>Ga0115011_10003502_pt1 | contig 10684 bp, 1 predicted proteins | sample TroAtlMetagenome_2_FD_88705 | JGI IMG/M metagenome (GOLD analysis project Ga0115011, IMG submission 88705) | Marine eukaryotic phytoplankton communities from Atlantic Ocean - Tropical Atlantic ANT8 Metagenome | ecosystem: Environmental > Aquatic > Marine > Oceanic | place: Tropical Atlantic... | reverse complement strand
CGAACATCCCAATCAAGAGCAGTAGGCGTATCCGTCATCGGCATCCCAGAATGAATCCAGTCAGCTAAACCGTCACCAGGGCAATATGTGGTGCCGAAATCTCTATGACATTTGACCCACAAATGGTCGCCATACTCTTTCCGCATTGCCTCTACGACGGTAAGGATCGCCTCCTTCCCCTTTTCAGTTAGATCGTCACCCGAACCAATATAGGAAATGGAAGTGGTTTTAGAGTTCTGCCCTTTCGTAGCTGCACCTTGCTTCCAACCACGACCCTCAAAGATCTCGCCAGTCTCACCAGAAACCAACCAGTTGTAAGCGATAGAACGCCAGCCCCGAGTCTTAACGTGATACTTGTCATGCTGACGGATGCGATCCCAAGGAGCGGAACCAGAACCAGTCGTATGATGAACAATTACACCTATGGGGACACGGCGAAATTCGCTTAACCTCTTACCAGAGTCAATGGCCCCCCACTCGTCACGGGAAATGAACTGCATAACTATAGGGTAGTTCGTCCCTACCCGTCGATACTACTTCTCAACTGACGCAATTCTTCATCTTTATCTCGTGCTTCCATCTCCCTAGAAAAACGAGAACGCTCCTGTTCCCACAAAGTATTAGTACGTAACCCAATACCCGAAAAATAAGAAATCCAATTAGAAAGTTTTCTTTGCTGGAAACGATCCTCAGTAGGAAATATGCGTCTTACATCCATAAACGTAGGCAACAACTGGGCCATAGCGTGAAGCTCATAATCCTTCATCACCCAATTACCAGCACCATCTTTTGTAATTGTTGTTGCACCACTTAACTCCATAGCTTTCATAAGACCAGGAATAAAAGTGTAAGCAGAAGGGATACGTTCATATTCGTCTTTAAATTTGTAGCCCTTCCACAAATTAGTTTTTGTTTGCCACTCGTACGGAGCTTTAATAAGAGGAGTTACCTGCGACCCCCACACTTGAACCGCTTGTTGCACCCGATCCCCAAGACCCATACTTGAATCAAGTTTGAACACAGGATCAATAAGTTCCAACGGAGCTTTAAACGGCAAATCAGGAAGAATAAACATACTCTCCCCGTCATACTTCCACGGAGTCTGAATAGCACCCCCACGAACCATCCACTCAGGAACCTCTTCAGGTTTCTCCAACCCCTGTTCCATTTCTTTCTTAGCTGAGTTATACCTGTTAAACACCGCTGGCCTACGCAAACCCATTTCCAGCATCAACGGCAAATTCTTACGAGTCCACGTATAAAACGGAACAACCTTCTTAACAACATTCCGTTCAAAATCAGACAAATCAGAATAATCAAAATGGAACTTCATTATGTCGTCAAAAGCCTGACCAGACGTACCCTCTTTCATCAACACATCAAATCCCAATGTGCCACGCAAAAGAGTTTCCGTAGCCATACCAATATTTCTAGACTTATCCAAAACAATATTATTAGAAGAAGCAGGATTAATTCTAGAAAGAGCTACCCTGCGGCCACCCACACGAATATTGCCTTCAACAAACTCAGAAGCAACCTGACCACCAGCAGACCCCAAAGCCCCAGCACGATCCAACTCACGGACATACTGAACATGCTGCGGATCAACATTCCTTAAACCTTTATTCCGCATAGCTTTACGTATCTTGCTAGCAGTATCAGGCAAACCAAGACGCAAAGCCTCTTCTTCCTGATACTTCCAATACGCCTTAGTGAACCGACCATAACTAAACGGATTCACACCCGCCAAATGATTCATAAACGCACCAGAAATAAAGTTCCTGCCATGAAACCCAGGCTTCGCAATCATGTATGCGCGCAACAAATTGTGGATCTTGTCGTAACCCCGCCAGAAACCAGCAGCACCACCACGGGTAACCCACCGCTCGCTAGCCATCATCGAATCAACAATGGCCTCTGGTCCTTGAAGATTATTACCTATCGGCTTCCAAGAGTTTCTAAACGCATCATCCAAAAGTTGGACACGATTCCCCATCTTATGGATGGGCGTATCGTTCCAACTTCTAGCACTTGCATCATCAAGTAACTGATCCCAGTCGTCTACACCTTCTGCAAAATCATCTAAAGCCATTCGCATGGCTTGGTCATCAGCTTCAACCAAAATATTCACAGACGTTTCAAGATTCCTGAAATCATCAGCAGAAGCAGACCCAACTCGTGCCGCCTGCTCATAGTAAGGCTTCACCAACTCAACATTTTTTAAAGCCTCAGCAACCTGAGTTTCTTTAGCAACTAAATAATCTTTTTTCTCTTTAGCTTTCAAAGCCGCCGCTTGAACATCATCCAAATCCCTAGACGCTGCCGACAACTCCTCTAAAGCACCTTCCAAACTTCCAGGTTTTTCAGTTCTTAAACCAAGATAGTTATGTTCACGCCAACGAGTTAAATCAACCCCTTCATCCAAAGAAGCACCAATAGCTTGACCAAGTTCCTCAACCGAAGATTCAAACTGATTACGAAGAACCTCTTTATTTTTAACCAAACCAGCCCTAGCCGTATAAAGACTTTCTAACGGATCACGAATATCGTCAGCGCTTACACCTGCCCGTTGCAAAAACTCAGCCGCAACACCGTTCAAACGATCCAAAGTATTAGCTTCGTAAGCGTTCATAAAATCGGCAGGGTCAACCATACGAGAACCACCGTCCTCAAATGATTTACGCACAGCCCTAGAAGCATTGAACTGAGATTCAGTAAACCCAGCAGCAAGGGCATCATCTAACGTTTCAAACGACGCAGCCCGCTGCAAACTAGGAGAATCAATAGAACGAACAACATCAGGCAAATTTTGGGAAGTCGCCAACACATCCGCAGGCCGAGCAGCCGCAGGATTAGTCAACATAAAATTAGGCCAGTTGTTCAACTCAGTAGCAATACTCCTACCTTCATAAGATTTAGGAAACTTAAAGCTTTCTACCCCTGACACAGCGTTACCTGAAGCATCAAACGCTTGCATATTTATAGGTTCATTGTTTAACCAAAAAGCAGCACTATAACCATCAGCGCTCAAAGACCGCTGATAAATCTGATAATACTTTTTAGCTAAACGATCAGGTTTTAATTCTCGTCTAGTATTAGCAGGACTCGTGTGATACAACTTTTCAGCAACACCTGTACGATCACCCCTTGTCGAACCTGTCATATTCAAGGCTTCGCTAAAAGGTCCATCCAATCCTTGTGGTGCAGTATTGCTAGTAGAAGTTCCTAACCATTCTTGGGCAGCGGCACGAGCTTTCAAAGTCTCGTCAATCCACCCATTGGGATTCAAAGTTTCATCTGTAAGCGCCACATATTCACGGAAAGAAGAAACAAAATCTCCGTTTAAAGTTAGAGTTCGACTAGTTCGTCGAGTCGGAAGAACTCCAATCTGTTCTCCGTAGGTATACCAAGCAGCAAACTGTAAACGTTCTTGAAAACTTAACCCTTTAAATTTTTGGAAAAGTTCAACATCGGGAAAAGAACCAGAAACATCGATTTCTCCGATATCTCGAACCCATCGCAATATATCAAGATCTCTTAAACCAGAAGCAGTACGACCTCGTTCCTGTCTTTTAATGTTACGTTCAACAATATTCAGAATCTCATTAAAGAAATCAGGATCAGCTTCATAGACCCTTCCCAACTGATCCATACGTTGTTCAGTGGCCGCCCATTTCCTAGCTTTGTACTCAAAAAAATCAAGCTGTTCAGCAGAAATGTCGGTTGGCCCAAACATTTCAGTTCCTGGCCCCTTAGGGCCATAACCAGGAACCATGTTTGCTAACTCTTCCGAGTTTCTAACCAAAACATTAGGATCAGTAGATTGAGCCATTTGAATAGCTAACTCAGCAGCTTGCACTTGCGATGCCTGCGGCATCAACCCGTACACCTTTAAACTGTTCGCTCCTTGCGGCAAATCCAAAAGAATATTGAAAGCATCTTCGCCACCAGCAAAACTAAACCCACCAGGAACAGCATTCAAACCAGCAAACGTATCGCCATAAATTAAAGAAATATCAAGATTGTTTGCCTCTTGGAAAAGATTTAAATGCGTGCCACTTTGGCGGGCCTCATGGCCCAACAAAATTTGCATTCCTTCGCCAGCATCAAAAACAGCTTCAACCTGATTTTGAGTAAGACCTCGACTCTTTAATCCCTGACGAATCAAATCATCCGAACCCACTTCGTGGTAAGGAATGTTTGAGCTTTCAGCCAATTTCGCTACACGTACTTCTAAAAACTCAACAAACTCTCTAGCTTCCTCAGGAGAAAGACCAGGAACAGATCTACGCACAAACCCTTCAAACCCACCGAATTGTGCCCGCAAATCAAGAAGATCACCTACTTGTTGTGAGACAAGTCCAGCAACATTTAAACCACTTTCCTCAGCCTGAGAAAAGAAAGGACCATAGGTGGGATCATTTCTTAAAGAATTAAATTCGCTTACATCACTAAAAGACCATTCAGGATCAACAACATCTTTCAATAAGCCATCAGGACCATTGAAAAAAGATTGAGAAGAATCAAGACGAGTAAATACTTGATTAGCACCAACTTGAGTTCTTAATGACAAACCATTTGCAACATTAGAATTAGCCAACAAAACATCAGCAACAAAACCCCTAAACACCTGTTCACCCATTGGGCTGGACAATACGCCACTAGGGATTTCATCTACTGTGCCTACAAGATTTCGACCATATTGATCGGTCCACACATAAAGATCTAAAGGATTAGTTTCTCTTGCCGCAGCACGTTGAGCCACCGTAGCCACATTGTCCATCAACGGAGAAACAGTATGAACCCCGTTCAAAGCACTCGTACTGACATACGTGTCAGGGGCACCCAAACCCAACTGCCTATATAAAGCATTAGACAAAACTTCACTAGCGGCTTCTCTATTGCCAACTTGTTGTTTTACAACAAACTTTTGTCCATTGAAATCGTAAACATCTCCGTTAAACGCTATTTCGCCCGTCGGAACACCATTCTCCATGATGTCATCAACAGAAGTTCTGACTGTGCCAACAGGAAGTTGCGCAGCATGACGCACCTCTTCCATCTGTTGGCGTATCTGCTTTAGATAAACATAATCTCTAATACCTAAGGACTTCTCTTCCCCATTCCATTGATACTTAATGCGAAGAGGAACTCCTTCAGCTTCAGAAACTCTTATCAACTCTTCTATCTGAGCATTAACATCAGTTAATTCTTCAAGAATAGTTTTATCAACCTGATCTAAAACTTCGTCAAGTTGCTGCCCCCCACCGATAGACGAAACAGAAGGCAAATTGTGACCAGCAAAATAAACAGACAAAGCCTGTTGAACATCATCTGTTTCTATAACAGATTTTAAACTAGCGCCCTTCTCGGGACGCACTTTGTCCAAAATCGTTTGCTTTGCTGCAATCACTTCATCGGGGCTAGGTTTAACAAATCCTTCGGTAGTAGGAAGATTTAAAGAATCCAAAAAATTAGCTGCACGAGCAGACTCAGAATCAATTTTCTTTAATGCCCAATCTATTTTTTGAAGAGGATTACCGCCGCCTATATTCGTAAGATAACTAGGATCAATTTCTCTTTCAACGCCAAGCCAAACTCCGATTCCATCGGCGTCTTGCTTGCCTAAAATCCCATCTATCGACAAGAAAATACGTTCAACGTCACGAGCGACCCCATCAGGGCCAGTCCACAAATACTGTCCTTGCGGACCAGTAGACAAAAACTCTGCGCCTTCATCAACCAAACGGGCAAGTTCTGTTTCCAAATCAGAAACGTTGACGCTACCCAAATCACGAACTAAAGCATTAAAAGATTCCGCTCCCCCAACAGTGTTCTGCAAAGCGTTCTCTAAAAACAATCTTTGAGCAGTAGAAGAAGCAATAATGCCGTAAGCCGACGAAGCAGGAGACTGTCGCGACGTATCATCAAGCCCTTTCCCCAGCATTCTACGCGAATTTTCGACAGCTAATAGATCCCGTTTTTCCATTAAACGAATACGTTCAAGCTCCAACTTTTCAAGTTGAGCAGCATCACCCGACAACTCAGCAGCTTCCCGTTGCGCCCTAACAGAAGCAATTAACTCATCAACTTCCTCAACATCAATTAAAGCTTTCTGATAAGCCTCTTCTGCCGCAGATGCTTTAACAAAAAAATCATCCTGCGCAGACTGAGCACGCTTAACCTCTTCAACAGCTTGCCGCTCAATCTCCCTCAACTCATTAATCTGATTATCTAAAGCCTGAGGAAAATCTTCATCCAACTGGTTACGTTGCGTCCGCAACGCCTCTTCCAAATTAGTTGTAGCACCAGCCAAACGATTCTGTGCTGCCCTAAACGAACGACCAAGCCGCACAGCCTCACTAGAAGGCATAAACGCAAACTCAGCCATCCGATCAATAAGAATGCCTTCTTGCATCAACAAAGACTCAGCATATATTTCACCAGTACGACCCGACACTTGCCGAATCCAACCCTGAACAGCCTTATCAATATCATCAACAAACAACGAATAATCAGCACCAGTACGTTCAAGCTGATCCGCTATCTGTTTCTCAACACTCCCAGCAACACCACCATCACCCAAATCAAAACCAGGCTCATGCAAAGTTTCACCAAAGAAACTGTCAGTAATATTGCCTTCTTGACGTAAACGAGCAGCCGCACGTTCAGGACTTATCCCATCGTCAGCAGCACGTTTGGCAACAGCTTTTTGCCACTCTTCAGATTCTCGTGCTACGTACTTACGAGACTGGTCGATTGTAGGCGAATACTTTCCACGACTCCGATTAGCTCTATTTTTCTTATATTTGATAAGAGCGTTATCGTTCTCAAACAACGCTTTACGTATGTCATCGTCAAGCTGACGAGGAACATAGTTATCTACTTCACCTAACCAACTACGCATCCCAGAATCGTTAGCAATATTGCGAAGCCCATCAAAAAGCTCTTTGCCCTCTTTAGCTAAAGTACCTGCCGCTAAACCAGCAGCTTCTTCAAACTCAACTAACTTCGCAAGCGCATCAGCGTCCCCACCTATAGCGTAATAAACGTCAGAAACATCAGCACCAGTATCAGAAACCTGTTTCAAATATGGTGCAGCAAACTTCATCATGTTTGCACGAACACGTTTCCCCATAGAATCGCCACGAGCAACAGCATGAACTACACGCTTACCCCGCTGACGAAAAATAGCGTCATCAGAGTCTCTGATCTTTACTTTCAAATCACCTTGACTGCCCGCCGCACGCAGCAACGCAGTACCAAATTTTCTTCCACCAACTTTAGAAATACCCGAACGTAAACCCTGAGGAATACCAGTAATCATCCGACCCAAGTAAGGGGTTTCGGTTGTCATCAACCGCAACCCAACAGGATACTGAGCACCAGAAGAAACAAACTTTTTAGTTAAACGCTCAATAGGATCAGCTATACGCAAAGCACGACCAACTGACCCAGTGAAAGGCATCGCAACACCCCACTCGTACTTCAAATTGTCGGCATCTCTAGCAGTCTTTACAGCTTTCCCCTTAAAAGAAGAAACCGCATCACCAACAGATCTAACTATTCGACCATCAGCCCCACGGAAACCAGCTTCACCAGCTTCACCAAGCGCAGTCTCAACCAGTTGCCCATCAACTTCTTTAAACGTGACACGTTGAACACCAGAAGGCAAACGAGCCGCATCACCCAATACCTCAGCAAAAGGATCAGCGCCTACACGCTCCATCGAAATGTCCATATCGGCTTTACGGGTAGCTCTAGCTACCGTCCGTAAATCATTCCCACTTAACCCAGTCGGACCAATATTGCCGCTTTGAACTTTAGTGCCAATTCGGATAACGTCAGCAACTTCATCAATCTGACCCTGAGCAACATCTATAAGAACTTCTTCCCCAACATCAGCGCCGTCTTCAAGAGTTCTAGTTTTTAGTTGCCAACCATTATCCGTGCGGGACCAGTTGCCAATCAAACCTTCAGGCTTACCAGTTTTTCCAGCTTTGCCTAAATAAGCCATATCGTCAGCAAGAGTTTCCCAAGTAATACCGTACTGAGCTAACTCATCAGCAGTTTTAGAAACCTGGCGCAACACATCGTCACCACCAGAACGAGCAGAACTCAAAACAGCGTTACGAGCAAGCTGTCCAGCTAAAGGACGAGTACCACGTTTAGCAACATTCAAAGCCATTCGTGCCGCTAAACCAACAGGTTTCAACAAGTTCAAAGGATCAAAAATAACATCCCCAGCAAAACCCACACCACGAGCCGCCCACTTCTGCCAACCGTCGCCCTGCAACAAGTCATAGTCATGGATCAAACGACCAAACGTATAGTTCTCACCAACTTGTTTAGTGAAATCACTCCAACTTGCTTCTTGACCAGTGAAAAGATCTATGCCTTCTTTCAAGGCAGACGTTGTAAGCGCTAACGGTTTTTGTATTGCATTCAAAAACCCGCCAATAGGGCCAGTAGTAAGAGTTTTTGCCCACAAAGGCATATCTTCTATGGCTTGCTCTTCAGCCCACTTTTGGGCTTCTCTAGCTGCTAAAGGACTAACCGAAGTAACAGGAGGCGTATAACGACTAGAAGCAGGAACACCAACCGCTCTACCTATCTCACCTATAGATGATTTAGGGATACCAGTATTGCTTAAAGCCCCCGCACTACGGAGAGCTTGTTGCATTGCTTGTCTTGATAAGGCAGGTGCACCAAAAGCCACAACGTATTTTTACCTTCCGATAGTTCCACTATTCATAGCAGCAGTCAAAGCAGGGTTATAACGTGGTGGATTCAATATTCGGTTTTGTGCTCTCTGATTTTCTAAGAAAAGAGCTTCATTCGCCTTAGTAACGTCAATTAAATAACGTTCGTACAAGCTTCTAATTTCTTTAATTTCTTTAGGACCATACCCCTTAGGTCCATAGCTACTAACTGAAGCGTTACCTTCTAAAGAACCAGATTTTTGATCCACAGTTAAATCTTGTAAATACTTGTTTTGTGCATCAACAATTTCTTCATCAGTGTCATATAAAAGTGTTATCCCATACATGCCATCTAAATGCTGGAAATAAGAAGGATCAACGTCAGGATTCTTCCCACGGAAATTAGCCATAGTCCCTTGTGGAGCAGCACCCATTCCCTGGCCTTGCAAAATGTTTTGTTCAATACTGTTTTCTAGAATCTCAGTTTTCATGCCATCGGTGAAACCAGCCCACACGTTAGACGGGTAACCCATTTGGGCTGCTGCCGCAGCTTCATTGCCAGCTTTAATTGCCGCTGCTGCCGCATCCGTCTGTGCTTTTATGGCATCACGAGCAAATAAAGCCTGTTCGCTTCCCAAACGTTCTTCTCGTGAGAACTGTTGACCAGCAATACGTTCACCCGTCCTGTACTTCTCACTCAAACGAGCTTGCTCATTAGAAAATTCTTGTCCAGCTTCACGTTCAGCAGTTTGCCACCCACGACTTAAATCTGCCTGACCAGCCTGGAATGCTTGCGTATCCTCACGAATAAGCTCATTCACCAACGCCTGAATCATGTCAGCATCGCGACCAGTGTTGAACTGCTCTTGACGTATCTGCTCACCAAGCAAACGCTCCGCTTCCTCAGCATCCAAACCTGCCAACTGAGTACTCAAGTTTTGTTGCAACTGATTACTCATAGCAAACTCTTCGTCACCCAAAGCCAACTCAGCTTCAGCAGCCAACTGCCCAGGAGCAGCCTGACGTTCAGCAGCAACCATATTTGCTACCTGACCCAAACGAGCCATCACATCTTCCGAAGAAGTACCCTGAGAACGAGCCAAAGATTCAACAACCTGAGCAACTTTTTCAAACTCATCAGTAACTTGAGGACCAAGAGCCTCACGGGCAGCCGTCAAACTAGCCGTAGTGTCACCCACCAAACCAGCAGAACGGGTACCAACTTCTGCTGCAAGTGCTTCTTGTTGCGCAAGTCGATCTGCTTCAATAGAAGCAATATCGGCAGCTAAATCAGTTTCAACAGAACCAATTTGGCCCATTCGACGAGCAACTGTTTGCGCTAAACGGGCAACAGACTCAGCGTTTAATCCACGTAAATTACCTGCACGATCAGCCATAATCTGCGAAATCTGATCCGTGAAATCACGAGTAGAAAGTTCGCCATATAGGGAACGAATAGTGTCGCCTACAGGAACACCAATAAAGTCACCATCAGGCGCACCGCCGACATCGCCGCCGCCACCGAAGTCACCGCCGCCGCCGCCACTGCCATCACCGTCGCCGTCGCCGTCGTCGCCAGGGGGAGGAGTCACAACAGGAATAGGGTTATCAAAAGCGACAGACGCCAGATCAGTCATTGAAGGGCCACCTTGCCCAAGACTGGTAGGAGTACGCTTTTGCTGTGGAGCTAGACCAAAATCAATAGACGCATCCAAACCAGTAGTAGCACCCGTACGGAATCTGTCAGTATTAAAAGCATTAGCACGAGCAAAGTCGCTTGCAGCGTTCTTTGCTTGATTACGCAAAACCAAATCAGCTATCGCTTGTTCTTGGTTGCTTTGAACAATCGAAGTTAAAGCATCAAGTTGACCAAGAGCAGTTCTTTGATTTGGCCCTGTGTTCCCGTAATAAGTTCCCGTAGCTTTTGCTTGTGTTGGATTCGCACTACGAGCAACACGAGTAATAGCATTTTCTATTGCTTG
>Ga0115011_10003499_pt1 | contig 10688 bp, 5 predicted proteins | sample TroAtlMetagenome_2_FD_88705 | JGI IMG/M metagenome (GOLD analysis project Ga0115011, IMG submission 88705) | Marine eukaryotic phytoplankton communities from Atlantic Ocean - Tropical Atlantic ANT8 Metagenome | ecosystem: Environmental > Aquatic > Marine > Oceanic | place: Tropical Atlantic... | reverse complement strand
TGGTTGCTCGTAGGTTTGCTGCACCTGTAATAGCGGCTTCGATGGCGGCAAGAAGGGTTTCAGCTGGAAACTTACAAACTCGTGTGCCTGAGCATGGAGCTACGGAACTCAAGCAACTGGCATCATCCTTTAATGCGATGGTTGACGAGGTAAAAGATCATCGTTATGAACTGGAGTCTATCGTGGATGCGAGAACGGAGAGTTTGCGTGCTTCCCGGCGTGAACTTGAGAATACGTATGCGCAATTGCGCGCTTCTTATGATGCGGCAAAGGATGGGATACTCGTTATTGGTGCCGAGGGCGAAGTGATCGCCGCCAATCAGAGAATAGCAGAATATTTTAATACAGGGAGTTCGATAGCGGACAGGGATTTCTCGGATTTCAGGAATTTTGCGCAGGATTGCTTTGATGACTGTGAATTGTTTAATAATTCCATTGAGCAGATCGTCGCCGATCCCTCTTCAGCCCTTGAAGTGGAATGGGAATTAGCTTTCCCTCGGGAGCGAATACTCGTTGTTTACTCTGCTCCCGTCAAAAACCCGAGAGGTAAGCAGATTGCAAGGTTATGGAGTTTTCATGATGTGACCGAGCAGCGTCATCTTCAAAAAGGGCTTGAACAGGCTCAAAAAATGGAGGCTGTTGGTCGACTTGCCGGTGGCGTGGCTCATGATTTTAATAATCTTTTGACTGGAATAATCGGGAACTTAAGCCTTGTGGAAATGAACAAGGGGCAACGAAAAGAAGAGGATCGTGCGCAGTTAATTGCATCTGCTAAAAGAGCTGGGCAGCGTGCGGCAGAACTCGTGAAGCAACTTCTGGGATTCTCAAGACAATCACACTTGGATCTGGGTCATTGCAATGCCAATGAAGTGATTAAGGATGTTTATTCGCTGCTTTCTAATACAATCAATCCAAGGGTGAGAATTGAACTGGATTGTGAGGATGAATTATGGGGGGTAGAAGCTGATGGAACGCAGGTAGAGCAGGTCATCATGAATATGTGCGTCAATGCCATTGATGCCATGGGTGAGGAGGGAGGATTTCTGAGTTTGTCTTCAAAAAATATGCGCACCTCACGGCATAGTCTCGGTGATGAGAATGATTCACCCGGTGATTACGTAGCTATTAGTGTTGAGGATAATGGGTCAGGAATGTCGCCGGAAGTTCTCAACAAGATATTTGAACCTTTCTTTACGACGAAGGAACAGGGGAAGGGTACAGGATTGGGGTTGGCTACTTCTTATGGTATTGTGAAGCAGCATGGAGGATGGATTAGTTGTGATTCAGAGGTTGGTAGCGGAACGAAATTTAGGATTTTCCTGCCTCGAAAAGATATTGAGAAAAGTGGCCCGGTAATCAAACCCAATAAAGCCCATTCTGTGGGTAAAGGTAATGAGACATTATTGCTTGTTGATGATGAGGCTGCTGTGCGTGGAGTAGCTGAAGGCGTTCTCAAGCACCATGGGTACAACATTGTGTGTGCCGAGGATGGAGTAGATGCTCTCGATGTGTATGAGAAACACAAGGATTCTATTAGCTTGGTTTTGCTGGACTTGACTATGCCTAGGCTCTCTGGCCAAGAGACCTTGGTTGAGTTGCGGAAAAGGTATGGCAATGTTCCTGTTATTGTCTGTAGCGGTTATCTTGTTGATCTTCACGGCTTCGAGGAGGAGACCGGCTTTCGCCCGGAAGCAGCGATCCAGAAGCCCTATAATATCAAGGATCTTGCAGGGAAAGTCAGAGAAGTATTGGATCATGCATTCAGCGGGGCTGTTCATACCGGAGATTAGGAGACAGAGCAATATTCGTGATTAAATCATGAACTTTACCTGAGTGAAGTCTGGTAGTATGATTGAAGCGAAATGAAAAGGTTTTATTTGAATGTGCTCGCTGGTGTTTTACTTGATGGAATTATCTCAGGACTTTGCTGTGGTTATCTGTTTTGGTCTGGAACAGGTCCGGATGTAGGCAATGCGCCTTCTAGTCGGGGAGCGGGAATTACAGCCCTGAGTGGGAAGGGTGTGATTTCGACGGTGGATAGTGCCAATGAGGCACGCAAGACCGACCAACCTCCGGCGACATCGGCAGGACAGACTCTTGCTAAGCGTGCTATAGAGTTGATGAAGGTGGGCAGTGTTGAGGATGCTTTGAAAGAGATTCTTAATGCGCCTGGACAAATGGAGCGGATGGAGGCTTTACTCAGCTTAGTGAAGGGAATGGACGACAAGGGGGTTGAGGTTGCACTGGCAGAGGTTCGGGGTATGGGACGAGGAATGGACCAGTTCATGTCCACTAATTTATTGATGGCTAGATATGCAGAAATTGACCCGGAAAAAGCACTGAAGTTTGCTTCCGGTTCCTCCGGGTTTGAAAGAATGATGGGAACAACATCCATATTGAGATCTTGGGCATCAAAGGACCCGGTGGCAGCAGGTGAATATCTCGTTAAGACTGTTTTGGATTCCGGCGTTGATGATTGGCAAATGCGACGTAGTGCTTCAAGTGTTGCGTCGGAATGGGTGCGACAGGATCCAGATGAAGCCCTTAAATGGGCCAAGGCCCTCCCGGATGAGGTCAGGGGGGATGCTCTTAATAACGTGGTTCAGCATTTTACTTCCGAGAACCCTTTGAAAGCCGCAGATATTGCAATGAGCTTAGAGGGAGAGTCGCAAGAGCGGGCCTTGCGATCCATTGCAGATCAGTGGTCCAGAACGAATCCTGAGGAAGCTCTTAATTGGGCGGTAACACTGGAAGGGGAAACCAAAAGTGAAGCGATGGAAGAAGCTCTGGAAAACTGGGCAAGCCAGGATCCAGATGCGGCTGTTGCGTTCGTGGGGGACCTTACTAGTAGCGAGCAGGAGAGGTTTGTTCCAGAAGTAGCTGAGCGATGGGCCAGGAGGGATGCCGATTCAGCCCAAGCTGCGGCACAATGGGTTTCTGATTTTCCAGAAAGTGAGGGCAAAGGGCGAGCTACCGGAGAAGTTGTGGAGGCGTGGATGCGAAGTGACCCGACTGCAGCGTCAACTTGGCTTGGGGACCAACCTGCAGGAGAATCAAAAGACCGGGGTATCACCGCATTACTCAATGACCGTCAGTTGCGTGATGATCCCGCTACTGCCGTTGTTTGGGCAGAACAGATTTCGGATGATGGTGAACGCAGTGAGCAGATTCAACGATCAGCCCGGCGATGGCTATCTTCAGACAGGGGATCAGCTGTAGATTATATTGAGTCAAGCCAGTCCTTGAATACAGAACAGAAGGCGGAACTCATCAATCTTACCCCGGAACAGTTGGCTCCTCGTGAGGAGCGTCGATTCCGAGGAAGGCCTTTCTAGCTTATGGTAATCGGGTGCATTGATCTTATCTTTATGTGTTAAGCATAGTTGTGCATTATACTTGCATCCAATCATTGAAATGATAGAGAAGTCTTCCGATGGGGAAGAAGAATAATTACACCAAATCAGAATTGGCTGAAGTGAGGGGTTCCATTGTCCATGGACGTGGAATGTTTGCTACGCAAAATATCCCCGAGTCGACCGAGATAATTGAATATCTCGGTGAGCGTATTGATAAGGAAGAGTCTAACCGTCGAGGCCATGCCTTGTTTGATGAATCAAAGGAGACGGGAGGGGCTCAGGTGTATCTCTTTACTCTTGATGATGAATGGGATCTCGATGGGAATTTTGAATGGAATACAGCCCGACTAGTTAATCATTCCTGTGAGCCTAATTGTGAGGCTCAGATTGATGAGGAGCTGAAGATTTGGCTAGTTGCCCTTCGGGATATACGAGAAGGTGAAGAACTTTCTTTTAATTACGGCTTTGATCTGGAGGATTACGCGAAGCATCCGTGCAGGTGTGGCAGTGAAAATTGTGTGGGGTACATTATAGGTGAGGAGTATTGGTCAAAGCTGAAAAAAAAACTTAAGAAGAAGAAAGCCAAGGCTAAAAAAAAGGCGGAAAAAGAGAGGAAAAGATTGAGTGCTTTGAATGCTGGTGGGTAACCAGCATTCTTGGTAAGCAGGTTCGACTGATTAGGGGATTTTCAGAGTGCGCCCCTTGATAATTAGATCAGATTTCAAATGGTTAGCACGCTTAATGGCGCTAACGCTCGTTCCATACTTAATGGCCAATCCATAAAGAGTATCCCCAGTGGAAATCCTGTGTTTTCTGTAGCCGACTTTGTTGGATTCTGATCCGTGGTTGAAGGTTGAGCTGATGCCCTTGGAGGTCTTGCGACCATGAAGTTTTTCACCAGTCAACGCCCATGATGCTATGTAATTACCATCCTTGTCAAAAGGGTATTCATGGCGGGCAAGTGAGTGAGGAGGGGTAGCTCCAGTCCCATTAGGGAGTTGAGCGTCCAGTGCAGCCCAACCAAAGGTGCTGGCATTTATTTTGGTGGTTTGGCTTGTACTGCATCCGACCAAGGCAGGTAGTATAAAGAGGATTAAGTGCTTGATCACAAAACCACCTTAGACTGTTTTCAGGTGTAAGGCAGTATTATTTCTCGGCCTGAGCCGTTGTGGGTAGCGCTTGCAAATAGCGCTTTTGCCACTCAGCAATCTCTTTTTCAAGCTGAACGATTTTTTCTGAGCAGATTGCATGGGCCTTTGTTGCCTCCTGTACTTTTGCAATGGCTTCACTTTGTGCAGTTTGCCGCAATAGGAGTCCCTTTTGTAAATCACCAATCTCTGCACGAACCTTATTGAGCTTAGCTTGTGCATTTGCCACACTGTTCTGGATTATATCCTGAATACGGCCGATTTGACTCTCCGCAGATGAAACTGTCTTAATGGTCGTGTCAATAGCAGCCTGAATTTGAGGCTTCATTGCTGGTGGGGCATCCTTCATTGTGTGCTGGATTCCGTTCATTGCCTGCCGGTGTTGTGCGGCGATGCTTTCATGAAGCTTTAGTTCCCATTCAAGTGTAGGAATGCGCGTTTTGGCTAAGTTGAGCATTTCCAGTGATGCCTTTTCAGCTGTTTGCGCGTTAGCGATGCTATTCTTCGCTTCGATGGCAGCATTAACGGCAAGACGGTGAGCTTTTTCTGCTTCTTCACGGGTGATTGCGAGTTCCTCGAGTTCAGATTCAAGAGTCGGGCGAATGGCAAGTTTACTGTGCCGCTCCACATTAATAACCGCAGCCTTCCAAAATTGCTCATTGTTACGTGCCGTTGCCAATTTCCGCTCAACTTCATGAACTCGTGACTGGCTTTCGGTAACTTCCTTGGTCTTTACGACATGAAGTTGCTCTGCTGGCTTTAAGGCTTCGGATGCGGAGTTTAATGCAGATGTGGCGGATTCAAGGGATTGCTGTTGGGCGGCTAAGCTCTTTTCTGATGAGTGAATTTCGGATTGGATTGCTGCAATGGACTCACCTTGCTTTTCGACAATGCCACGAGCCTTTTGCAGTTCGGCTACCAATTTTTCGCGGTTTTCGGCATCTTCTGGCGTGGTCTTCAGCGTAGTCTCGATTTTCTGAGCCTGCTCTATATTTCCCTGTTGCTTCTGGAGTTTCACTGTGTGCTGCTCCTTGGTTAGCGAGAGTTTTTCCCTAGCTTGAGCAAGTGCATTTTTTGTGGATTCTGTCTGTTTGGAATTGATCGCAATTTGGGAACGAATACCTGTCAGTTGATCCTGTGCATTTCTTGCTTCTGTGACCTTTGCTGAGTGTTTCTCGCCAGCTTGTGTGAGCTGCTTCGTTAAGTCTTGGATTAAGGATTGAGCATGGGTAATACGCGTGTTTAGACCTGGAGGGTTTGCGATAAGGTTGCCGATTAGTTTACCGTCGGCACTACTGAAGACCTTGACGTTGCCAACCCAATCAGCAGCGATGAAGTGGTTACCGTCGTAGCTGAGGCACGTGCTTACCGGTATATCCGAGAATTCCTTCGTGGCGGCCTTTTGTTTGCCTTCGCTATCCCAGACCTTAGCTTGTTTATCCCTGCCACAAGTGACAATTCGGCCATCCGCAGTAAATGCCATGTCAGTCACCCCGCCACTATGGGAAGTCCAGTTCTTGACCTGTTTGCCCTCATTCATCTCCCACAGCCTTGTGCTACCATCTTCTGAGGCTGATGCGACTACGTTGGAGTCGGCTCGCCAACTGATAGCTGTGATGGATTTGCTGTGCGCCTTTAATGTATAAAACGGGTTCGCAGTTCCCGATTCCCATATATAAAGTCCGCCATTGCGGTCGCCGGTTGCAAGCAGTATGCCATCCGGGCTGAATGCCAGTGAAGTTACCCAGTCGGTATGCTTTTTAATATTGGCAACTTCCTTGCCATCTGAAGTTGAATAAATTTTTATTCTCTTTCCCGGTCCTCCCAGTGCAATCAATTGATGGTCTGCTGTAATATCGGCTGCCAGCACGGTATCAAATTCCGATCCTATCTCAAAGACTCGCTTGCCTGTTTTTACTAGCCATCCGACAACAAGCCCGGATTTTCCTCCTCTTCCGCCACCAGCAACAAGCAAAGAGCCGTTTCGACTAAAGGCAAGACTTGATGGCGTGCCTTCCGGGAAGGGGAGAATTCCTTCAAGGAGCAAGGTGTTGCTGTTGTAGAGCAGAACTTGTTTTGGAACGGCAAGTGCAATGAGAGGAGCCCATGGACTGGACACAATATCGGAGGGGGTTGCGGGCCTTTTTGAAATCACAGATGGTACTAGAACAAGATGTTCGGGCATTGGCGGCGGTCCTTCAGGCTTGCCTGTTGACGGCTGTGCTAGTTCCATTTTGAATGCCGGTTTTCCCGCTTTTGCCTTGCTGCCTGAATTTTCAAGTAGTCCACCTGCAATCCAGTCACTGATTAACTTGAGACGTATCTCAGTGAGTTTGTCGGCCTTTGGTGGCATAAACGGTTCCTCAAGATGCGCGACTGATCGGAACAGCCGACTGCTCTCAGGGTTGCCGGCACTTACGATTTCACCGGAAGAGCCACCCTGCATAAGGCTAGAATAGGTGCTGAGATCAAGTCCGCCCTTGGCTTTGTCTGGATTATGGCAACTCAGGCACTTGTCTGCGAGAATGGGACGTAGATGATCGTCATAGGTCACTTTTTCCGCCCCATTGGCAAGTGGGGTGAGGAACACCAGAATGAATAGAAGCAGTGCCAGAATGGAAGAGGTCTTGCTTACTTTGGCTGAGGAATCCCAGAAGATTTCTGCGGTGGGTAAGGCCGTTGCTGAGTGAATCACCTGTCTAGTGGTTAAAGATAAATTCCTTGGCGTTGAGTAATGCCCAGAAGACATCTTCAAGGTCCTGCTGATTTTTTTTGGGGTCTTTGTCTATTTTCGACAATAACTGGCTAAGCTCAGTTTCTGTAGGAACACGGCTGAATGTCCTAATGTAGAGATTCTCAATGACATGTTCCGGGGATTTGCCATTTGCGAGCATTGTTGCCACTACCTTTCCGCTGGTGATTCTGCTGCCGGTGGCATCGCCGTTGATCAGGTGTAGTGCCTGTCCTAGATTGGGTTCCATCTTAATTTCACATGAGCAAACTGTCTTACGCTCGGCGCGACCGAATGTCCTGAGAAAGTAGCTTGAGACATTGCCGTCGGCTATTTGTACCGCACGCGCACCAAGTGGTAGTCCAGTGAACTTGTTCTTGGTGCCTGTCGCTTGGCTTATGGCATCCAACATAACTTCGGCACGCAATCGCCGGATGGAGCCATGTGAGAAGTTGTTGGTATCGCCCTGGTTACTTTCATTGACGCGCGTTGAGAGCTGGTATGTGCGAGATGTGCAGATGTCACGTATCAGTCTTTTGAAGTCATAATTGTAATCAGTGAATCGTTGAGCCAGGGCATCAAGCAGCTGGGGATTTGATGCAGGGTTGCTGATACGGACATCATCAACCGGGTTAATGATACCAATACCGAAGAAGTGAGCCCAGACGATGTTGGCCAAATTCCGAGAAAAGAAGGGGTTCTTCGATGAAGCCATCCATTCTGCGAGAATCTCGCGCCTGTCCTGACCAGATTTAATCTCTGGTTTTTCTGCTCCAAGGAAAACAGGTTCCATTACCTTACCACCAATAGGATGTTTCATGTCGCCGTTTGAACGGTTATAGACAATGACTTCGCGCGGGTCCTGAGCTCTTTTGCGGCCGATTTGAGAGAAAAATGCCGCAAATGAATAGTAGTCATCCATTGTCCAGCGGTCAAAGGGGTGATTATGGCATTGTGCACACTGCAGTCGCATGCCCATGAAGACCTGAGCGACATTCTCAGACAGCTTCAGTGTGTCTCGTTCAATCTGGTAATAGTTGGTGGAGGGGTTGGTGAATGTGCCTCCGGTTGAAGAAATCAGTTCCTGGACAATTTTGTTGAAGGGCACATTGTTGGCGATGCGTTCTTGCAACCAGTTGTAATAGAGCAGCGTGGCCTTATAGCTGACTTGATTATTTGGGTCGGTGCGAATTTGCAGAAGCTCTGCAAACTTCATCACCCAGATTTCAGTAAATTCTTTGCGTGATAGGAGTTTGTCGACAAGTGCCTCGCGCTTCTCCGGAGATGAGTCAGCAATGAATGTTCTGAATTGTTCTTCATCAGGAAGCGTGCCCGTAATGTCGATTGTGGCTCTGCGCAGAAATTGTTCATCAGTGCACAAGTCAGATGGGACGATGCGTAATTTGTGAAGTTTTTCGGCCACCAATGGATCAATGTAGTTACCGGAAGGAAATTCAGGTTGGCTGTATTTGAGGTCTTTTGGGATCACGATAGCCTGTGAGCCAACCGTAAATGTGGCAAACCGGGCCATGACAAATGCTTCTCCTCGGTTACCAGCTGTGACCATTCCATCCTGCTCAATAGCAGCAGTAGGGGAGTTGTTTGACTCAAAGATGGCGAGTGAGGTGACATCTCTGGTGGTCTCGTCAGAATATGTTGCAATTGCAATGAACTGTTGCTTGGATCCTCTGCCTTCCAACACGACCTGTTCCGGGTAAATATTAAGGGCGACCGGGGTGGCAATTCCCTTGTCATCATCAGGAGCACCTGAGGTTAGCCAATTACGCAATGTGTGATAATATTCACTCTTGTTGTTAAAGAGTGTGCCTCCTGTGTGGGGGACGGCTCCGATTGCTTTTTCGATCAACAGGCTTTCTTCAGGGATGGCAAGATTGATCCTCCTGCTCGTTAGTTCGCGAGTGATCCGGTGGTAATCACCTGCTGGATCATAACCGAAAAGGGAAAGCATAAAACCGTCCTGACCCCGTGCGGAGCCATGGCACGAACCATTGTTGCAGTTGGCACGCATAAAGATTGGCATGACGTCGAGTCGGAAACTGATCGGCCTTTCCTCTGAAGATGATTGAACTTGGATGGGAATATTTGCCTGTTTACCATGGAAAGAGGTTTGCAAGGTTGTTTCTCCGTCAGATCTGGGGCGTAGAAGGTTCCCTGCCACGCTTACAAGTGTGGTTTTCTGTGGTTTGAAGGTAACTTTTCTGGTGATGTCCCTTGTGGTGCCATCCTGGTAACTGGCAATGGCAACGAGGCGTTGCAAGTCAGCATTGGATGTGAGGGAAACCGCCGGGGGGTAAACGGCTATTGAGAGGAGACCTTCTGCATCTGCAGGAGAGGTGGAGTCTTCAGGGGCTCTGTCTACAAGTATAATTCCATCAGGCCACTTGGCACCTTGACTCACCCAGGCGGTTAATTGTGCGCGCTGCTCACTACTCACTGGTGCGCCCTTAGGAGGCATAATATCATCATCATCATGGGCAAGGGAGATGCGGGTGAGTAATTCACTTGCCAAGGGCTTCCCGGGCGTAATGCCTGGGCCTGAGTCACCACCTTTGATGGCAGCTTCAAGCGTGCTCAGGTCAAGGTTGCCTTTTTGCTTGGTGCTACCGTGGCAACTGATACAGCGAGTCTCAAGAAGAGGCTGAATGTCCCGATGAAAATCAGTTCCGCGTGCTACCGTAGTGAGAGCGGCGAGGAGAAGGATAAATAAGCCCGGGTTCATTTATTTTTCGCTTCTAGGCGGAGCTTTTCCAGCCGGGAAAGTGGTTTCTTTGTTGGTGGGGCTTTCGCCACGATGGCGGGTTCTGTTTTCTTCTCAGGAGCCGGGGTCGGCTTTGGTGCTGGTTTTTTTGGGGGAGGATCAATGCGCAGGACTCCTCCATGACCAACATTGTGGGGGATGAATGTATTTGCGGCTGGAATTGTAAGGTGGCAGAAAAGGTTCTTGTGTTGTCCTTTTGGGCTGTCTGGTGCAATGGTTACAGGAAAGCTTATCTCTGTTGTCGTCTTGTCGATTTCGATTTCCGGAGCAACTACCTTAGCTGGAAGTCCTAGTAACTTGACTTTGGCTTTGCCCTCGAACGGGGTTGCTTGAGTTAATTTGCAGAGAACCTGTCCCTCTTTGCCCTGTTCCACAGCAGCCATTTCGATTTTTATTCCCAGATAAGGTTCTGCGACGGTGAGCGGGATGAGTTCTGAGCTAGCGAGAATTTGGCCGTTGCCAGCATCAGATTCCGCCATTAAGGCGAGTTGCCATGTGCGAAGGGTTGCCCCGCCATTGGCAGTTAGTGTGTAGGTGATTTCATTTTCCCCTTTGGGAATTTGGATGGTTGGTTGTGAACTGATACCCGGTGGATGCCAGAGGTGACGAAGCGTGATTGCCGCATCAAAGCCTTCCTTGCGCTTTACCTTGACGCGCAGCCCCAGGGTTCCGTT
>Ga0115011_10003496_pt1 | contig 10693 bp, 7 predicted proteins | sample TroAtlMetagenome_2_FD_88705 | JGI IMG/M metagenome (GOLD analysis project Ga0115011, IMG submission 88705) | Marine eukaryotic phytoplankton communities from Atlantic Ocean - Tropical Atlantic ANT8 Metagenome | ecosystem: Environmental > Aquatic > Marine > Oceanic | place: Tropical Atlantic... | reverse complement strand
TCTAAGTGCCCGCTCCTTTAACTGCTCACGTATTCCTGTTTTGAAAATTATGTATTGTGGTTCAGATACACAACTGAAGAGCGATAGCAGGAAAAGCAGTTTTGAACATAAGATTAAAATTTTCAGTATTTGCCTTTTAAGAGCCATTAGTCGTTTTCTTACAGAATTTCATGAACAGACAGACACTTCGCCACTTAACTATGTTTTCGGCCACTTCACTCAAGAAAATTTCCTGTAAATTATTCAACTGATCAGCGGAAAAATGTGATGATAAAAGTTTCCAGTAATTGGATTGGCTATTTTCAGGTTGAACTGCAAACCATTGTTCGATTTGCGATGTCCGAATTAGGGTTGGTGTGAAGAACTCTTTAACCTGCCAGCGAATGATGTCCCAATCCGCCGATTCCAGTTCATTACGCAGAGTTTTAGGTGTCCAGTTGCAGCGCGTGTTTTCAGAATCGTTATATATTTCATCTTCTGCGGATTTTAGATTATTCAGAAATTTTGGTTCCATATTTCCTTCCGGAATTAGTTCTGAAAGACGTTGTCCTAGTGCAGGCACTGTTTCCACGATGACGAAGAAACCATCCGGTAAAATCCAAGGTTTTAAAGTTTCCAGGAAGGCTGTTTTATTTTGGTGGTTTTGCAGTATGTTACGCCCAACAATCCGTTCAAAACCTAAATCAGGAATTTCGAATGCCTGCGGATTTCCGGAACTGTCCTGTACTATTTTAGGTTTAATTCCAGAAGATGGATTTTTGAACATTGTGCTGAGTGTTTGTTTTTCTTCGGAAGAATATACAAGCGCATAAAGATTTTCTTCAGGAATCTGACGCAGAAATTCACCGAGTAGTAACCCGTCTGCGGCATTAAGAACAAGTGCCAGAATATTACTTGATAGTTTGCTCCATTTTAGCAAAATGTCACGGATTTCATTAAGTAATTCGCCTGAACTGCCAATGGTTCGGGCTTCCCAGTAATTTGAGTTTTCTGATTGTTCAACCGCTGATTGAGAAAGAAAAGCTGCCAGTTGGGCTTCCCGATGTCTTGCCACATTATCCTTGATTGTTGCTTCATAACCTTGATTGGACGGCTGATAAAAAATCCTCCCCTGTAAAACATCCGGAAGGTATTGCTGTGCAACCCAGTGATCACGGTATGCATGCGGGTAGAGGTAACCTTCTCCGTGACCAAATGCCTTTCCGTCTCGGTTTCCGTCTTTGAGCATGTCGGGGACATCGTCAGATTTTTCCTTACGTACGACCGAAATTGCGTCAAAAAAAGCGAAAACAGAGTTGCTCTTTGGTGCAGTACTTAAATATAAACAAGATTGTGCAAGGTGGTAACGTCCCTCCGGCATTCCTACATAATCAAATGCCTGTGATGCGGATGTAACAACAGCTAATGCGTGTGGATCTGCCATTCCTACATCTTCACTGGCAAAAATGAGCATTCTTCGAAAAATGAATCTCGGGTCTTCACCTGCCTCTATCATTTTCGCCATCCAAAAAAGTGCGGCATCCGGATCTGAACCACGCATAGATTTAATAAAAGCGGAAATTGTGTCAAAATGTGCGTCTCCGTCTTTGTCATAAAGTACAGCCCGTTGCTGAATTGATTCTTCTGCAATTTCCAAAGTTATCTTTAGGATATCTTCAGAGTTGGCTTCACTTGTTAGCACCGCTAGTTCGAGTGCGTTTAATGCAGTCCTTGCGTCACCGCCAGCTACATTTGCAAGGTGCCGACGAGCACGGTCTTCGATGACTATTTTTTTTTCTCCAAACCCACGTTCCGGATCTGAGAGTGCTTGTAAGATTATATCCTCAACTTCATCTAAATTAAGGGATTGAAGCTGAAAAATTCTGGATCGGCTTACGAGTGCTTTGTTGACTTCAAAATATGGATTTTCTGTAGTCGCACCTATTAAGATTATGGTGCCGTTTTCAACATGTGGCAGAAGGGCATCCTGTTGAGCTTTGTTGAAACGGTGAACTTCATCGATAAACAAAACAGCACGTCGCTGTTGTTCTGCGCGTGCTTTTTTGGCGGTTTCTATACAATTACGGATTTCAGTGATTCCTGATAAAACCGCATTTATGGAAATAAATTCAGCTTGGGTTGTATTGGCAATTATACGGGCAAGTGTAGTCTTGCCTGTTCCAGGAGGTCCATAAAAGATCAGGCTCGACAATTGATCAGCCTGAATGGCACGTCGCAAAAGACGTCCCGGTGCCAAAATGTGGCTTTGGCCGACAAACTCTTCAATTGTCCTCGGACGCATACGGTCCGCTAAAGGAGCTTCTTTACGGATTTGAATTTCGTGTGTGTGTTCAAATAAATTCACTTAGAAACCTGTCTATTTTTAGAAATGAATGGAACTTTTACTACTGAGTTTATATAGTGTAGTGTACATCTCAAGTCACCATTCAAAAAACTACTATTCTTTAAAAAATATCTGCATTCGTATACTTTTAATATGCCCCCCACTTCTACAACTCAAGAACGAATCAATCAACTGAGTACTTTGATTCATGAGTACAACCATTCGTACTATTGCGGAATCAGTTCAGATTTTCAAGGAAAGATTTGTAAAGATGATATATATGATGCTCTGGTATTGGAACTAAAATCCTTGGAAAATCAATTTCCTGAGTTTAGATCTGAAGATTCTCCCACTATGCAGATCAAAGGGGAACCGAACTTATCTTTTCCAAGCAGGAAACACATCGTTCCGATGTTGAGTTTGGGAAATGTCTATTCACTGGAAGAACTTAAAATCTGGGACACAGGTGTAAAAAAACTACTTGGAGGACAATGTCCCGAATACGTTTGTGAGTTGAAAATTGATGGCGTTGCAATTTCAGCAATTTATAGGAAAGGATTTTTGGTTGCTGGGGTAACTCGAGGTGATGGTAGTGTGGGTGAGGAAATTTCTCCGAATATTAAAACAATAGCCTGTCTCCCTTTGAGGTTGAAAGATGAGATTGATTTGGAGGTGCGAGGCGAGGTTTATCTTTCCCGGAAAAACTTTGAAACTCTTAATCAACTGCGCCTCAATTCAGGAGATCCGCTTTTCAAAAATCCACGAAATGCTGCCGCTGGGTCATTGAGGTTACTGGACAGTACAGAAACCAGACGACGTCATTTAGAAGTATTTATTTATACAATTGCGGATGGTATTCCCTATGAAACTCACGGTAGAAATTTAGAATTTCTGTCTCAACAGGAATTTCCGTTAAATCCGGAAACAAAAATGGTCGGTTCAATCGAAGAAGTGCTGGAATACTGTCGCTACTGGGAAGAGAGAAAGGCGGAACTTCTTTATGATATAGATGGAATTGTAATCAAAGTTAACTCACTAAAACACCAAAAGCAGTTGGGGTTTACAGCAAGATCACCTCGTTGGGCAACTTCATTTAAATTTACGGCAGAACAAGCCGCTACTGTATTGAGAACCATTGAGATCGGGGTAGGTCGCACGGGTATTTTAACTCCTGTTGCTATACTTGATCCAGTTGAATTGAACGGTACCACCGTTTCGCGTGCAACTCTTCATAACTACGATCAGGTGGAGCGTTTTGATCTGCATTATGACGACCATGTAACGTTGGAAAAAGGTGGTGAAATAATCCCAAAAATTGTTGCAGTTCAAACTACATTACGTTCCGCTGATGCCTTAAAAATTGAACCGCCGTTAGATTGTCCAGCATGTAGAACCTTAGCAGTGTCTCTTGAAGGCGATGTGGAATGGCGTTGTCCAAATCCACAATGTGCGGCACAGCAAAAGGAACAAATATTACATTTTGTTTCTCGTAGGGCAATGGATATTGACACAATTGGCCCCGCCCTGATTGAACAACTGTTGGCGAAAAAACTTATTCGAAATGCCGCAGACCTTTATTTGCTGACACACGAAGACTTGTCCAGACTGGAACGCATGGGTGATAAATCTGCGGAAAATGTTCTTATCGGTATTGAAAAATCAAAACAATGTGATTTGGGCCAATTCGTTCATGCACTCGGTATAGCAAATGTTGGTGAAAAAACAGCTCGCATCTTGTCTTTGCATTTTGGTAGTCTGGAGAAGTTGATGTTGGGTTCCAGGGATGAATTTGAAAGGATTGAGGAAATTGGACCAGTAATCGCGGAAAGTATTTTTAACTTCTTCCAGCAAGCGGAACAGCATCAAGTAATTGCTAACTTTTTAGAACGAGGGGTAGTTCCAGCTGAAGAAATAATTCAAGAGATTACTGACTCACCATTCAGTGGAAAAATCGTTGTATTGACTGGAACTCTATCTGAACCAAGGGATGTATGGAAAAAACGACTTATCCAGGTCGGAGCAAATGTCACAGGTAGCGTTTCCAAAAATACCGACTTTGTACTTGCTGGAGAAAATGCAGGGTCGAAATTGGAAAAGGCAGAAAAACTTAAGGTTTTAGTCATTGATGAAACAAAAGCGCTAAACCTTTTGGAATAAATGAACTGATTCGCAACTAATACTTGCTGTATGAGAACATTGTTTAATAATATCAATTATTAATTTCCTTATTCCTGATGTAAGCTATAAGGGTTCTAAATGGAAAGGCATAGCACCTGGAAAAAATTCAAGAGCTTGTTTCACGAAATTCAAATAGATACTCTTATTGGACTTGAATTAAAATCTGTCTTTCTGGTCAAGTCTGAGATGAAAATAGAACAAAATTATCAGGATATACTAACCAGTATTAAGAATATTAGCTAAGTTTGAATTGATACTGAGAATTTCAGTATATTTTCTTTACAAACACTGTTAGATAATTATCTGCATAGAAATATTCTAACTACTGAATACTGAAGATCACATAAAAACATATTACTTGAAAATATAAATGAAAGGTGTAATTTTAGCCGCTGGCTATGCGACTCGTTTTTTGCCTGCCTCAAAAACAATTCCCAAGGAAATGTTCCCTCTGATTGACCGTCCAGCCATTGATTTCATTATACAGGAAATGGTTGATTCAGGTATACAGGATATCTTGCTGGTATCTTCGCGCAGAAAAAAAGTAATGGAGGATTATTTTGATCGTGAAGTAGAGCTTTCTTCCGCATTTTCGGAGTCCCAAGAATATGAAAAACTGAGAGTAATAAAACCGATAAAGGCTAATATTTTCACACTGCGTCAGCAGTATATGATGGGTACAGGGAATGCGTTGATGTTGGTGGAACCGTTTGTGAATAATGAACCGTTTGTGGTAGCCTATCCGGATGATATTGTGTTGGGTGAGAAACCTCTTTCCAAACAACTGATTGAGACCTGGGAAAAAACTGGCGACACAGTTTTGAGTGTTCAGGAATTGAGTGAAGATCAATTATCGCGTTACGGTGTGATTAATAAGGAAGGTGAAGGCAAAATTATGAAAGTCAAAAATATGGTGGAGAAACCGAAACCTGGCACGGCACCCAGCCGCTTTGTTTCTTTCGGACGATATCTCTACACGCCAGAACTTTTTAATGCACTGCGAGCTAGCGACAAAAGACAATCTTCAAATAGTGAATTTACTCAAACGGAAGCCATCAACCAAATGGCCAAAAATAGAAACGTTTCAGCATTACAATTCGAAGGAACACGTTATGATTTGGGAGATCCACTCGGGTTTCTAACTTCCGCAATGCAAATAGGTTTGCAGCGCATGGAATTCAAGGGTGATTTACTAGATGAAATGCGGAGACTGCTTAAACTGCATGACGATCCTAAGGGGGAAAACATCCATTAAATTCATTTTTCTGTTGTTTCTGTATAATGCTTTAATCCTCTGTTTTAGTTTCATGGATGTTTTTTACACCAGGAAATCTCTGACTGTAAATATATCATAGTCCAAAATAAATCCACCAAGATTTAAATTAGTCTTTAATAGAAAAAGTAGTTGACTTCTAACTTGCATAAACTATTTGTTTACTCCCCTTGGTATATAAAGAACAAACCATCATCAATATTTGTACCACCGGTGAAGAAGCTGAGTTGTCTGTCATTTCCCTGAGGTAAATAATTTTAAGTATATTTCAGTGATTCTGTAAAGTAATCTGAATTATGAAAAGTAATTTTACTAAATAAAGTGTATAAAAAATTGATTTATCTATTTTTTATATCAGTAACATAAATAATCAAACAAGGAAAAATAATAATGAAAGAATCGGAAATAATATTAATCCGCCATGGTGAGACTGAGTGGAATTCTCAGCAGCGTATGCAGGGTCATTCTAACAGTGATCTTTCCGCAGAGGGGCGGGACCAAATTCAGGCGCTCGGTAAATGGATGAAAAACGTCTCCTTTGATCACATTTATTCCAGCGATTCTCAACGTGCCCAGCAAACAGCAAAGGCAATTACTCAGTATTCAGGGCATAAGCTGCAACTTGATCAACGTATCCGCGAAAAAAATCTTGGTGTTTTCGAAGGACTAACATCTGATGAAGCTAGAGGAAGATTTCCAGATGTATATCACCTTTTTAAAACTGCAGGCAGAAACTATGTGATTGATAAAGGAGAAAGTACTCAGCAGCTTCTGGATCGTTCTTTGGAATTCATTGAAGACATACGTTTAAGACATCCGGATCAAAGAGTTGTGATGGTTACGCACGGCGGGGTCGTGAGGGTTTTAATGAAGTATACACTCGGGCTGTCCATCGATACCCCCACAAATTTCCTGATTAAGAACACTGGAATTTTTCGTTTAATCTGGAAAGAAAATTGGCTGGTTAAGCAAATGGGTGTAGTTTCTCATTTGGAAAAATAGAAACAACCATTTTTTCATTCATGTGATAATCTGGCATTGGCGTTTAATTTCTAAATCTATACTATTTTACCTTATAGATATTAGCTGTAATCTTGAAAATTCTTAAAATACTTAGCGGAATAAAACAAGAAAAATTGTTGTGGGAAAATAAGGTCTCTGGAGTAAGAGTTCAGGTTTGGGAAAAGGATGATCGCCGCGAATTACGTTTTGGCAACCATATTATGCAGAGCGTTATATTAAAAAAACATCCTGATCAATTGGTATTACCTTATTCCCGTTTCATGGTGCTTGGACTGCTTTTCTGTCCTGCCCCAAAATCAGTTTTGCATATAGGTCTTGGGGGAGGTAGTATTGTACGCTGGATGCACGGCGAGTTCCCTGATCTTAAGCAAACTGTCATCGAAGTCAATTCTGGAGTAATAGAGGCTGCACACCGTTTTTTTGAGTTACCGTATGACAAACGTTTGCGAGTGTTGTGCGCGGATGCAGCAGAGAGTGTTCCAACTCTAAAGGAAAAATATGATCTCATTATCCTTGATGCTTTTGGTGATTATGGGGCTCCTGAAGAACTTAAAGGGATTGATTTCTTAAACAAACTTCGCACTTGTATGAATCAACAGAGTTGGCTTGTGGGAAATTTGTGGACAGTGACTGGAGATTTTGAAGAAAAGCGTGGGCTTTGGAAATCCACTTTTCAACAGGTATTGGAAGCACGTGCAAACCGGAAGGGAAACATGATTCTTTACGGCAGCAAACTTCCACAACTTCCAGAGAAGAAGGAATTTGAAGATACGGCAAAAAAATTACAAAAACTTCATGGGCTTGAATTTCGCAAAATGCTGGGTGAATTACATAAGGTGTTTTGAAGTTAATTCCTTATTTTTTCTATAGAGATTGTGGAGGAATTATATAGAAACAAATAGGTTTATAATATTTGTCTTCAAGAAAGTACCGTAAAGTCGTAAATTTAAAATCTCTCCCATTGTCACTAAATTCCATAGAGTGTTTCCTAACTTTCTATAGATCTTCAAAAGTGCAAGTCTCTCAAGCTCTTCAAACGATTCAACTTTCTATAAATCATGAACTATAGATTTGTTTATACAGCTTGTAACTACGATATACTCTTTTAACGTATTCTCTTGTCTCAGTGAATGGAATTTGTTCAACAAAGGCATCAATGGATTCCCCTCTCCAACGATTGATCCATTTGATCATGTTGTGAGGACCTGCGTTATAACTTCCTGCAGTGTGAATCAATTCAGATTTGAATCTTTCTGCAAGACTTCCCAGATAAAGTGTGCCAAGACGGGTATTTAATTCTGGATTGAAGATTTCATCTTTTTGATTGAGTTTGATTTTCTTTTTTCGTGCTACGTATTTTGCTGTAGCTGGCATCAATTGCATCAAACCCATAGCTTTGCTTGAAGACAGTGCCAGTGGATCAAAGTGGCTCTCTTCACGCATGATTGCCAGGGCAAAATAAGGATCAATTCCCGCCTGATTAGCAAAACTCTTCAACTGTGACCAGTATGGCCTTGGGTAAGCCAGTTCCCAGAGAGGATGTCCCCCTACTTCCAGAGTTACGAGGTGCGGCAGATAATAATTCGCTATTACTCTGAGCACAGAATAATACTCACCTCTGCGGTGAAGGAGATGACTAACATGCCAATTTCGTGTACTATCTTTATAACGACCTAGACCTGCAAACAATTCTTTGAGTGCCTGCTCCGGTTCTGAAATATCAAAAAGAAACTCTGTTCTCTCGAGCAATTCTCTGGTATTTGTGCTTAGTTTTTCTTTAGGCTTTGAGTAAAGTTTTGCTTTACGTGTTTTGATTATCGACAAAATACCTTCAGGAACATCTTCTGATGAAATCAGACGCATTCCGTAATATGTGTTAGGTTTTTGAAGAATCAGTTGTTTGAAGCTTTTTGCGGCAAGATCTGGACGACCACTTTCTTCTAAAAATTTGCCCTTCCAGAATAGTAACTTGGCTTTCATTTCAGAATTATAAATCCTTTTCTTGAGTCCTATATTAATGTATTCCAATGCTTTCTCAAAATTCTTTTGCTGTTTGTACGACCATGCGAGTTCCCATGCTGACTTAGTGGCCAGTCTATGTTTAGGAAATTTTCGGAGAAGGCGATCCCACCAAAATTGTGCTTTACTGATTTCAGCATCCAAACGGTAACGGGTGGCAAATGTATTAAACAAAACAGGAAGTTTTTTTGCTTTATTATTAATTTTTTCAAGTTGATAAATAGTACTTCTTCCAGCAATAATATTTTTACGTTTAATATATGAACGTGCCTTCCAGTAGAGCTGAACTTCCTTTCCTAAAGACCATTTTTGTGAAAGTATTCCCTGTTTCTGGAGCTTTATAATCAGACCATAATATCTTTCCTTGAAAAGGGCTTTTAGGTATTCTTCTCCAAGTATTTTCACTATTTTTTTGCTTCTCCCTTTTCTCAGTTGCTGAAGATGTTTAATCAGGTATTTGTTCAGTCCCAGTTTTGACAGACTTCTGACACGACTTGAAAGCTCTGCTTCAGATATTCTTTTAAGTTGATCTGCATTCAGGTTTTTGTGGGAGAGAATAGCAGTTTTTTTATCTATCGGAAACTGCCATCCTAAGACCTTATATTTGTGCTCAAGCTTTATTCCTTTCAGCTTTGCTCCACGAAGATAAAGTTCATGTATTTTATAGTCTGAGAGAAACCATTTGTAGTTTTTCCGAGTGTCATGCAGCAGATTAAAGATTTGACTAGTTTCTTTATCAGTATTGAATTCACTCTTAATGTATTTACGGAGTGGATCAAGGTAATAATTCTTTTCCGGAAGTTTTAGTAATTTTCGGATACTGAAAATTGCTTCACGATGCCGATCAGACTTTAGTAAGACGAGAATATTTTGAAAAATCCATGCATCTCTGAATTCTGATTCCGGAGTTTGTTTAAGACTTTTGAGCGCTAATTTGAAATTCCCAATCTCCCGATGACATTTTGCTTTTAAAATCCGTGATCCACTCCATAAAATATTGTTATTCCAAGACTTTGGTTTTGATAAATTATTCAACTGATGGATTAGCTCCTTGCAGTTACCACTTTCATACAGTTGAGTGAAAGGTTGCAAGGAAGGCCTTTTATGAGCAGAAATAGAACTCAAGGGTATCAGTAAGGCAAAAACAAAACATATCGTTCTCGCAACCTTCCAAGATTTACTACAATATTTGAAGTTAACTAAATTGGAAAGTCCCGTTAATTGCTTGAAACCCTGAAACATATTTTTATCAGTTGGTATAGTTGGTGCTTGTTAATGCTCGACAAAGTTAATACTGCTATCAGCTTTTTAAAAAAGAATTAGCAAATATCTTGCCTCGATTTACAAATAACATTTATTTCATTAATAAAACAAATGAAGAGTGAAGTGAAGCAAATGGACGATGAGTTACCGGATAAACACAAAGATCTAGATACTGATGAATCTTCAGATACTTTAGTGCTACAACCCTTGATCTTAAAACAAACATCTCATAACACTAAAGGTACTAAGGCGCAGCCTTATGTATTTGGTTCAGAAACTTATGATGTTTACAGTAACCCTAAAAATCCTTTTATGGTGGGAATAATTGCTTCGGAAACAGACCGAATACAACTAGACCCCATCAATACTCAAAATCTTTTTCAACAAATTGAGAAAAACTCAACCTATTCACTTGAGTATCCACTCAACATTTCTGCACACCGTAAACGTAAGCTTTTGCCTGCTCAGGAAGTTTCATCAGCAGGAGGAAATAAAACTTTAGAAGTCGGAGAAGAGAAACTTAAAACTGCTTCTAAGGAATATCTGCCGCGCGAAAAACTAAAAGAAGACAAACGAAAACTAGAGGTATATATTCAAAATTTTTTTCTATATTT
>Ga0115011_10003495_pt1 | contig 10696 bp, 6 predicted proteins | sample TroAtlMetagenome_2_FD_88705 | JGI IMG/M metagenome (GOLD analysis project Ga0115011, IMG submission 88705) | Marine eukaryotic phytoplankton communities from Atlantic Ocean - Tropical Atlantic ANT8 Metagenome | ecosystem: Environmental > Aquatic > Marine > Oceanic | place: Tropical Atlantic... | reverse complement strand
CTAGTAATACTCAAGCACCCTCATTATTACAGCACACTATGATCGATATGAGCATGGGGCCAGTTCATATCTCGGCAGGACCTAGTTCAAACCCTAGTTCAATGTCTTTGAGTATAATTTTAGAGGTTCTAGAAAAAGGCAATAGAGTTATTTGGATGACTAGAAATATACCGGATCAAAGGAAAATAGCAGATATCTTAGGGCATCTAAATGATTCGGTCTTGAAAAGAATGATAGTTATAGAGTTTAGAGATAATCTATCTGAAAAATTTGAAGATATTAAAGGGATTCTCTCTAATTTGAAAAAGAATGACTTGTTAATAATTGAGGACTGGTGTGAGAATTTTGGAAGAGCCAAATTAAAAGACATTAATTTGATGGAGAAATTGGCAGAAAGTTTTGATAGTTTCAGGATTGTAATAACCTCTGAATCATATGAAGATGCTTCCGGAGAAAATAAAGGATTTCAAGGTTTTATGTTTAGAGGAGGGAAAACAATAGAAGATTCATTTAGAACAGTGTGGATTTCAAAAATCAATAACCAATATCAAAAAATATTAATTTCGGACGGAGGAAATGAGTTAGTTGCAGAATCTACAAGAAATGGATACAAATTAATTAACTAAGTTTACCAATTAATTTCTCTAAATCTTTAATTGCTTCTTCACTGGGCTCAGATAATTTCTCAGGTTGTCTAGCACTTCCAGAATATTGTTGTTCATTAGAAATATTTGCACCTTTACTTAGTTTGATCATAAGGATGTAATAAGACATTATCAAGGCAATTATTACTAGTAACAAACCTGCTAAAAAATCGATACTCATGATCTCACCTAAATTAAATTCGGATTGGTTCACCTAATGAAAGTGGGCGAGAGAGATGTCTGCGCTGTGATGGCGATGGCTCTACCCATCCATTAGTAAGTTCAAGGTCATTTAAATTAATATCTTCAAACAACCAATGTTTATCGGTGGTTCTTTGACAAAATATGCACCTTAACGGTTGATTAACGCCCGCACTTCTCATAGTTTTATTATTGCAGCAAGTAGGCCTACCTGTTACTCTTGGTACTGAAGATTCCACCCTTAATCTTTCTAGATGTATGCTACCATCTGGAGATTCTAAACCTAACCAATTAATTCTATCCCCTGGGATTAATTTTCTCAATAAACGATTAACATCTCCACCTTCTTTGAATGCTACCAAAGTTTTGCTACCTCCTCTGAATGTAACCTCTAAGCTTGAATGCGCTCCTTTTGTTTCCATAGGGTGTGTTAGAACTGTTGAGGTTGAGAAACCGCTTACATGGTCGTCGCTAAGTTGATTGGTTCTATGAATTGCAAATCTTTGACATTTCTCAACATCCGAATTTGATTGAAGCCATTCATGTGCTGAAAGAACAGATTCAGGATTTGAACCTCTAATGCCATAAAGTACTGGACAAGGAGTTCTTGGCGCAATTAGGCCCTTTTCTTTAGTTGGATCACGATTAACAAATGTTTCAGGATGTTTTATTTCCATTTCCTTAACAATTGATGATGAAATCTCTCTCTCTTTCCCGATGTTATTGGGATATCTCCAAGCTATCAGTTCCCAAGTAGATTTGTCATGGGGTTTCCAAGCCATAGCAGAAGATGCTCCAATTAGCCCCCAATCAGAATTTAAAGTCATTTTATTAATATCTAGAAGTTTCTCTATTCTATCAGAAATCTCTACTTTTTGCCGTACTGCTTCCCAATAAAGGTCTTCATTTATTTCTTCAAAAGAATAAATTAATGCAGGAGATGTACGAGGGTCAATTTCTCCTTCTAATTTCAAAGTATCTTCTAACTCTATGAAAAATGAATTTAATAGTTTCTCAAAATCTGGTATTGATTGTGAAGAACATTCGACAATACAGGATAATGCACCATTTCCACGGGTCCTTCTTTCAGCAAATGGCCAAAGTCTTACTAAACGCCTTTCTAAAATTTGAAAATCCGGTAAATGAGATATTGAATTTATTAAATCATCAAATGTTGCGGTTGTACAACCATAATTAGCGGTATCAGTATCATCTAAGCCAATCCAAATTCTAGTTTTACGAAGATTTTTCAAATCTAATCACCTAAAATTTCAGAAATGACGTCAGAAATTCCAATTTCAGGATCGCATCTTACCCCTTTAACGCCGAAATTAAATGCTGCTCGCATGTCTACATCTCTATCTCCGACCATTATTGAGTTTGATTCATCATGCTTTTCATCCCAATTATTGTCAAACCTAATTGTAATATCCATTTTTTTTTCTGATGCTGAAATAATTTGCCTACCAGCTTCAAGCATTCCTGGATTTGGCTTACGTGCCCAAGCACCTTCCCATGGGGCGTATGGGCTATACAAAATCAGATCTAAGTGAGCATTCGAATTTTCAGATAACAATAATTCTCTCAATTTGTTATGGATATTATGAAGATTTTCATGAGACCATAAGCCTCTACCAATAGGTGACTGATTAGTTACTACACAGATGCGAAAGCCAGATTCTCTCAATGCTGCTACAGCATCAGCAGTATTTGGGAAAACAACTAACTCATCTGGAGAATTGATATAATCCTCTGAGCCAACATTTAGTACGCCATCTCTATCAAGATAAGCTATTTTACCATTCCAAGTCCCATTCGGTAGTGGCAATAAATCTAGAGGTGCGTCAAGGGATTCTGCACCGTCTCTAACAGGAATTAGCATAAATTCACAAACCATGATGAGACTTAATTGCTTCTTTGACAATATGGTTAACTATCAACTGAATATCTTCAATTCTCTCCATTGATTGAGTAGGAGCAACGACTGCAACATCGACTAATTCGACAATCATTCCACCGGATTGACCATTATAATCTCCAGTAATTGCAGCGGTTCTACAACCATTTTCTTTTGCATAATTTACCCCATTAATGACATTGGGAGAATTTCCTGAGCCAGTGTATGCCACTACCAAATCACCATCTCTGATAAAAGTGGATAATTGCCCCACAAAAACATTTGAGTAATCAGTATCATTTGACCAAGCAGTAAATGATGAAATATTATCACTATGTGAAATAGTTCTTAATTTGAGTTCTTTAGACCAATCTCCTGCACTGTGAGATGGAGTTGCTGCACTTCCTCCGTTACCTATGAAATGGACACTTCCTCCCTCCTTTCTTGTTATTTCTACAAGATTCCAAAATGCCTCTAAAGAGTCCATAGGAATATTCTCAAGAGCTAGTTTCAAATCACTAATGTAGGACTTCGCAAAGTCAGAAAAATCGAATCCCATAGTAAAACCCCGAGTGTACGGATGAGGGCATCCTATTTACGAGTTGAGCGTAGTAGGGGTGACGATGGAAGAGCCAATCGGACTGCTTGTCTCTAAAATTGGAGAGCAAATTGGAGTGAATTCAATGGCTCTAGAATTAGGCATAATTATGATTGGTGCATTGTTTTTAGGTCTAGGATTTCATAGAAAGAAAGATTCTAAATCGCGCTATTACGCGGCATTAGGTTGGATTTTTACTGGATTATACTTTTATCTACAATCTGCACACTATGTTGAGATTTCAGATCCAGTTCTGGTGCTAATGACTGCCAGTGCATTACCCGGAAGTATTGCTTTGGCTATTTGGGAAATAAAAAATGAAAATACTCCTGATGCTTTACAATGGCTAAGAGGTTGTTTTACTTGGGCAGTCGTACCATATTTTGTCATTTTTAGTGTACCATATCTGAATATGGCCCTGATTCAATTGACTGCAGAAAGTACAGAACTAATGTTGGAATTTTGTGGTCTTGGAAATTATCATATTGGAGAAATGATGGTGGCCCGTGATGGCGCTCCTGATATTCCCGTATCTGAATGGGATGGAAACAAATGGATACTTACAGAGTCCCTAGCTGAAGAAGGATTCTATGTACAATTTTTTGATTCCGAAGGAATGGTAATTGTTCAATTTATCATGGCTTGTTCAGGACTCCAATCAATGATAATATTTGTAGGAGCAATTGGGGCATTAAGTTCTGTTTCTTGGAAGAGAAGGGCTAGAGGTCTTTTGATAGCATTACCTACAATATATGTTTTGAATATGTTCAGGAATGCTGGAATTGTTTGGTTAACAGAAAGTTATCCTAACTGGTCATTAATGGGCATAGAAATGTTCGATTTCACACACAGTTATGCTGCAAAAGCAATTTCACTGTTTGCTATGTTCCTTATGGCTATTGCTCTATTTGATTTATTGCCGGAGTTGCACAAACATATAATGAAGATTATAAATCCAATATTCGATGTTGCTGAGAAAATTACAGGGACAAATAAGTCATCTTGAACGTAGTTGCTCGTAGAGTTTCCCAGTTAGTGGCATATCGTGTTCCCATGCAAATTCTTTCATGACACGTAATGCCTCCTTCTCTAATTCCGAGTCACCTACAAAATCTGTTACTTCAATAACACCATCTTTAGTATTGGCTTTGAAAGCAGCAATAGGTTCTTCTTTGTGGAAAACCATGTATGCTGAACCGAAACCAAATCTTTCTCTAAGAAGACTACCGAAATAATGTACTAATGGGTCGGAAGGCGGAACTACCAAATCTCTAGTTTTTCTAATTCCTTCTAGTCCTTCCAATATATCTTGTCGCCCCCAACAAATATCTTGTAAATCGTCAACTAAGAAACCCTTGATCAAAGTTCCATCTGATTCGAAATCATGCATAACATCACTTATCTCTTCAGCAGAGAAAGCAGAACCTGCTAATCTTTCTACTTGTTTCAAAGAAATTACGGGATACTCGCTAACCAAGTCTCTAAGATAATTAGATTTAATATCCCATAAATCATTGTTCGAGATAGGAGCTACTGTCTTGAATCCCCCTCTGTAATCTTGTATTAAGTGACCACTTCTTACTAATGGAGATATTAACTTCCTGAATTCTGCTCTTTTCATAGCATGCCTCTCCATAAAAATTACTGGATCATGATGCTCCCTAAAGAACTGAAGAATATCTTCATCTTCCTCATTAGGCTGTAAATTACGGATAGTTAAGAGCCTCTCGAAATGTTTCTGCCTACCCCAGACTAAATGACCTCGTAAATTTGTACCTTGGGACAATTGATGTGCAGCTGCCATTGCTTTCAGATTAACCCTAAACATTTCACAACGTCCTCTTAAAGCGAAATCGTCTCTTAATTCATCCATAGTTTCAAGAGCGAGTGTCTCATTTTCATGTCTAGAATTCTGATGCAACCTATGGTGATAAAATAGCATTCTATTGACTTCTTGCCTTGACCTGGGCTCTACAACTCCTCCGCGAATATATCTCTCACCATCACCCATTGAGATGAATCCCAAATCAGCAAGAATTTTCTGAATATTCTCGTCACAATCATGAACTGGTATCGAATTAAATGCATGTAAAACTGATACATCTACCAGCCTATCACGATAATTCTCCAATAATTCATCAAATGTTTCTTTAAATTCATCTAGGTAAGAATGGGGGATATTTATGTCTTTAATTTCAAGATAATCATTTACTACAAACATCAAGATTCTACCAATAGGATCTACTCCCTTGAAAACTGGATGATACCATCCTTGTTTGAGGATTAATCTGACTTCTTGAATAAATCGACTGCAAAAAGGATCTGATTGGGATAAAATTCTCATTGTCCTATCTTCAACTACAGGTTGCAATAGTAATTCTGCATCTTCTTGGGATGCATAATAGTCGGTTGGGTCTGGTTGGAGAGCAACTATTCTCCTAATCTGTTTGGAATCATCTAAGTCTCTCAAGACTTCCGCTAATTCTTCTACAGGCCTACTTACATAGAATCTTAATGTATGTAATCGAACAGGACCTATTGCCTCAATTAGGTGTTTTACGGAACTTGCAAAGTCTAATGGTTCAACTACATCATGAATCTTGTGGAAGACAGCTAAAGAACGTTTTCTATTAGGCAATACTAGATACTGCTTAGCCACCAATAATTGCCTTTCTAGATTATTTAGAGCACTTTTCAGGCTTCGCTGAATGTGTGCATTTTCTTTTCCTTTCGGATATCCATCAAATAACTCTGCACGCGATAATCCTCCTGGAGTAATCTTGTCTAACAACTCCTGCTCTAGTGCGCCTATCCAGGGTTCACCCCTGAGACCCAAGAACATAGGAATTTGATCTTTAGAAGTGTATCCTACTCTGTTATGCAGCAAACGTCCATTGTAAATATCTGAATCGTGCTTAATGTCTTTCCAGTCTCTAAATCGATAATTTTTCACACGATGCAACAATTCATCTCTTCTTTGTACCAGAGTCAGGCTCCTTATTGCATCAGAAGGCTCATTGTGTTCTTTGAATGATTTAGCAAGAAGATGATTTTGAAGAGTACGGTAATCAACAACCTCAACACTTCCTCCAGTTATTCTGTACTCATCGACTCTGAGGATATATTCACCCTCATCTGTTTGAGTAAAGAATCCGATAGAAACTAAATTTTTCATTTCTAATTCTTGTAGAACGGCTTCAACCTGAGCTTTAGGGAAAGGGAGTCTAGAACTAAGGCTGTCAGATATCTGAGGACCTTCTGACCCCAACATATCCAATAATTTCATCCTCAAACAATCTTGTGGATCTGACAAATTCTTTGTCTTCAATTCTTTAGGCTCAAAATCACCAGAATAATCTACACCTACTTCATAAGTTAGTCCACCAGTGTATAATTCTCTAATATCATCAGTTTCAGAGCCACCAGCAACTGCCAAACATCCCAATGTGCCATGAACGTCTGCCATTCTCATCGAGAACCATTTGTCATCTATTTGCTCATGACCTGTGCCCTGAACTCTAGTAATTAGTCCTCTTTCAGCCAATTCTCGAACCCATTCTTTAACTACTTCAATATCAATATTCTTAAGTTTGTGTTCATAAAGAGGATTAGATAATTCCCTGTTCAAACCGCCACCCATATCCATTAATCTCAATAGACCATTTGCATTGGTTGGTTCAGAGATTTTCGACATATAGTATTCTGAGATTCTGGATTTATCTAAGTCAGTAGCTAATGAACGTGCACCCAATAAGCGCCTAAGTATTTCAGGATCTACATCTTTAATCAGATAGGCTCTTGTCCTTAGAGACAATAGATCTTCGAATGAAGACATGAATAATGTCATACCTAAGGGAGAAGGCATTTTCACCCTTCTATGGACAATTCTAACATCTTCACTATCCATTCGATTAATGAATATTTCAAGCTGAGCCATATCTAGATCCGCGTGAAGAATCTCATTCATTGTTTCACGTATTAATACAGAATCCTCCATTTGCCTATGTTTCTGCATAATCTGTTCTGCCCTCTGCTGGAATTGCTTCGGACTAACTTCATCTGCACCAATTCTTCTTGGATTAAGCATACTTCGGCTAGAAATTTCTCTAAATCTCTTTGCAAATAATTGTGATTCCATCATGTGTTTTTGTAGTACATCCTTACTATTCCCTTGTTTGAAGATTTCAGGAATCAGTGATATTTCTACCTCATGACTCAATTTAATCATGAATCCGTTTTCGTCAAAGGAAAGTTCATGAACGATAATATTGTCATTGGTCGCTATACCTGCAAATAGATGGCCAAGAGCAAGATTGAATGCCCTGCCTCGACAAGTCGTGACAATATATGTCGGCAATGGAGCCTCTACTTGTTCGACTAAAATTAAATCATTACCAGGAACTTGGAAAGTAGTAGCGACATGTTCTTGGAAAAATCCAGAAACTGCATGAGCAACTGGTCTATTTAATCCTAAAATACCTGTGAAAATGGTCATTGGATCTTTTTCTAGACGAGCGTATGTGGCAACTTCTTCAAGTAATTCTAAGACTTCTTGACTTAATTCGTGAGTCCTACTATTTGCTTCCCCTGTCCAAGAAGGTATTGTTGGTCTATATCCTGTTGCAGGACTTACATTGACCCTGGTTCCCCTGATACTGCTTACTCTGTAAGTTGAGCCACCGAGTAAGAATACATCACCATTCCTCAGACTGGAAACGAAACTAGATGATAATTGACCTACCATTGTCCCGTCAGATGTAAAAACTAGATAGTTATTATTTGGAGCAATCGTACCAATATTAGTGTAATAAATCATCTGAGCAAAACCCCGCTTACCAAATTTATTATCTTCCCAATCTATCCAAATTCTTCTTTCATCTTCTAAAAGATCTAGAACTTCAATATAATCGTCATAGGGAAGATTTCTGTAAGGCCATGACGCAGATGCCAAATCATATGCATCATCAATATCCCACTCTTTAATGATTGATAGACCGATTAAAAATTGGGCTAAAACATCAAGACAATTTTCAGGGAATTTAAGAATATCCATTGAACCTCTTAAAATGCCAGTTTGCAAAGCCACTAACTCTAACAGGTCATGAGGAGAAATCGGTAAAAATCTCGCACGAGGAAGGCCCCCTACTTGATGTCCTGCTCTACCAATTCTTTGTAGAGCAGTCGCAATACTCCCTGGCGAACCCACTTGAATTACTAAATCAACAGATCCAATATCTATTCCCATTTCTAAGCTACTGGAAGAAACTACACATCTGAGATATCCATTTTTGAGACGCTGTTCAACATCTAATCTGATTGCCTTATCCATTGAACCGTGATGCCCTTCTACACCCAATAATCCTGCAATTTTTAGTTTCTGAACTACGGTTTCAGTCATATTCCTAGTGTTTACGAATACCAAGGTAGTAGTGTGTGCCTCTACCAGTTCCTTGATCCTGTCTACATTGTGATCTAATATTTCCTTGATAGGGGTTGAGGCAAATCTTGGTGTTGGTAGTATGATATCTAAATCAAGATCTCTCGACCCTGAAATTTTCGCAATTGATACTTTCTGAGTATCTACTTCGCTATTACGGCTATCGGATGCAACCAAATACTCTGCAACTGCCTCTAAGGGTTCCATAGTAGCACTAATTCCAATTCTTTGTACATTCGAATCTATCACAGAATCCATTAGCGCTAAACTCAGTGAAAGATGAGTGCCTCTTTTTGTAGGTACTAATGAATGCATTTCATCAATTATCATCCATTTCATATCGTTAAGGATTGGCCTGAATCTTTTACTTGCAAGTGCAAGACCTAAGGATTCAGGAGTTGTAATCAAGATATGTGGTGGTTTTTTCAGCATTCTCTCTCTTTCTTTTTGTGGTGTATCTCCGGTCCTTAAGCCGACAGTAATGTCCTTGGCCCTAGAGGGAAGATAACTTTCTTTGATTTCTGTTAGAGGACCTATCAGATTCTTCTGAATATCGTTTGCCAGAGCTTTGATTGGAGAGATATACACACATTGCACAGAATTTTCCAGACTACCATCCAATGAACGGCTAACTAAATCATTAATCACGGTCAAGAATGCAGTTAGTGTCTTACCCGAACCGGTCGGAGAACATAGTAAGAGATGTTCACCATCCATAATTTTAGGGATTGCTACTTTCTGAGGGTGTGTGAAATCTGGAAATTTATCTTTAAACCAATTACGCACAGGCGGACATAATTTTTCTAGGAGTTCTTCAGACTCCATTATATCTTGTATATATTCAATATCTGGCATTTAATATACACCGCGACCCGAAGCGTATCGATGGAGTACTTATAATGTTGGATTGAATCATTGATTTATCAATAAGATTATTAAAATTCTGAAATTACCTAAAAACATTAAAGAATCAATTTTTATTTCGGTCGTCTAAGGATGGCTTGAAAGGTAAACACTCATTCAAAGGTTCATAATATGACGGATGAGAAGCGTATTGAGAGTCTCTCAGCAATGCTGAAGAGAAGAGGGATTATACTTCCTGCTTTCGAAATATATGGTGGAGTCTCTGGTTTGATTGATTACGGGCCAGTAGGTGCATCAATTAGAAGAAGAGTAATTCAAAATTGGATTGAGCATTGGACAATAAATGGAGATATTGTCGAAATAGATTCTCCCACGGTAACGCCTGAAAATGTATTAGTTGCAAGTGGTCATGTCGGTGAATTCAATGATTTAATGACACAATGTGAAAAATGTGCAAGTGCTTTCAGAGCGGATCAATTAGTCGAAGGATACCATCCTAATCCTGATATTCTTGGTTCAAAGGAAATTGATGAGATTTTAACTGTAGAAGAAATAAAATGCCCCAATTGTAATCAATCCCAATGGACTTCCTCAAAACCAATGAACCTAATGTTTGGCACGAAGATAGGGGCAATGAAATCTAGTAGGCAGGCATACATGAGACCGGAAACCGCTCAGGGGATGTTCATGCTATATCCATCATTATATAGGCATTTTAGACAAAAACTACCATTTGGTGCAATTCAAACTGGAAAGGGATATAGGAATGAGATTAGCCCTAGACAAGGAATGATTAGGCTGAGAGAATTTAATATGGCTGAATTAGAATATTTCATAGATCCTGAAGACCCACCAATAGTTGATTTATCAAAAAATAAAGATGAAATTACTCTTATTCCTGACCCGAATGGAAAAGAACATAAAGAAATAAAAATTAGTTTTCAAAATGCGATTAATAATGGCGTAATAAAGGATAGTACAGTAGGTTATTTCTTATCGAGAACATGGGATTTCTTAATTGGAGTAGGCATTAAGCCCTCAAAAATAAGATTTAG
>Ga0115011_10003494_pt1 | contig 10697 bp, 12 predicted proteins | sample TroAtlMetagenome_2_FD_88705 | JGI IMG/M metagenome (GOLD analysis project Ga0115011, IMG submission 88705) | Marine eukaryotic phytoplankton communities from Atlantic Ocean - Tropical Atlantic ANT8 Metagenome | ecosystem: Environmental > Aquatic > Marine > Oceanic | place: Tropical Atlantic... | reverse complement strand
CATTGCTAGTGGTGCAACACCACCAACTGGAGCGCAGGAAGGACAGATTGGTTTATTTGAAAATGATGTTAACCAGTTCTTTGAATACGCCTGGATCGATAACACTTGGAAGCCAGTAAAGACCAGTACAGAAGACGTGACGCTGTCAGGAACAGCGCCACTGGGATCAGGATCTGCTGGTTTAGATATTGAGAATCAGGCTGATGTCAACGTCCTTTTGTATAGCGGCTACCTAGCGAATGCGGAAGCCATTACTAATATCAATACCAACAGTGATTTCGATGATGTCATTGTATCTGGCACGTTGATGATCGATGGGACTGCAAGCCGGTTCCGTAAATTCCGTGGCAACGATGCAAGCAAAGACTTCATTATCTATGGTGCTGTTGATGGTTCTCCAACAACAACAACAGGAGAACTGTTCAGGACTTATAGGAATGCATTATCAAACGCCAGTTTGACGGATTCGATTACATACTTTGGGATGACTAGTAATGATAACAACATCCAAACTAAGCAGGCAGTCACTGGATTAATCCAGGACGCCATTGATAATCTGCCACCATCTGACTTGCCAGATGATCCAACGTTTAATACGTTAACGGTAACGGGCAATATCATTGACTACAATGGCACAGGCCAAAATAAAATGCTGCGTGTCTATGGTAACTCATCGCAGTATCAGAACCTAACGATCAAGGTTGGAGATATTTTAAACACTGTTCGTAATGTTGTTACTGTTAAAGAATTCGGAACGGATATCAATGGTGTCCTAACAGTCAGTGGCTATAGCGGTTATGGTGCAGAGATCAGAGGTAATGTTGGCTTTCCAGATACAACGAACATTGCTGTTTACGGATCAAGCCTTGCTCAGCTAAGGATACAAGCTGGTGATGGAGATTCAGGTACTGCCACAACTTGCTTGTCTATCTTTAAAGATAATGTTTATGTTAATGCGACAAGCTTTACAGCAGGTTCCAGTACCTTAGGTAATACATCTGTTCAAGGTTTAAACGCTAGCTCAACGATTAATTCAAACGCCAGATTACAAGTTAATGGTTTAAATACCAACGGTAGTGATACACCATCCCTTGGAGTTCTTGCATTTAACGCAGCTTGTGATGATGCATTCATTACCAAAGATGGTGGCACCAATAACCTTGTACGTATTGGAACCAATGGTAATCCTATTACCAGTATTGGTGTCTTGAGTGGTAGCCGTAAAACGTTTACGAGTTCCCTTACGAACGCTAGTAGTTCCTTTATTGGTAGCTCAACGGTATGGAACAAGCCTGTTGCCCAGAGTTATAACGTTGTGACTGCTGCTGGTGCAGTGTACAGCGATCCTGATGACGGTGATTTAACAGCAGCAACAATAGATGCAGCCATTATGTACATCGGTGAAATGACTAATGATAATCATATGGTTAACAAGAAATATGTAGATGATTTAGTTGCAGCATTAGAAGCAAGAATCGTTGCTTTGGGAGGATGAGTTGCCAGGGATAGAATAGGTATATCGGACATTTATTGTATGACATGGCCACTTCTAATTCCTTGTTACAAGGTTATCTTGCATTAGGCGCAACAAGTACTTCTAAAAGAGCGTTCATGTCTCTGCTTAAAGCAGAGATTACTGAACGTAATGATCAGCATGATCAAACAACAGAGAATTTTGCAGCTCAGACCGCAGCTAGAACTCAAGCGGTTGCTACTCTGAATCAGCGTATTGATACTGTTGTTGGCCTGGCACCTGAGTCTTTAGACACACTGAAAGAACTGGCTGATGCGATCAATAACGATCCAACATTCTTCTCGACCATCGAAGCCCAGATGACTGAGAATGATTTAGATATCACCCATCTAAATCAAGCACTTGGCATTAACGAAAATGCTACTAATCTTGGAGGATTTAACGACAGTCATCTTCAAGATAACCAAACTCTTAAGCAGGTCTTAGAAGCTTTCGCTGCTGCATTCACTGGTTATAAGACCAGCAATGACACTGCTGTCGCAGCTGTGCAGGCAGACGTAGATCAAAACGAGTCTGACGCTGACACTGCTATCGCGGCTGAAGCTAGTGCTCGTGCTGCCGCTATCACGGCACTGCAAGCTGACGTGGATCAAAACGAGTCTGATGCTGATGCTTCTATCGCGGCCTTGACGGCAGCTGATACTGCTGAGGCTAGTGCACGAAGTACTGCTGATGCCACGTTGCAGACCAACATCGATGCTGTGCAAGCTGATGTTGACCAGAATGAAACTGACGCAGACGCTTCTATCGCTGCGTTGACTGCAGCTGATACAGCAGAAGCCACTGCCCGTGCTGCAGCTGATACCACACTGCAAGCCAACATTGATGCAGAGGCTAGTGCTCGTGCTACTGCTATCACCAACTTAGTCAATGGTGCAGATGCTGCACTCGATACATTAAAGGAAATTGGGGATGCTCTGGCTGCTGGTGATACTTCTGTTACTGCTGCTCTAACAGCTCAGATCACAACAGAAGCAACGACTCGTGCAGCGGCCCTGGTGCAAGAAGCAACAGATCGTACTGCTGCTATTGAAGCAGCCAAGACGTTATTGAACACATCGATTGCAACTGTTCAAGCTGATGTGGATGCCAATGAAGCTGATGCAGACACAGCGATTGCTTTAAGAGCAACGATTGCTAACCCCAACTTCACTGGTTCTCTTTCCAGATTGCTGGGTGTTAACACTGATCCCACGGTCACCCGCACAGAAGGCGGGTTCCCTGACTTTGTCCTCAGGACGAATGGTTCCAACATTGCACTGAATGGCAACGAAGGTCGTCTGCTTTGGGAAGATGGCGGTGGCGGCGGTACTGCTGCAATCAAGCACACCCAGCTGACCAGTGAGCCGCTGAAGTTCTTCACTGGAGGCATCACTGCTTCTAATGAAGCAATGCGAATCAACGCCAATGGCCGCGTCGGTATTGGATCGACCAATCCCCAGGCGCTGCTGCATGTGGAAGGTTCAGCTGTATTGAAAGCTGACTTCCCTGATCTGCAGTTCTACTCTGGTGGTGAGCGCCGGATCCTGTTCTCTGATGCAGGTGGATCCGCTGAAGGTGGCATTAAGTTCTCATCGAACACGATGAAGTTCTTTGCTGGCGGTATTGCTGGTGGCAATCAGATCTTCAGTATTGATGCAGACAGCGTTGATGTCGATCAGACCCTGGTTTGCACCGATGGCCTGACCACCAATAGTTTGACGCTTGGTTCAACAGCAATCACTGCCACTGGCGCAGAGCTGAACTATGTCGATGGCGTGACCTCTGCAATCCAGACGCAACTGGATGCCAAGGCACCACTTGCTGGCCCTGTGTTCACCGGCACCCCGGCTGCACCAACTGCAGCGCAGTCAACCAACACCGGACAGCTTGCTACGACAGCGTATGTACAGTCCAACCTGACTGCTACGTTGCTACGTGGATTCCTTGGAATTACTGAGAACGCAGGTGATCCAGGTGATGGCCGTGGAGTTTATTACGACACTGGCGCTTCCAAGTATCTGACCAGTAGCTGATAGTGATGAACCTCTCTGCTAAGGAGAAGGTTCTTCTTTCTTTTTTAGGTGTAATCTTCTCTACACAACTGGTATTTCTAGGCTGGTCCCTCTCTTACTGCATGGCAAGAGGGGGACTAGCTTCCTGTCCAGATATTGGGAAGAGAGCCGAGCTAACATTTGGTGGGCAGGTTGCAACTGTCCTCGCATTAATTACTAACATTGGAACAACCCGAAAATGAATCCCCTCAAACAATACAAAAAAATCCAGAAGCTTATTGTCCGTGCACAGGAGTGCACGTCCAGGGAAGATGCACAAAAGATATTGAAGAAAGAATCAAAAGCCCAAGCTAAACTTTCGTCCTATAATTAAATGATTCTTTGGAGAGGACAATCCTTTGGATCAGCATACAAAAGACAATTGGGTAAAGATTAAAGCAGCTCTAGAAGCAGCTGGCAAAACTGATTCCTTTTTTTATAAAAGAGCTGTATCCATTGTGAGTGGAGGGGAAGATGTAAATCCTTTCCCCGAGGAGCCAGAGGATAAACTTTAATCGCTGTAGGTAGGAATAAAGGTTTCGGAACATTCATCATCTGAACAAGAGCTAACATCAAGCAGTGCGACTGAGATCTCTGGAAGTTCTTTTTCCACTTCAAGCTTTCTCATCTCTTCTTTGTACTGAGCAATAGCGTGTTGCTGATCGAACCACATGTTAACGCAGACAGGACCAGCTTCTTCAATACAGAACTTTTGCCATAGTCCTGTGAAGTGACCGTGCTGTGGATGCTCAGGGTTTTCCCTGCCACTGCACTTGTACATATGCTCCATGAAGATGGCACGTCTGTGCTGTTCAAGAACATTAAAGTCTTCTGGGATGTAGCGTTCAGTTGTCATTGGTGGTTGCCTCTAGTCTTTTCTTGTAGCGGGTTAGCATCTTTTGTTCCTCTTTAAAGGAAAAGGTATGCATCCCTGTGTGTGTTGGGACTACAGTTGTGTGCTGCCATACTTCCATTCCAGCGTCTCGGATACGTTTGCAGAATGCATAGTCTTCAGTGAGATAGAGATCGGGATCATCTTCATGTCCCATGTTAGTAATGGTAGCGAAGAGGTCTACCACTTTGTACCTGACTTGCTCATTTTTGTGCCCATCCACAGCCATGAAAGACAGGGTGTCTTCGTAAGCATCGTAGAGTTTGTCTACAGTCTCACGCTTGAGACAAACAAAACCAGTACCAATGTAATTGCATTGGTTTAAAGGCCCTTCAGATTTAATAATCCCTTTTCCTGTAGAGGAATTAGTAACGATGGGATAGGCTTTAATTGGACAGACACCACCGATGTAATCCTTATCAGCTATGACAAGCTGACAAACATCATCGATGGTAAAACCCATATCGGAATCCGACATGATGATGTGAGTCCAATCCTCTAGCTCTAGTGCCATTGCAAGCAGCTGACTGCGAGCCATAGGCAACAGTGTTGAGCCTGGATCAATCAACCAATTCCATTTAACAGCATGGTTACTGGCCGCTTGTGCCCAACTCATCATTGATTCAAAGAATTGGGTAGTCACCTGGCCACTATAGGCAGGCGACAAAAAGAGGATATTGTAATCCAAGATCAAGCGTTAATTAAATAACTTCACAGATTCTACCTTGGAATAGATACCATCGACATCATTTTCTCTGAAATCAGATAGGGCAGAATGCAAATCATCTTGGATGAGATCAGCGAATTCTTCAGGCGTCCGACCCTTGAACGGGTCGTACTGCACTTCAATTTCTAATTCAAACTTGATTGATGCGATTGACTGTGTCACTTGTTGTTAGTTAACTAGCAAGATTATATTACTGATCCATTAATCGTTCAAGGGAATGCATCTTAGCTGCATTGTATTGGCCAAGCTTATCGCCAATAATATTTGCATAAGTAATGGCAGCTTCAACTAGTTGATCAGCTTCCATGGTGCTAGCGATGTTTGGATTTGCGAGAAGACCAGCCACAATTGTAGTGACTTGCCATTCAATCTTTTCACCAATCAACGCAGTTAAAGGTGTACCACCCTTCGTAAAATTGTCGAGAACATAATAAACATGTTCGTCGAAATTCTTAGAGTCCATGGTACACCTACATATTTACTTCATGTTACTGCATGAAATACCAGTAAGCATTTGAGCTACTGATGTGACGACGCTTAGCGAATAGCAACCGTCGCTTTTTATCTTGTGTATCCCAGATACGTTTATGTAACTGGTCATCTTCTAGGTTGTTAGTTAACTCCTTACCTTTGATCTCAGTGTGTAGCATTTCTATTTCTAGATCAGCTGTTGAGATCTGTAAGTCGATGTCTGTTACTGCATGCCGATGACATTCACGCAGTAGACTTGCTTCCTTGTCATCTTGAGGGCAGTCAAGAGTCTCATAGAAAGAAGGGAAGAGACATGGATGCATGTCATCTTTCCATTCGAACAACCGTTGCTTAGCTTCGGAGGACAGCTCAGGATTACTCTTCACTGCTCCCGACTGACTGGAGGACTCGCTTGGTTTGTATTCTGTATTTCTGAACAACCTTGACTCCATGCGGGAGCTGTTCATTCCTCTCGTAGGCATCGTAGATTGCGTCTGGGTTTGGTATTTGTCTAGTTTTGACCTTTTCATCTGACCGAATGATGCGCTTGCCATTAGTTGATACGATGTGAGTAGTAGTTATAACCTCTTCGACCATAGCGAATCGATCTAGTTCTTCAGGCTCCCAATCATTTAGCTCGGAGGAAATTTCAATGTCTGGCTTGGGGTTAGGGATGACGTGATAAAGGTAGCGATCACCTGTGATCTTGTTGCCATCAGCAAAACCACGGCGTTTGATTTCCATCAGCATGCCCTTGATGCTGTTGATTTCTGCCATGTGGTGTTTGATCTGAGCATCGAGGAGTTTCTTTTCTTCCTTACCGACATTGACCAGGGCTTCATGTTTGGTCATGTGATAGTGAAGACCATCAAGCTTGCTGGATCTCAGCCTTGCGCAGGCTTCGATCTCAGCTAACAGCATCTCTTTGGATTCCAGTGTGACTAGATCCAGGCTACTGCTGAGTGCAGCATGGTGCTTAAACAACTCAAAGGTAGTGAGCTTTTCAATGTTGTGTGCAGTAAGTTGAGACATGATCAGAAAGAAGAGATGTAGTTAATGGCCATAGCACAGGCGTAGCTAATAAGAGCAGTAGCTACTTCACGGATGATGCCAGCAAAGAAGTTAAACATTCTTGAATGCGTGAGAGATAGATGGAAGTGCAGTGTGTGGGAATGGCACGTAGCCATTGTCAATCATGGAATCAAAAAGATCCCATGCGTGGTCTTCAGTGAATGATTCTTCTGGACGATAGTGCTTCCACTTAGTGATTGGTGCATTTTGGCCATGCTTTGTATAGATGATTGAGAACTTACCGTGTTGTTCTCCAAGCTTTGGTGGTGCATAGAACCACGCTGTTGCATTGGTTGCATTGTGTCCGCGCTGCTCTTCAATCAACTGGCTCCTCCTAACCAGGTAGTCACGGAACCGTTCAAACCAAGCAATGTGTTTACAGGTAGGTGTGTAGCCAGGGACTTCTTGTTGAAGTTCGTGGATGTTACCTGCTTGCCTACGGAATGAACCGCAGGAACAGAAGGGTTCAGGCTCTGGTTCTTCTTCGCGATCGAGATCGGATCCCAGCCCGAAGTCAGTACGCTGCATGACCTTGCCATCAGGCGAGGCAAGATAGCCCAGATCAAACTGATCCAACAAAGAGATCAGTGTGTTCTCATCTTGAATAATAGAGAACTTGTCAGCCCATCTACGTTGAGCAATGGCATTAAAGGTATGAGCCATGCCCTGGCGTTGGTAGTGCCAACCTTTGAGTACGACATAACAGTTGTTACGCCAGATGCTCGGCCCCCTGTAATCGGGACCGAGGTATGCAAAGAAGTTTGGCAACCTAGATGTGAAGTCTTTAAAGGCATCAGCTACTGGCTTGGCCGGAAAAGATTGCTGAGTCCCATCGTTACGCACGACGAGCAGTTGATCTGCGTCTCGATATAGTCCAGCGATGTCAGTGTCATCGAAGTCTGGAAATGCTCTCCTAATGTTTGTTCTGGAATAGACCAGAGATTGTCCACTATTTAGTGGATGGAGTTGTAGAGTCATGTAGAATTGAAATTAAATGCAATACAATGCTGGACCTTAAGCCTTCACCAGAGGAAGAGTTTTGGAAGATCAAAACGGTGAGGCATATAGAGGATTGTAGCTCGGTTTCAGAGTTGAAGCAGATCGCTACACTTTTGGCAACAATCTGCGCTACAAGACAAACGGTGATCAAGGCCCTCGTGAAAGAGAACCTCGACCACCTTACCAAAGATCTGACTAAAGCCTTAGAAGGCTAGGCATCAGAACGAACTGTCTGCTCCGTGGTCATCTCTTGCTGGTGCAGAGGAGACATCGATTGTTGCTTTTGCTGGGTCAGCGGATGCCGGAAGAATATTGACTCCTTCCTTGATCCCATACGAACCATTAAGCCGACGAGCTGTTTGCTGGGCGTGCTGGACATAGTAGTCAGAGTAGGTTTCTTGCATGTCCCAAGTTGATTTGAACTCATCAGTTGGCACCATGAATTTGTCAATGGAAGCTGCTGCTTCCTCTTGTGTTTCGTAGCTTGGAATCTCAAAGGATTCAATAGCGCAGATCTCGTTACCACGAGACCCACGCATATCAGCAGTGAGACTGGGCTGGAAGATTGTGCAGGCATGGAACTTATCGTTCATTGCCATTGGTGCACTAAAGTTCTTGAACTTGCTCCAGCAGTTGTCCATCTCTTTACGGAAAAGCTTTTGCTTTTCTGACAAGTCAGTGCCATTGAGACCTTTGACGGACAGTACAAGAGGATGCTCGTGCGCCCTCTTGTTGTCCTTGGTCATGATGTAGATGAGGTACTTGGTACGAACCACGTACTTGCGCTTATACATTTCATTCTTGCTGTCGGCCAATTCGGCTGCACATTTGTCAGCATCGAATGCGGCTTTGGCATCGAGATCTTCAAAGGTACCAATGGTCATGCCATTCTCTGTCGCTTCAATAGCCAGTGGTGAGACCCACAGGATCTGTAAGCGAGGGCTTTGGAAGTTAATGCCACTACTCATGGGACCAGTGTTGCCCATGCCAAAGCGATGCTCGTAGTCAAAGATGACTGAGCCTTTATCAAAATCTTTAAGAGATGCTGTCCATCCGCAGGATTTGAGCTGGTCGTTATTAAGGAACCAACCTCTCTTCTTTGTTTTGTTTAAGATTTGCAATGTTGCAAAGGTTTGGTAACCCGCAACGCATTCATTAAAGATGTCAAAGTCTGACATCGTGCGTGTAGCTAAAGCTGAGGCGGTCATAAGACGTAGTTTGTCGTTGTAAAAGCTAGGACTTACACCAAAGGATGCCTAGTAATGTGCGCAGTGTAACTCAGAATGGCTGTTCGTCATCACCTGACGGTGTGGGATCAGGCATTTTGTCACCCCATACATCTGAAATGTTTCCAGTTGCTACAGGTTGTTTCACTGCTTGTTCGGATGGCATTCCATCTCCTGTGCCTGCTCCAACATCAGGTCTTTCGTCGTGCACCTCGTCTGGCTGAGGCTGCCCCCATAAGGAGGCAGGCTCAGAGCCAGATGGAATCGTTGTCCTTGCCTTAATCTCTGTAGATTTAGGCTTTGGCCCCAACGTCATTTTGTTCAACTGAATCTTAGTCCTGGTCCTTTGTTCACCAGTGGTGTTATCAATCCAGGAATCAGTGGCTAATCTGCCACTAATTGTTAGACCCGTTCCTTTGCGTGTGAAATCACATAGCAACATGGCCAGGTTGTAGCTGTCATTAGCTTTATTGATTCCATAGAAGGGAAACAATTCATTCTGTTGACGGCCAACACCTACTGCTAGGCATTGATTAGCAATTAAGAATCCAGAATCTGTTGCTTTAAAGATCCGTGGATCTGACCTGTCCATGTCTTGGATACAGCGACCAGAAAGAATGACTTCATTCACGATACCGAATTCACTTGGACGAATGGCATATACATTGCCACCGTCTAGTGACCATTCTTTGGTCTCCGAATCACACCTTAGTCTGGCACCAGCAACAAATAGATGCGAACCCTTTTTAATGGATTGCATGATTCGTTGTTGGTCATCCTGTCGCCAGATACTAACTGGTAGTACAGTGTCAACCTTCTTGCCAAAGCCCGGAACTTTAACGAGGAGTTTGACAGTAGTACGACTAGCTGACGTGAAGACTTGCGCGGGGTCTTCAAGTGCTGTAGCAGAAAGAAACGCGGTGTTCATATCAAAATTAGGGAGGTAGATCAAAGTGTGGGACTTACACCAATGGATGCCCATCAATTAGTGAGTTGAATACCAAGTGTATCCTACTTTTGCATCGCCTTCAATCTTACATTTGAACTGATAAAAATTACCAGCATCGACAAAAGATTGAAGCAAATGCTCAATGATGGGGGCTTGTAGCCCTGGTTGACAAGAGAGCTGGACCTCGTCATGGATCATCCCATGTTGTTGCCAATGCTCACCATAGATATAACCAGCAGCAGTTAATGAATCATGGATGTTAACTACTACTTGTTTCATTAGGATTGCACCAGCTGATTGCAGTAACACATTGAGTGCTTTGAATTCTGATCTGCAATACAATGGCCTACGATCTAACCCAAGTAAGTAACCACGGTTAGTTAAGTTTTCCGTAAGCAATGCCTTGAGTTTTCTAAGGGCTGGGACACCAGCGTAGAAGGAATCGATGGCAGATCTCCCCAATAACTTGAGTCGATCTGGATCTTTTTCTTGTGGATCGATAATACTACCCGCCTTAACATGGCCACAGCCATATAAAATGCCATAGAGAAGACGCTTAGAAATATCTCGTGTGGCCACTCCAAACATTTCTTGATTGTAGGAATGAATGTCTTGACTATCATCGACCACGATATTTCCGTAGTCTCCATTATCCCATAATGCGAGATAACCTGCGAGACATCTAAGTTCCAAAGCCTTGGCATCACAACCAATAAGCTTCCAATCATGAGGAGCATGGAATAACGAACGACACTCCTGTCCGTAGGGTGAGTATGCAGCTGGGACCTGGCCCAT
>Ga0115011_10003493_pt1 | contig 10698 bp, 6 predicted proteins | sample TroAtlMetagenome_2_FD_88705 | JGI IMG/M metagenome (GOLD analysis project Ga0115011, IMG submission 88705) | Marine eukaryotic phytoplankton communities from Atlantic Ocean - Tropical Atlantic ANT8 Metagenome | ecosystem: Environmental > Aquatic > Marine > Oceanic | place: Tropical Atlantic... | reverse complement strand
TTTTCTAGAAACTATCAGCATGCCAAAAGAAGTAGCGTTGTGTTTCCCTAACTGTTTGTGGTGGACTTTATGAGCCAACCTAATCGCTCTAATGTATTTGTTATTGGTCTTTCTAAAAAAAGGCAGTCTTTGATGTATTATAACCTCATGTACTATAAAATAAGCCATGCCGTAAAAGGCTATACCTATACCAACAAAGAAACTTATCTTAAAACCATCAAAACCAATGTACATTAGCAACATAGAAGGTATTGCAAAAATTAAAAAGAAAAAATCATTTTTTTGAAGCTTATGATCTTTATTTACCACATGATGATCCTGATGAAGAAACCACAAAAAACCATGCATTATATACTTATGTGTAGCCCAAGCAACAAACTCCATAAAAAAAAACGTTACTACAACTATTATTAAATTAAATAAAATCATATTAAATTAAATTTATTTTTAAAATAAGCTTTTAACATAATTAACATTTTATAAAAATTACTCACACGTATCCTTTTTTGCAATATTTTATCGTAAGACAAAGAAGATATTTTTCTAAATAACTTACAATAATAAATATAAGCTAAATAAACTCCTCCCCTACAAGATTTAGGTAATTTTTTAATACCTAACAAAGCTGCGTCAAAATCTTTCTTAATATCATCTTCAATTAAAGTTTTATCTTTATCACTGAATTTGTTTATTTCGATATGTGGAAAATAAACCCTGCCTCTTGTCTCAAAATCATCCTTAATATCTCTTAAAAAATTGACTTTTTGAAACGCTGAACCTAAGCTCATAGCAAATGGCTTTAAGTCATCATATTTTTTTTTATTTCCATCAACAAAAACACTTAAACACATCAAACCCACGACTTCAGCTGAACCGTATATGTATTCATCGTAACCCTTTTCATTATATTTCTTTTTAATTAAATCCATTTCCATGCTCTTAAGAAAACTAACTATTAAAGATAAATCTATATTATATGAGTTAACCGTTTGCTGAAAGCTGTTTAAAATAGGATTTAAACTTATTTTATTTTCAATAGACAATAAAGTTTCTTCTTTAAATTGAATTAGTAATTTTTCCTTATCATATTCATGAAAAGAATCAACTATCTCGTCTGCGAGCCTTACAAAACCGTAAATATTATAAATATGTTTACGTAATGGTTTATTTAAAAAACTAATGCCAAAAGAAAAACTTGTGCTGTAATTTTTTGTTACAACCTCACTACACTTATTAGAAATTAAATCAAAAAAATATTTCATAAATTGTTAATTATATCAAATCTAATACTTTTGCTTTAAAATATAATCAGCAACAACATTACCTGAAATAATAGCAGGAGGAACACCTGGACCAGGAACTGTTAGTTGACCCGTGTAAAACAAATTAGAAACATAACGATTTTTTATTTTTGGTTTTAAATTAGCAGTCTGAAACAAAGTATTAGCTAAACCATAAGCGTTACCTTTAAAGGCGTAATAATCATTTTTAAAATCATCTATACAATAACTTTTTTTAAAACAAATCTTACTAGACAAATCTATCCCACAATACTTTTCTAACCTTGAAATAATCTTTTTAAAATACATTTCTCTTAAATCTTGACTATCTTTCAAGCCTGCCGCTAAAGGCATTAGTAAAAATAAATTTTCTTTCCCTTTAGGAGCTGCCTTTGGATCTGTTTTAGAAGGACAACAAACATAAAACAAAGGATCTGTAGGCCACTTAATATCTTTATATATTTCTTTAATATGAAGCTCTATGTCTTCATCAAAAAACAAATTATGATGTTCTAAGTTTTTCAACCTAACGTCAACACCAAGATAAAAAAGCAAAGAAGACGGAGACATAACTCTTTTATCCCAATATTTATGAGAATAGTTTCGATATTCTTTAGGTAAAATATTTTGATCGAAATGATTATAATCAGCAGAACAAATCACTTCATCTGTTTTAAAAATAGAATTAGAAGTAATTATTTGATCAATTTTTTTGCCATTAAAATCAAAACCTGTCACTTCACTATTATTATAAAAACTAACACCTAGACTTTCACAAAGAGCAACCATTCCTTTAATAACTTCTCCAAAACCGCCCATAGGATAATAAGTCCCCTGACATATACCAGAATAAGACATCAAACTGTATAAAGCTGGTGTGTCTGAAGGAGAAGTTCCTAAAAAAAGAACAGGAAATTCTAGAAGCTTTCTCAGAAAAGGATTCTTAAAATACTTATAAACATGATTTCTGTAAGATCTAAATAAATTCATTTTACCTATGTTCATCCAAATATTCTTATTAAACAATTCTAACAAACTAGTGCCTGGCTTATAAACCAAATGTTGCATCCCAACATTATACTTTATTTCTGCATCTTTCATAAACTTTATTAACTTATCTGCTGAACCTTTTTCATATTCTTCAAAAAGAGCTAACACAGAAGACCAATCACTGTGCAACTTCATTGTATGATTTTGATCAAAAATAATCTGAAATCCTGGGTCTAGTTTTTTTAATTTATAATAATCAGAAGTTGTTTTTTGGAAATTAGCAAAAAAATTATCAAACACATCTGGCATCCAATACCAACTAGGCCCCATGTCAAACAAAAAACCATTACTACTGAATTGCCTAGCCCTACCGCCAACATCTTGGTTCTTTTCTATCACATTTACCTTTTTGCCACTTTTTGCTAAAAAAGCAGCCGCACTTAAACCTGAAAAACCTGAACCTATAACATTATAACACCTACTCATAAAATATATTAATTATATTTTTTGCCTACAAAAAACCCTAACAAAAAAATTAAAAGTAAAAGTAAAAGTATTTTCAACAAACCCAAGACCCCTTCAAGCTCTATTATCACATCCATTACTTTTTTTATTTATTTTAATAAAATTATATTAAATTATAATAATTTTTGTCATACTAGCAATTAATTATTAATGAAAAAATACGATATAACACTACTTACTGAAAGTAGATACGAAAATCCTAAAAATAAAAATTGGTATATAAAAAATATAATAAAAGAAGATTATCTTGTGAAAAGATCTTTAGAAGATCTAGGACTAAAGGTTGCAAGAAAAGACTGGGACAGCCCAGAATTTAAATGGGAAGACACAAAATACGCTTTATTCAGAACAACTTGGGATTATTTTGACAAATTTAAAAAGTTTAAAAAATGGTTAGAAAAAACAAAAAGTAAAACTAAGTTCATAAATTCATATGAACAAATAATATGGAATACTGACAAACATTATCTTTTAGAACTATCAAAAAAAAATATCAAAATACCTCCAACGAAAATAATTAAAAAAAACACCAAAAAAACCTTAAAAGAAGTTTTCGCAAAATCCAATTTTAAAGAAATGATAATAAAACCAACTGTTTCTGGAGCAGGAAGACACACTTACAGAATAAACAAAAATAATATTAACAATTATGAAGATATTTTTTCTTTACTATTAAAAAAAGAAGACTTTATGGTTCAAGAATTTCAAAAAAATATTTTAACAAAAGGAGAGATCTCAATAATGCTTATAAACGGAGAACACTCTCACGCTATATTAAAAAAAGCAAAAAAAAACGAATTTAGAGTTCAAGATGATTTTGGAGGAACAGTGCATAGTTATTCTGCATCAAAAGAAGAAATAAAATTTGCGGAAAATATAATTTCTATAATAAAACCTAAACCTGTATACGCTCGAGTTGACTTAATGTTTAATAATAAAAATAAAATAGTATTATCTGAATTAGAATTAATTGAACCTGAAATGTGGTTTAGGAAAAACCCCTTAGCAGCTGAAATATTAGCTAAAAAAATATTTGAAATTTATTTTTGATCTCTTTTAGGGACATCGTCAATCCCTTGACCTCCCCAAGGATGACATTTAACTATTCTTTTAAAACCCAAAATAGAGCCTTTCAAAACACCCCATTCCCTAATAGCCTCTATTGTATATTGAGAACATGTAGGATAAAAACGACATCTCCTGGGTAAAAAAGGAGAAATAATTTTCTGATAAATTTTAATTAAAAAAATAAAACAATAAGACATACATACAAAATAAAAAAGCCCAATAATATGGGCTTTTTTATTATAATTTAAAATTTACAACTAGTCTCTACTTCTTCTTTTCTTTTTCTTCTCTTTTCTTTTAGCCTCCATTTCTTTTTCATACTTGTAAGTAGATTTATAGCTTTGGCCACCTCTAGTGTAAACAGTGTCCCATTCAGGAGCTTGGTTAGGCTCACTAAAGACTAACAAAGTAATTGTATCTGTAGCTGAATCCTTATACTTATCCATAGCTGTTAATGTAAATACAAATTCCCTGTAACCCTCTTTGTATTTTACTTTAGCTAAAAATGAAGCAACTTTTTGATTTTTATCAATTAAATTACCTCCATCTCCGCTAATTTTAGCCCATCTATAAGATATAGAATCTGAACCATGCTTCATTCTTTCTCCTTCAACAGGGTTCCATGCATACCTATCTATTACATCTCTCCCATCTAAAGCTATACGTAAAGTATCTGTTTTTGGATTTTCATCATGAACTATAATATGCTTATGTTTTAAAGCATCTATCCTCAAAGAATCCAAATAAGCTTGGTGTTTTGCTTCTTTATCTGCCATCTCGTCAGCCATATTAGCTGCATCTTGCTGTGGAACCATAACACACTGCCAATAACAAGCAGCAATTGACAAAATGGTTAAAACAAAAGTAACCATTCTAAAAGTCTGATTTTGAAACTGTTTCATATAATTTATTTTTAGTTTTCCTCGGCAAATTTAAACAATAATATCAATTTTTATGCTTTTTTTACCTTTTTTATTAATTACTATACCATACAGGGCAATCTGAAGAACCTTTCTTTTTTACCCTATAACCAGCACAATCTAAATTAAATTTCAACTTAATTTCAAAAGTTAAACCACCATATCCAGATGAAATAGGGAACTCAGTTAATAAATAAGTTTGGAAAAAAGCAGAAGGCAAACCTATCCCTAAAATACCACTATAAGTATCTCCTATATCATCAAAACCTAAGAAGTCTTGAAAAGAAACACCTGTTGTAATTAAAAAATTTAAAGCGTTTTTAGACCTTTTCCCGTTATAAGCATTTAAATTAAAGTTTGTCAATATGGTGTTTTTGACGCTAGTAGCATCATAAGCTTGTAAAGCCTGTAATTCTTTCCTTAAAACAAAAGAAGCATTCTGTAAAATACTAGTAGGGCTTCCTTTTTTTAATAAAGAAAGAAAATTCAAAGTTAATTTAGTAGGATTATTTGTGTTATCCTGATAAAAAGAATAAGTAGATAAGCTTTGAAAATGATGCAAAGCAACTCCAAAATCAAAATTATAATATTTAAATCTAATAATATTTTCAAGCCAATCTGGCACCCTTATTGAAGGGTTCCCAGAGCAGGAAAAACTATTAACATTAAAACCTATACTTAAATCTGTATTTCTATAAGGCAATAAAGGCAAAGTATTATTACTTGGTATAACAGGACCTAAGACAGGGTCTATTTGATTAGAAAAAATTAAATTATCGTCAAAGTCTATCCTAGTGTGACCTATTTGAAAAGCCATAGAAAACTGAAGAGAATTAGATCCTAAAGAACTAGAAAAAGCGGACATTAAAGCAAAATTATTAGTTTCATAATTAGACTCTCCCTCAAGACTATTAAGCCAGAAAAAACCTAAGCTCATATTAGTAGGACGACTTATACCTGAACCTGTTAAGTTAAAATTACGATCTGCAGTAAAAAGACTAGCGTGTAAAGCTTTAGGACTAGTAACTGTCCATTGTTGCCTATGATGTAATTCAAAATGATAATCACAATCATAGCAAGATTGAAATCCAGAATAAGCTGGATTCATATATATATTAGGGGACAATGAAATAAAAGATATGTCTTGAGAAAAACCCTTTAAGCAAGTAAATAATAATATTATATATAAATATCTCATCATCTAATCAAAGTTATTGTTCCTTTTCTTTTACCATCCCAAGCTTGACCATTACTAAATACAGCTTTAGTAACAACATAATAATAAACACCAGAAGGAACTAATTTATTTTTACCATTATAAGTTCCATCCCAGTATCCAGTAGGACTACCCGTGTTGTCTAATTCATCATAAGACTCCCATAATAAATTTCCCCATTTATCATATACCTGTATGCCAAACTCCATCAAAGATTTGCCTTTAGGTAAAAATATCTGAGCTTCATAGACATTATATCCAGGAGTTAAGGCATTAGGTATATAAAGAGAATTAAAATACATATTATTAATAGTATCACAAATTGTAGTATCACAACCTAAAGGAGAAATAATAGTTAAACAAACATTATAATTGGTTCCTTGATAATCTGAATTAGATTCAAATTGATGTACAAAATCATAACCTTCATGCACAAATTCACCATCTATATCCCACTGATACAAATAACCAATATTAGAGGGTTTTAAAGAGTCAGCATTTAAAGACAAACTAGACATACTGCCAATTGCAGAAAAATAAACTTCTCCATTATAAATATCATAATCGTTAGTAATAGTATTATAATGATAAATAGGATAAGCTGGTGCAGGTGTTGCGTCTACCACAACATTAGCTGGATAAGTGTAATTAGAAACACAACCTTGTTCCGTAACTACAGATAGATCAATTTGATACTGTCCCGCATAAAATGGTAAATCTACAGGATCTGAAATATCATTATTTGGTTCTAGAGGCGGATTATTAGGACCATCCAAAGTAGTAAAATCCCAATTCCAAGCTATAATTTCATCACCTACTGCAGCAAAAGAATCATCTATAATATCAACATACAATATTTCACAACCTGCACTGTTAGACAAACTTATATCAACCGAAGGATTATTATAAGTAACAACTGTGTCATAATGAGTATCAGAGCAGTTATCAGAATTTGTAACTGTATATTCTACATAATAAATACCTGATCCACTATAAGTATGGGGAACAGAATTTACATCTAAACTATTAGTATAAGTAACTATTGGAGCATTCCCAAAATCATATTGCCAAATAGAACCTTCATCAACACAAGACTGATCTGAAAAAACGACTTCAATATCACCACAATATCCGTCTGGAGCAATTATCTCAAAATCAGCTACCGGTGTAGGGTTGATCATAACAGGAATAGGTGGACTAGTAGCTTCACACAAATATTCCGATTGCACTTGTAGTGTAACATAATGAATTGCAGGTGAACCGATGTTATTTACACAAGGATTCTCGGGGAATTGATGACTTGCATTTCCGTTATTAGAATTTGAAGCATTGATATTTGTTGGACCAGAAAAATCACCCCAATACCAAGTCCAATTATCTATTTGCGTATTATCAGGCATAAAAGATTGATCTATAAAATCAACTAACTCTCCACTACACTCAGTTCCAGGAGGAATAAAACTAACATCAGGCTGAGCCCAAATAGTAATATTTTTTGTAGTATCATGTGAACATAAATTGTCATCTACCACTCTTAAAGTTACTGGAAATGTAAAGTTATTGTTAATAGAAATAAACTGATTAGAAGTGTCAGGATTATTAGGACTAGAAACATAAACTATATTACTATTACCGAAATCCCATTCCCAGTCTACTATAGTATTACTTGTTTCAATTGAAGCATCATCAAAAGGAGTAGGTGTTCCTTCACAAACTGTAATCCAATTGAAGTCAGCTCTTGGTATGGTGTCAACCTGAACTGTGTCTAAAATAGTATTAATACAGCCAAAAATATTTGTTACCTGTAAAACAGGATAATATATACCTGCAGCGTTATAAGTATGAAGAGGATTAGCTATAGAGTCTATATTAGAACTAGAAAAAGGATCGTCAAAATTCCAATTATAAAGTAAATTAGGGTCATTAAATATTGACACAAAAGAAAACTCTTCCTCTTGACATCTGGCAGAAACTGGAGCTATATCTATATAAGGAGTTGCATTAATAGTAATAATAGAATCTGCACTCACGCTACATCCCCAATTATCAGTAATTGTTAACTGTATATTAAAATTACCTGAATTTGTAAAAGTAAAACCTACATCAGACCAGGTAGAATCACCTATCACATAATTACCAGGATCTATATCCCACAAATAATCACTAGGAAATCCTCCAAAAATAGAATCTGAATTAAAGACATCATTAAAACTAATAACACTTTGATTTTCACAGAAAATATTATTAATCTCAGAAAATAAAATATCCACCTCTGGGTTACAATAAACAATAGCGATACCAGAATCTACTCTACTACAAACTCTAGAATCAGAAACACTATCTGAAACTTGAACTAATACATCATAAACACCGCAAGAGTCGTCAAACAAATGCGAAACAGAATTTCCATTATAGCTTTGACCTTCTATTGTCCAATCCCAATCATAATAATTAACACCTGAATTTTGTATGACTTCTAAATTAACTAATTCCCCTGTACCAAAACAAACTGAATCTATATCTAAACTAAAATCCGGCAAACAATAAATATATACTGGTTTAGTAATAGAATCTGAGCATTGATTAGCATCTACAATTACTAATTCTACTAAATTTTGACCTAATCCACAACTACTAAATTGATACTGTGGATTTGTTATAGTGTCGCCAAAAGACCAATTATAAGAAGCTGGCAAATGAACGACAAAAGAAGAATCTATAAAACTTGTTAAATCATTAAAACAAACTGAATCTGTAACAAAATTAACTCTTGGTTTTTGAAATATTTCTATGGTGTCTATATCTTCTCCTTTACAACCATTAACGTCCTCTATTGTAAGAGTAACTTGATAAAATCCAGGATTATTATAATAAGCATTTGGATTAGAAATATTACCAAAATTATTTAAAGAATCTTGAGTATCCCAAATATTAATCCAATTTTGTAAAGTAGGATTAAATGGTTGTGAGTTATCTTGAATCTGCACATATTGGTCTTCACAAGCTGATGCCGGTAATAACATATCTGCTATTGGATTATCATGATAAATTATAAAATCTGTATCCGCTACATCACTACACTGATAATTACTTATCAATTGTAAATCTATTTGATATAAGCCTGAATTATTAAAGTTATAATACTCTAAAGTGTCATTCAGAACAATATCCAAGACGCTTCCTGACTGATCTGTTATAGTCCAAATATATGAACTAACAGTAGATTGAAAAATAGAAGTATCTAAGTCTGAATCATCAATTAACAACAAAGTGTCTCCCATGCAAAAGTCAGGGTTAGGTATAGAGAAATCTGCTTCAGGAGAAGGAAGTATTCGAACATATACGGTGTCAGCATTAGTAGAGCAATTATTTCTATATTCAAACACAACTGTATATAAGCCAGAAGTATTCCATGTATTAGTCTGCAATATATAATTTGTTCCTGATAATGGATCCCATGGCTCATAACTACTCCAATTAGGACTTGAGTTACTATAATTCCAGCTCCATCTAACTTCTTGGAAATTCATAGGACTAGTAATGTCTGCACCCTGAAAAGTTACAGGTTCGCCAACACAAGCTTCTATGATGTTATTATTAAAGCTATTGGAATTAGAAAACAAATAACCTTGTACACCTGCAGCGTAACAAATAGCAGAAGTATTAAAAGTATCTACACCACAATCATTTTTACCTATTATCTGTATGTCAAAAGTATCTGGAGCATAAGACGGATTTTGATATTGATGAGAAATAGAATCTTGCCATTGACCTGCAAACTGTTGTCCAATAGCTGTAATAACACTACTACTACCATCACCCCAATCAACAAAAAGAGTATCTGTTAAACCTTGAATATCTGTCCATAAATATTGATCACATGGAGAACATCCTACTGTTAAAGGTTGAACTGTAAAATCAATATCAGGTATTGGACTTACTATGATATCACTATAATTATATGAACCTGGAGTAGGACAGCAACTAGTAGCCAAAACATTTACATTGTAATTAGCTGTACTGTCTCCCTGTGGCAAAACAACATTAGAAAAAGGAGTATTAGTTGAAATTAAGTTTGTGTCATTCATGACAAAACCAACACTATCAATAGACCAATAATAATTTGTAATATATCCCAAACTTGAAATTGAATCTATATTTAAAATCTCTCCTGAACACAAAGTGTCTGAAAAAACATCAAAATAAACTTCCGGATTACCTGCTATATCAAACCTAAAAGTATCATTAGAGGAACATCCGAATTCATCTACAGCAATCATAGTTACAAAGTTTGTGGTGTCGAATCCAGATGAATTATAATTATTAGAATTAGAAGAAAAAATATGTGAAAAAGAAATATTAGAACCAATTACTGTATCTATATTTAGACCATTAACATCCCATATACAAGAATCTATAATACCACCTAAATTACCCACAGGGAAAGATATATTATTAAAGAATATAGGTGTGTCAAAACAAAACACACTGTCACAAGTTAAAATGTTATCAAGACTAGCTATTGGATTAGGTCTAACTATAACTTGTAATGTTTGCTCACCTTCACAACCACTATTATTTTCTACCTTTATCAATACATCAAAAGTATTATAAGAAGCATATAAGTGAGAAACATTAGGACCCGTGGTAGTATCTAAAGTACCATCTCCAAAATCCCAATAATAAATGTTCATGTTAG
>Ga0115011_10003492_pt1 | contig 10699 bp, 6 predicted proteins | sample TroAtlMetagenome_2_FD_88705 | JGI IMG/M metagenome (GOLD analysis project Ga0115011, IMG submission 88705) | Marine eukaryotic phytoplankton communities from Atlantic Ocean - Tropical Atlantic ANT8 Metagenome | ecosystem: Environmental > Aquatic > Marine > Oceanic | place: Tropical Atlantic... | reverse complement strand
TTTTGAGATTCTTGAATTTTAGTATGTGTATTTTCGTGAAGTTGGTCTAAATCAACAACCTTTAATAATTCTTGACAAGTTGGATGTTCTAAATTGTATTCAACAATAATAGGAATAACTTTTTCATTCTTATCATCACTCAATAAAACCTCAATAGTTTTTCTATCATTGTCTATAAAACTTGCTGTAATATAATTCTCTTTAGTTATCATTAATTATTCCTCCTATTATTTTCAATATATTTGTACAATTCATAGTTTGGTTTCCATTCATATTTATTCAACAACTCCACATGAGCTTTATTATCTAATCTCTCATTATCACCACCAATTCTACTCTCATATTCTAATCCAAAATAATTAACAAGGTCAGTAAGTTTATGTGATTGACCTGTACCTATATCAATTATACCATACTCATTTTTATCAATCATTAACTCTATACCTCTAATCAAATCATCAACATGTATAAAATCTCTTTTATGATTTACATTTAACCATTCAACATTATTTTTTAAAATTTTAGGTATTAACATATTCTCTTTAGCATTCGGACCATAAACGGTGGTAAGTCTCATACCTAGGGCGTGTTTCGGTGCTATTTGTTCCATTGAGTATTTACTCATAGAATAAGGATTCCGCCATGGCTCATATGCTGTACTTGAACTAGCATATAGTATTCTCTTATCTTTATAGAAATCAAATAGTCTTTGACTTACTATTACATTTTGTTTCCAGTATTCTGTAGGATTGTCTAAAGATTGTCTTACGCCAGAAAGGCCTGCTAAATGTATAATAACATCTGCGTCAGGTAAATTGCAAGTCAACAAATCTTGACCTGTTTCTTTATCTATACAGATTATATTATATCTATCTTTATAATGCTGATTAAAATTGGATCCAATAAATCCACTAGCACCTGTTAATAATATATTCATAATTTATCATAACCTATTAACTCTTATGTATTCGCAAAAAGTATGTATTCGCTGTTGATGGAGTACCATCTGGAAACTCCTGCGCTCTATAGTCGTCTGCGTCAACAAACCTTGTTTGATAGTTACCAGAACCACCAGTTAATATTGTGTCTGCCATACCAGAACCTCTTGTAACGCCTGAACCTGTTGTACCTATATTATAAGATATAGCATAACCATCTACACTATCAGCGGCTGTTTTTCTAATCCACTCTTTACATAAATCTTCAAAACCTGATTCCGTATATTCTTGTAAATCGTTATCACTTCTAATATACATTGGTGAAGTATAAGAAGTATCGCTACCATCTATTTTAAACAAATAATAATTTGTAATAGTTGTAGGTTGGTCAAGTGTTTCACCTATACCACCAGCTGTATATGCTGAAGTATCTGCTCTTGTATCTACAAAAATTGGGTCAGCGTGAACTATAGTAGCACCTGCTAAAGTATTTGCTGTGTGTACTGTATATGTACCTGCTTGTTGTGTTGTCGTTGTAGCAGCTGTTAATAAATCAATAGCAGGATGTAAAAAGGTATCTTTAACATCTTGTAAACTCATTGCCTGAATATTTCCACCACTTGTATAATAAACTGGCCATGTTTTACCTGTATCTGTTGTAGGAGTTACACTTGCGTTTGCACTTGAAACTTTATCGTAAGATACTGTAACCTCTGATGGTTCTGCTGTTGTAGCCTCTGTAGGAAAAGCAGTTGTACTAGTTGACATTGCGCCTGCCTGTAATCTTGTATCATTAATAGCGGCTAAACTTCCACCTGAACTTACTACTGATAATGCTACGCTTGGGTCGGTTGAATATTGATAAACTATCTGGTCAACAATCTCGCTGACCATTGTTGTAGTCATCTCCTGGAGATTACCAGAATTATTGTATAAAGGTGCTCTTACTGCCATTATCTATATCCATTAGGTTGCTGAACCTATTATTGTTTTAACAGGCGTTCCTGAAGAATTGTAAATTATTAAGGTTACAGCTGAAGTGAATATAGATGAAGTTGCCCATGTTTGTGAGTTTGTTAATGCTACTGTTCCTGTTGCGTCTGGTAATGTTATTGTTCTATCAGCTGTCGGGTCAGTACATAATACATCTGTTTCAAAATCGTTTGCTGTAGCTCCTTCAAAAGAAATATAAGAATTAAATACAGGCCAACAATCAAAATTTAAAACTTGGTTTGAACCACTTGCTGATTTAATTGTTCCTCTTCCACTTACATCTATTAATTGAACATCACCACCTATTAAAGAAGTAGCAGATAATGTATCGTTAACATTTATTCTAGTTGAATCTGTTGAACGAATTGTATTACCAGAAATTTCTATAGTACCTAAAGTGTGTGTTGCACCTGAACCTGTAATACTTGTTCCTGTTATTGCACCACCACCAATTGTACCTGTAGTTGATAAATTTTCATTACCAAAAGAAATAGAACCACTTGAATCTGTTACAGAACCATTTGTTAATGTTAAGTTTCCTGCAACTACAGTTGGTGATGTTAATTGAGTTGTAACTGTTACGCTAGATGGTAAACCAATTGTTAATGTGTCAGCGGCACTAACAACAGCTTCAATCTCATTTGAAGTACCTTGAACTTTTAATGTATCACCACCACCGATAAGTTGTGTAGTTGATGATGAATCTTCTATTGTCCAACCAGCAGTAGATGTAGCAATACTAATTGTTTCATTCATAGCGTCAACTAGATTAGTTGAAGTAATTGAACCTGTTAGATTAGCTATATCTCCAAAGTCATTTAGACACATAGCGTTAAACTCTGTTCTAAACTTCTCTATAGTATCCGTTACTGCTATATTTCTTACTGCCATTATTTTTTAATAACCTCTTTTAACATACTTTTTATTTCTCTTAATTCACTCTTTAAAGTATTTATCTCTTTTACAGCATTTCTAATTTGGTCACCTTGTTGTTCTCTTGCTCTAACTCTTTTCATATAAACACTATAACCAGAAACATCTGAATTTACAATACCATTTGAAGAAACATCTCTTACTAATGTTTTATAACCTTCAACTTGAATTCTACTAGCCATATTATACCGCCAATGCAATTCCTCTCAAATCTTTTACTCTAGGTGCTAATGCTGAATTAGTACCTTTCATAACTATTTTAACTTGGAATGCTGAAAACTCTTGAGCACCAGACATTGTATATTTGTATTCTTTAAAATCGTTTTGTGATTCAGCAGGTGTAACTGTTGTGTCTTCTTCACCAGCTGTATTGAATGGTGTCCAATTTAAATCTTTAATATCTCTAACTTCTTCGGAAGATGTTGTTCTATAATAAACTCTAACACTTGAAGAAGCTCTTACATATGAAGTTAATCTAACTTCTAATGCTGTTGAGTTATTATCTAATACTATTGGTCTTGTACAATAGATAGCCGCTGAAGATGAACCACTTGATTGTTCATCATCTTTAAAGTCTGGTGTATTACCACTCGTAGGACTATTTAATCTATTTGATACTGTAATCATACTTATTCTTGCCGTATCAATTACAGGAGATAATCTTGTATTAGATGTTGTTAATGTACAATCTACAAATAATGATTTACTTCCTGACATTTCGTTTGTTTGGTTAATATCACTAGCAACCATTTTTGGTTCCTCAAAGTAAATATTATCGTTTGCAACAACTGGTATTTTACTTGATAAACCTGTTAAAGTAAACTCTGTTTCTGAACCATGTACTGAACGGCCAGTTGTAGGTCTTAATGAATAACTTATATTAGTATCAGGTAAAGTCATTGTTTGCATATTTAACATTGCAACATCATATATTCTATTTTGTGTAGCAGTTACCGAAGAACCACCAACATCACCAGTTGATGTAGCGTTTGTAGAACCTGGAACCTGAACTTCATAACTATCTAAAGTTATATTTGAAATACTTGTATATGTTCCGTTTATAGCAGAACCTAAAATACCGTTATAACTTGTACTTGCTCCTAATCCAGCGATAGTAACATTATTTGATGTACCATGCATACCGTGATTTGGATGTGAAATTCTTATAACATCTGAAGCGTTTGTTGTTCTAATTGGATTTGTTGCAAGTGCTCTAGTAGGTAAAGTGCTATTACAGAATGTTGATGTACCTGTAACATTACTAAACTCAGCTCTCTTCATTTTAAATTTAGCGTCTTCATTTTGTTCAGCAGTCCATGTAGAACCATTTTGTGATTTAAATAAAACACCAGCGTAAGGCTGTTGTGATATTGTTCTATCAGAACCTTTGTTTGTTTGTCCCACTCTAGCAACCCACATATTATATGCTTGAGAGTTTGCTAATACAACAAATGCATATTCAACATTTTCTTGTATGTAAACAGGACTTGGGAATGTAAATGTTGTAGCACTTGTAGCGTCAGCTGAAGTATTTACTGAACTTGGATTTAATGAAACTTCAGAAAACGGTAAAATTGTAGTAGATGGATAACCATTTTGTACTTCTCTAATCTGTACAGTTACAGGCACCTGAGCGTCTGTAGAACCTGGTTTAGATTGGAAATATAAATCTAGTGAAGTTATAAAATTTCCACCTGGATTATCTACTAAAAATGTTTGTGCTAAAGGATCCCACCAACCAATTTGTCGTGTAGCCGTTCTTGTTGCTGTTCTAGCAATTGTTCTTGTTTCTGTTGTATTTTCTCTAACTAATCTTGGCTCTCTAGTTGATATAATAGTTTCTCTAACAGTTTCTAAAGTACCTCTTGCTGAATAGTCTGCCTCACCAGCAGTTTCAATATCTGATACTCTATCGTTTGTAGATGAACTTGTTAATCTGAATACTCTTGTACCTGTACGCCATCTAGGATTTGAATCTACTGTTGCGTCTGGTATTGCAAATGTTCCTGATACTGCACCGTTAGCGTCTGAAACCACATTACCACCTAATGCACCACCTGTTGGTGTAACATAACTACTTACATCAATATTATCAAAGAAAGGATAAACTCTTGTATTTGGTTTAAATCTTGTACCAGTAAAGTTTACTGTTCTACTTCTAATGAAAGGTATAAATGCAACATTTAATACTCTATCGCCAAGTGAATTTCTAACAACCTGTGGTACCATAACTTGTCTAATACCTGTTCTAGTTTGATTTACTTGTTGAACAGTTGTAATTTCTTGTTGTTGTATTATTCTTCTTGGCGCACCATTTCTAAATTGTTGTTCTCTTATTGCACCACCAATTGCTCTTCTTTCTGCTTCAACTGCTCTTCCTACCCAATTATCTTGCCACTCGTTCCATACTGTACCCATTTCAATTCTATTTAAGTTAGGATTGCCTGCATTAGCAGCCATAGTATCAAACATACCATTTTGGTTAATAACTAATTCTGGAACTCTCTCCGTTTCTTTCCACTCATCTCCTGGTGGGTCTAACTCTAAAGAACCAACCCATGTGAATACATTGAAAGGATTAACATTGATAAATTTACTTGCAAAAGGTTGGTCAATTAATGTATCCTCTGTATAAGGAAGAGTAATTAAATCACCTGTTTTTTGGTAGTTAGCGTCTGTTCTATCAGCCGCTGATATAACTGTACCGTCATCATCAGCTTCAATTAATTGAACTGCGTCTGTTTTACAAAGTGGTCTTGCCTCACCCATTGCCATGTCCATAGAAACTTTGTAATCTAAATTACCTACATCACCAATACCGTGACCTGTAAAGTTATCTACTATAAATCCATTTTTAAATCTATCAAAACCATCTGCGTCTTGTATCTGTAAATTTTGTGTTTGAGATTCTAACATTGAAAGTTGAGTATAGTATTCTAGGTTATCAATTCTTCTTTCTAGTTTACCAATATCTCTCATTGTATATCTTCTATTATCAACTGATTCAATTTCAATATGGTCAGTAGTTAATGTGTATGCGTCTAAACTTAATGTGTATAAATGCATTGCACCATCTAAATTTTTAGGAACTTGAGGATTTAATGAAGACGCACCTTTTAAAACTTTAAATGCACCTTCTTTATCCAAGAAAATTTTATCTATTCTTGGTAAATAGAATTCAAAATCTGTTGTTATATCATCACCAAATTTTACAACATCAATTGTTGAAGCACCTGTACCGTCAAAACTTCTATCTTGACCACCTGAATTAATTGTACTTGCGTCATCAACTCTTGGTCTAAAGTCTAAACAATCTCTTAATTGGAATGATTTACCTGTTGTGTCAGATAGATATTCTGGAATATTAGCATATGATACAACACCTGAATAAGAGTCAACATCAAAATAATCTCCAGAACCGTGAGAGAAATAATCAAAGTTAACAAGTAATCTACCTGTTGGTGTTAACTCACCAGTTTTTAATTTAATTCTACCAATATCATAAAAGTTATCTCTTTGTCCATTGTCTAATTCAAATCTACTTGTAATATCTGTATCTGAAGCACTAGCGTTTGTACTAAAGTCAGCTGCCATATAAACATTGTTAATTTTATAAACATCAGCTTTACTTAATCCTATAACACCACTTTCAATAGTTGCTTGAGAAGTAATTTGTACAGTTGAAGCTGCGTTTAATGTTTTTGTTTTTGAACCTGCAACTGAACGATTTACTGTAGCAATAATTTGTAATTCTGCGTCAGCATAAGTTGTACCAAAATCTAGTGTTAAAGTTTTACCTGTTGGCGAACCACCTAATGTAAATATAGGATTACCATTTGAGTTATTACCTGTTATACTTAATACATCACCATTACCACCTGTAAATGAACCTGAATTTTTTGCTTTTACTGAAATAACATAATCGCCTTCAGCTAAACTTGTAAAAGTTTCATTCGTACCTGCTGATATTTGACCTGAACCTGAAGATAATTGTTGAACAAATTGTCGTCTTACTTTAAAATTAGTATCAGTAATACCTGAATTGGTTGTAGTCTTTAATGTTTTAACTGCGTCATTAGGTAATTTAAATATAGCAACATTTTTATTTGTGTCTTGTAATTTACCTCTATTTCTATTTGCAACAGTTTTAGTTGATACATCTGAACCACCAACAGCAGTTGTAAATACTAAAGAAGTATTAGATATAATAGCTTCTATTATTTTTGTAACTGAAGCACCTGCGTCTGTAGTAAATGAAACTTCATCACCTACTTTTAATTCTGTATTAAATAAAGTACCAAAACCTTCAGCAGTTATGCTTGAGTTTGCTACTGATAATGTACCTGTAATTTGTAAACTTTCTCCGTAAGTTGAACTTTTTGAAACATCAGCTGTATAACCTGGTGTACCTGCCATACCAAGTTGTTTAACTGCTGTAAAGTCATAATTTCTAACACCTTTTAAACCAACTGCGTCTGATTGAATTATTGCTGTTAAAGATGAAGTACCACCTGTTATAGTTTCTCCTGCAACAAAAGTACCATTAACACTTGAACAAACAACAACACCATGTAAAACATTTCCTGAAGATGTGTAAGCGTCAACATTTTGAGGAGTTGTTCCGTCTGCACCATATAATTCAAAAGTGTTTGTTGCTGGATTTCTAACTGTGAATATATCACTTGTTGTTATTGCAACACCACCAATAGTTGCATTTACAGCACTAAATTTTATTTGTTGTCCTTCTTTTAAACCATGACCATTTGCTGTAACTACACCAGGATTTGCAACAGAAATTGCTGTCGCATTGGCAGCTGTTTGAGTTGATAAACTTTCAACTGTAGCAGTAGCACCTGAAGTACCACCTGTTAATTTTTCTCCAGTTGTAAACGCTGTATTTGATGTAACATTCAAGTGTGTAAACATATTAATATCAAATAGATAATGTCTATAAATTGCACTTGTTAATGTTGAGTTTGCAAATTGATTACTTGCAGCTGAACCAGTTACATATTGGAAACCTCTTGTTTTAGCACGGCCAATTGATGTTATATTTGCACCTGCGCCTGTGTTTTCTGTACCTCTCGCACTTGTAAAAGTGTTATAAAGGTTAATTCTTTTAAATGCTTCAGTTGAACCAGAAACGAATCCTACATCTGGAGCACCATAAATGTTTGTAACATTAACATAGTTACCTACATCAAATTTTGTAGTAAAATTATTTTGTGTATCAAAATCTCTTGCTTTGTCAATATCAACAAAAGTTGTACCAACAGTTTCTATTTCATAACCTTTTACATAAGCTTTACCAGGTCCCATACCTGCAGCTATTTTTGATTCACTACCTGAAGAGTAAATACCTCTATTATTACCTGATAATAAATGTTCTCTTAAATCTAAATCAAAATCTCTGATTGAATAATCACCTGATTCGTCATGCGTTCTACGAGCTAGTGTATCTTCTAATACAGCATACTCTGTACTACGAACTTGGTTTTGAATTATACCTGCTTTTAATCTTAATAATTCTACAAAGTTTGCGTCATCTGTAGCTGCTAATGTTTTCTTTGCTAATGTTAATAAAATTTTAAATCTATGAGCACCAGGAGCATTTACATTGGAAGTACCTGTAGCATTATCATTTAAACTTGCGTCATCATTTGGTGTTGTAAAAGATTCTGTAACTGTTAAACCAACTCTGTAAGATGGTGTATTTGTATATTTGTCTAATATTAAAGTTTGTTCATCTACTTGAACATGGAAACCGTTTATGTAATAAACACCTTGACCAATATAAGCAGCGCAACCTGTAGCGCAAGTATCAACTACTGCTGATACAGTTGTTGATGTAGATTGTAAAGTTGTTACAACTGATATTGTTTCTGCGTCTGTAAATTTTGTTTCTGTATTATTTGTTCCAGAATTAACATATTTTACATATAAAGTATTAGGGTCAGTACCGTCTGTTGCACTAGTATTAATAACTTTAGCTTTTACACCTGAAGTTTGACCTGTTAATTCTAAACCAACAAAGTCTGCTAGTGTTACTCCAACTGCCGCTGAATCTGTAAATGAAGTTAGTTTAACTGCAAAGTAATTTAAATCATAACCAATCTCGCCAGGTATAACCATAGCACCTTTTTCAAAAAGGTGGTCTGATACTCTTTCAACTTGATTTTGAAGTATTGATTGTGATTGTGTTAATTCTCTAGCCTGTACAGCAAATGACGGTCTAAAAAGTATTCTTTGAAACTTCTTTGACTCTGCAAAGTCATCATAGTAAGGTGAGAGATTAAAGTCAGTTGGACTTGGCATTTATTCTCCCTTAAAATTCTATAACCAGTTTTATATTCTCGGTTTGGTCAGCAGCTCTTGTTATCGGGGCTCTGTTTTCAATGTAGAGAATATCACCAGAGTCATGGTCAATTTCTGAAGCAGAATAACCACTTGTAAATGACACATTGTTGATTGTACTAGTTGAAGTAGTTGGTGTTGAAGTTGCACCTCCAGCACCTGTTATAACATTTTGGCCACTAAACGCTGTTTGGTTTCCATTACTATCAATTCCTTCGTTAGTATGTCTAGTTTGAATATAATATAAAATACTGTTTGTTGAATCCCACTCTACAACTTTACCTATTGCACCTGTACTTGCTTGTTCAATTGTTTCGTCAACAACATATGAACCTGAAACACCAGATACATTAACTGCTTTAGTAGCTCTAAGCGTATTTGCACTAGCAGCTGAACCACCTGATTTTGGATCCCTTACTAAAGTTATTTTTCTAAAATCGTTTGCAACTGTAACATCACCTGTATTTGCACTCTCTGTTCCTTCAAGTGAAGTATTTAACATTACATAAAATCCACCTAATTCTTCAATTGCATTGAAACCATGTCCACCTTTTGGTGGAATAATTACATCTAATTCTGCACCAGTTAATCCACTAGCGCCTGCAGCTACTATTTGAGCATTACTAACTGTTCCAAAAGTATAACCTGTTCCTGCGTTAGTTATTGTAACAGCAGTTACTACACCACCTGCAACTGTAACTGAACATGTTCCGTTTGAACCATCACCTCTAATAGGAATATTAGTGTGTGTACCGTTAGTACCACTTGAGCCTGCTGTTTTAATTTTAACTACATCTATTGCACCATCAACTGCTGCTGATGATACTGTTGAGTTTGTTGCAACTGCCATGAAGTCAGTTGATAAAAAGTTTGCTTGTTGCGAAGCTGATAAAGTGTACATATATTTCCACTTATATCCATCAGCAGTCGCTAATACAGTTGTTGATGTTCCAGTAGGTTCTACTGTTGAAGCTGTATTATTATCGTTCTCTAAACATTTGTAAACATTTCTATCTGCTGTTAACACATAGAAACTTGAATCTTGTAAATTTGAAACTCCACTATTTGCTGTTAAAGCAGTTGTTGTTCCAGTAATTCTTTCTCCATAATCATGTCTGTAAATATCGTAAGTTGTACCAGTTGTCCAGTTTCTTCTAGGTATTGCAAAAGTAACATCTGAAGCTGCAACTTTCTTAACTGCCAACATATCATCAAAAGGATAGTGTTGAGCATTTAAATTGTCAACAGGAGTTAAAGGTGCTGTGTCAGTACCCTCGTTATTTGTTCTTGCGTCCCCTCTAGTTGCTACTGCAAACTCTTGAGGTCTACCAATTCCAAGATACATAGTGTTTCCAGAACCTTCCGAAAAAGCTTCTTGGAACTGTTCACTATTATGAATTCTAAATTTGTCTGTTATTATCGCTGGCATATCTTTTAATTTATCCTTTTTATATATTTATACGAGTTAAACGGCTGTAGCG
>Ga0115011_10003491_pt1 | contig 10700 bp, 15 predicted proteins | sample TroAtlMetagenome_2_FD_88705 | JGI IMG/M metagenome (GOLD analysis project Ga0115011, IMG submission 88705) | Marine eukaryotic phytoplankton communities from Atlantic Ocean - Tropical Atlantic ANT8 Metagenome | ecosystem: Environmental > Aquatic > Marine > Oceanic | place: Tropical Atlantic... | reverse complement strand
TATTTTAGAAGAGAGAAGAATTGTTGTAAATAGGAAAGTCAGTTAGGAGAACTAATGGATATTACAAGAGAGAGGTGGGATGAGGCTCAGGAGGCTGAGTGTAAAGATCATCTGATTAATCTGGAAAATTCTCCAGATTCTTTATATCAATATGGTGAGTCGTTGGTGGCTGGATATGTTGGTTTAAATCTTAAAGAGGATGTAAAGGATAAGTTTATTGTTGAAGTTGGAGCTGGTCCCAAAGGAGCAGTTCTATTGACACAAGGAAACTTTAAGAGAGCAGTAGTTGTGGAACCATTGATTGATAAATTTCCTTCTCAAGTAAGAGAAGTTTATGAGAATATGGGAGTGGAAATTACTACAGAGATGTATGAGGATGTTGATTATCCTGATGTGGATGAGACTTGGTTCTTTAATGTTCTCCAACATGTTATTAGTCCAGAGAAGCAATTGTTAAAGGCTAAGGAAACATCAAAAGTTATTAGGATTTTTGAACCTATTAATTATCCTCCTAACATTTGTCATCCTCATATCTTGACTAAAGAGTTGTTTACTGGTATATTTGGAGAAGATTTTGGAACTCAATATGTTGGCGGATCAAAAGCAGGTTTTCATACCTCTGATTGTTACTATGGTACTTGGATAAAGGAGTAATAAAATGTCTGAAATTAGCTATGAAAGATGGCAACAAGCTCAAGATGCTGAATTTGAAGAGTATCATGATCATAGAGTGTCTACTGCATTTGGTGGGTTTGAAAATGTATTCAAATATTTGGGAGTAGATCCTAAGACAGATTTTAATGATAAGGTAATTGTAGAAGTTGCTGCTGGATCTGTCCCTGCTTTAATGATGGTGGAAGGTGCAAAGAGGAGAGTGGCTATTGAGCCACTAATGGATAGATGGGTAAAACAAAAGGAAGCTTGTGAGGCAGCAGGAGTAGAAGTTGTAGCAGCTCCTTATGAACATATTGATATTGATGAGGAAGTTGATGAGACTTGGTTATTCAATTGTCTACAACATGTTATTAGTCCAGAAGATCAGTTGAAGAAGGCTATGGAAACTTCTAAGGTGGTTCGTATTTTTGAACCTATTGGGTGGGGAAATGGTCAACCTTTGACAGCTAATGCAGCTCATCCTCATATCATTACCAAAGAACTTTATACATCTATTATGGGTGACTTTGGTCAAGTATATAAGGGTGGAGAAGTTACAGAAAACTTCCATCAAGCTGATTGTTATTATGGCACATGGGTGAAAGGATGACTTATTCAAAAAGATTTAGTAGTAAGTTCTTCTCAAGACTATTAAAGCCAGCTCATCCTCTTAATCCTGTTAGAGATAGGGCAACTTCTTTTGAGGTTGTCTTTGAATTATTGGATCAGAAGAAGGATAAGGACTATACTATTGTAGAAACTGGATGTATGCGTGCTGATCATGGTCAGCTGGCTATTGGTGATGATGGTGCTAGCACTTATCTCTTTGATGACTTTATTAATTATTATGATGGTCAAGTTATCTCAGTAGATATTAATCAAGATAATGTAAATCATGCATCTAGTATGACTGGTGATAGGACTAGTGTATATTGTCAGGATTCTGTTGAGTTTTTGTGGAATCTTTCACCGAACCCGAAGATTGATTTTCTTTATTTGGACTCTTATGATTTTGAACCTGATAATCCAGTCCCTTCACAACTACATCATGTAAAAGAGTTGTGTGCTGTGATGAAGAATCTTAAGAAAGGAACTATTATTGTGGTGGATGATCATCTTAATACTCCTGAATTTGATTCTCTAAGGGCTACCTTCGCTCAAGGTGGAAAGGCAAGATTTGTAGAAGATTTTATGAAGAATATTGATGCAGAACTTTTATTTGATGGATATCAGATTGGTTGGAGGTTGTGATTGATGGGTGAGTTACATAATGATTATGTCCTTATAGGAGCTTGGCATGGAGGATTGGGCGATAGTCTTCAATTCTCCACTCTTCCTGAGGAATTTTATAAGCAACGGGGTAGACAGACTTATGTTGCTGATGGTTGTACTTTTAGAAATAAAGAAATATATGATCTGGTCTGGGGATGTAATCCTTATGTGATGGGAGTTCGTGAAGGTAAAAGGAACGCAGGAGATATCCCAGAGATTGAAGTTACTAATAAAAATAATTATAGTAGTTGTATTACTAATTGGGAAGAACTTCATGGTTTGAATCCTACCAATAAGTATCCTAAAATTTATTATGAACCAAAGAAGATTCCTGGATTTGAGGATGTTATTCTTGTAGATCTATCATCTATTTCTCTAAAGCATGATGGTAATAGTGGAGTTTATCCTCCACCATATGATCCAGATAAAGTTGCTGAACAATATGAATCTATAAGAGATAGATACCCAGATAAAATATTCTCTCAAGTCAAGTTCTCAAATTCTATTTCTGAGGAGACTGGAGATGCTAGGACTGGTGGTAAATTAAATGTGCTTAATGTAAATACTAGTGCTGATGTATTAGTGGATTCTATTTTTACTTATTGTGATATGATGAATTCCTGTTTTGGTATCATCGGACTCTATAGTGGACAAAGTGCATTGAGTTCTGCTATAATGGAATATAATCCTGAGTTAAAGAGTTTCTCTATAGTTTCTTCTGCAGTTTTTGACAAGCATATGAAACAGAGTGGATTCATCTTTGATAATGTGGAATATCTTATTATTCCAGAGACCCAACCTATACAAGATTCAAGAGTTTTTTAATATGACTTGCACCGCAATTGCTATAGCTTCTGATCATAATGGAGTAGAAGATAAGGAACAACTTAAAACATATTTGAAGGGGGAGGGATATAGAGTTATTGATCTTGGTCCTTATACTCCAGATGTGAGCGTGGACTATGTAGATTATGCAGCTCAATTATCAACCATTGTTGGTAATAAGGAGGCAGAGAGGGGAGTCTTATTATGTGGGACTGGAGTTGGTATGAGTATTGTGGCTAATAGATTCCCTGGAGTTCGTGCTGTCCTTGCTCACAATGAACTTACTGCTGTCAAATCTAGAGAGCATAATGATTCTAATGTTCTTTGTTTGGGTTCTTGGTTATCTTCTCAACTTGAAATGAGAGAGATGAGTAGGATGTGGTTAGATGAAGCCTGGGGTGAAGGGAGACATGTTAAGAGAGTAGGAAAGATTGACCCTCATAGTGGTATTGTTCTTACTAATGGTGTGTTTGATATTCTTCATAAGGGTCATATTGAACTTCTTAAGTTTGCAAAGAGTCAGGGTAATAAACTTGTAGTGGCAATTGATTCTGATGAAAGGGTTAGAGAGTTGAAGGGTGCTGATAGACCTATCAACACTGAAGAGGATCGTAGGAGGGTCTTGGAGACTAATAGGTATGTGGACTCTGTTGTTATCTTTAACACTTCAGAGGAGCTTAGAGAGTTGTATGGCACACTATCTCCTGATGTTATTGTTAAGGGATCTGAATGGACTGCTGATGAGGTAAGGGGAAGAGATTCTATTCCCGAAGATATTCAAGTAAAGGTTTATCCATTAGTGGGTGAGTATTCTACTACTCATACAATGGAGAAGATTAGGAGTATGGAAACATGCGAGAAGATTTGAAATATCTGATAGTTGGTGATACAATTATAGATGAAAATGTCTACCTTAAAGGAGTAGGTCTTTCTCTTGAATCACCTACTTTAAAGACAACTTATACTACCAGACATATTAATTATGGTGGAGCAGCTAATGTAGCAAAATATCTATCTGAATTGGATAGAGATGTTACCTTCTTAACTTCTATTTCTTCTGATCATATTAAAGATATGAAGATGAAGATAAGGAGTTTCTATCAAGGTAGAAATAATATTAAAGGTAGGTATTGGGTAACTCATGGAGATTCTACCTATAAGTATCTTCAAATTAATGATGTTAATGATGATGATTCTCCTTCTCCTTTAGTGGATATTGATCCTTCTAATTATGATATCATTGCTTTTGCTGACTATAGATGTGGGTTTATTACAGATGCCTTTATTTCTCAGTGTTTAAATACTGGTAAGATAACCTACGCTTCATCTCAAATATCTAGTCGTCCCTCCAATTACCATAGGTATGAGGGAGTTGATTACATTGTATGTAATGAAAAGGAATCTAGATTTGTTGGTAGGATGAATAATATTTGTGTTACAAGAGGAGGTAGTGGGTGTTCTTTAAATGGAGTAAATTATCCGGCTCACCCTGTTGATAGTGTTGTAAATACTATTGGAGCTGGAGATTGTTTCTACGCAGCTTTATTGGCCACAGGAAGTCCTGAATTTGCTAATAGACACGCTGCTGAATTTATATCTACTGAGATTTATGAATAGATCAATTGAAGATTGTTTATTATTGAATAAAAGTATAAAGGAAAATAATCTAGTTAAACTTACTTGGGGAAATGCTAGTGTTCTTTCTGATGATGGGAAGTACATTGCTATTAAACCATCTGGTGTTAACTTTAGTGAGTTGTCCTACAGTCAGATATGTATTGTAGAACTTTATACTGGGAAATTGGTGGAGGGTAATCATCCTTCTGTAGATACTCCTATTCATTTGGAGATATATAAGGCGTTCCCTGAAATTAAATCTATAATTCATAGTCATTCAAAGTTTGCTACTTCTTATGCTCAGGCATTAAAATCAATTCCTCTTTTAGGAACCACTCATGCTGATTATTTCTTAAATGATATTCCTCTTGCTAGAGAATTGGAAGTTGATGAACTTGATCAGTATGAAAAGAATCTTGGAAAGTCTGTTGTTGATTATTTTCAAGAGTCAAAAATTAATCCATTAAATATTCCAGCAATCCTTCTTCCCCGTCATGGGGTGATGGTATTTTCTGATTCTCCAAAAAGAACTTTAGAATGTGCCATAGTATTGGAAGAGATATCTGAGATGGCTTACTATACTACACAGATTAATCCTAATATTATATGTGATTCTTCTGAGATGAGTGAGGAACTTTACACAAAACATTTTGAAAGAAAGAATGGAGTCAACAAATACTATGGGCAATAGTTATGGTAGACAGGAACTTCCTCCTGTTAAGAAAACTGAAGAGACAAGAGATAAGTATTGGGGATATATTACTACTGTTTTTACCTCTGAAGATTTTGCTTTAAAAGAAGTCTTTATGAAGGCAGGGACACAAAGTAGTATGGAATATCATGTAAGGAAGGATGAATATTATTATATTCAATCTGGAAAATTGAAAGTGGGTATGAGGATAGGACGTGCTCAAAATAAGTCTCTTGTATTGGAGAAGGGAGATGTATTTCATATACCTCCTGGATTAATGCATATGAGGATGGCACTTGAGGACACAGTTGTGATAGAATGGTCTAATAAAGATGACGATGAGGATTCAAACATCGTCGAAGATGGTATGACTTACGTATTTGAGGAAAACAAATGAATTATCTTTTTGCTGATACTGCTAATTTGGATGAGATTATTGAAGCTAATGATATGGGTGTGATTCAAGGAGTCACTACTAATCCATCAATCATTGCTAAAGAGCCTTCTGGGAGTTTTGATGACCTCATTAAGACTCTTGCTGAGTATTGTGGGGCAGAAGACCTTTCTCTTAGTGTAGAGGTGTTTGCTGAGGGGTATGAGCCTATGGTAAAGCAGGCTTGTGAGATGTATGAAAAGTTTGTGGGCATCTGTCCTCAACTGTATGTTAAAATCCCTGTTGGGTTTGATGGACTTAAGGCAATTAAGACATGTTCTAAGGAAGGTGTTAAGATTAATGCCACTATTTGTTATAGTGAGCAACAACTTGTTCACTGTGCATCTGCTGGTGCTAAATATGTTTCTTTATTCTATTGTCGTTTGAAGCAACATGGTGGTGATGTTCATCAGGCTCTTAGGAGAACTAGGCAGTACATTACTGAGAATGGTTTGGATACACAGATTATTGCTGGTAGTATTAGAACTCAACAGGATGTTGCTGATGCTTGGGATTATGGAGCAGACATAGTTACTACTGGTCTCCCTGTAATCAAAGAGATGGTTGGTCATCCTAAGACTACTGAATCATATGATGGATTTATGAATGACTTTTCTGCATGGATGAACAATAAGTAATGGAAATTCAGGAAAGACCTTGGGGATGTTATTCAGTAATTGATGAAGGTGAAAGGTATAAGGTTAAACATATAGATGTTAATCCTGGTGAATGTCTTTCATTACAGAAGCACTATCATAGAGCAGAACATTGGGTTGTGGTTGAAGGTACTGCTTCTGTAGAGGTTGATGGTGAAATTACTTTGATACATGAAAATCAAAGTACATATATTCCTCAAGGTGCAGTTCATAGGTTGTCTAATCCTGGAAGAATTCTTTTGAGAATTGTAGAGGTCCAGAGTGGATCTTATCTGGGGGAGGATGATATTATAAGATTTGAAGATAAGTATAATAGAGATATGGAGAGTAGTGAATGATTATTTCATCATGTCCATTAAGGGTATCATTGTTTGGAGGATCAACAGATAACCCATATTTTGTAGAGAAGTATGGGTATGGTTCTGTTATTAGTTTTACTTGTGATCTTAAAACCTATGTAACTATCAGTCAGGATAGGATTGGGTTTAATAGAGACAAGCACAAATACATCCTTAACTATTCAAAGAGAGAAGAAGTTGGTAGGATTGAGGACATACAAAATGAAGTTATTAGAGTAGTATTAGAATATTTCTCTATGCCTCCTGTTCAGGTTACTCTTACTAGTGATGCTTACTCACAGGGTAGTGGTTTGGCATCTTCATCATCTTATATTATTAGTCTTATTAAAGCTTGTAGTATCTTCCTGGGTATAAGGATGACTGAGAGTGAGATATGTACACTTGCTTATGAATTGGAGCTTAAGTTTAATCCCTATTGTGGTTATCAAGATCCTTATGGATGTGGGATGGGAGGATTTAAGAGGATGGAGTTTATGGGTAAGGATAGGATTAAATATGAATATCTTTCTACAGATTTCTTTGATCAGTATGATACTCATCTTATTTTCACTGGTGTTACCAGAAATTCTAAACAGATACTAAAGGATGTTAGTGGAAATTTAGATAAAGTTAAACCACTCTTAGATACAGTAGAGTTAGCTCATCAATCTTTACTTCAGAATGATTATAATTCTTTCTTGGGATATTTAACTGAGGGATGGAAACAAAAGAAGGATACTTGTGATTCTATTGTTGAGAATGAATATATTAAAGATATGGATAGAGATCTATCTGAAGACCAATCAATATTGTCACATAAGTTATGTGGAGCTGGTAATGGAGGATTCTTTCTTGCCTTTTCCAACAGAGATACCTTGACAACTAATTATAATGCAGTTAAAATAAATGTAGTGCCAGATGGAGTTACAGGTGAATCCATTTAAGGAATATGCAGAAACTTTGCAGACTGCTCATATGGAAGATGAGTTTGTAAAGTTCCAGAAAGAATTTGATAGTCATGATAGGATTATCATTGTAGGTAATGGGGGAAGTAATTCGGTTGCTTCTCACATCTCCCAAGATTATATGAAGTTTGATGGAAAGAAAGTATCTATTCTTTCAGACCCATCAATGATTACTATGTTGAGTAATGACTTTGGGTATGATAGGGCTTATGAAAGATTCATAGAGTATTATGCTGAATCAGATACTCTTGTTATTTTGATGAGCTCTAGTGGTGAGTCCACAAATATCTTGAATTGTATGTATTATTGTGAGAGAAATGATGTTGATTATGGTATTCTGACAGGGTTCCATCCACATAATACACTGAGAACTAGGACAAAGGTATCTAAGTGGGACTATCATGTAGATAGTGACTCCTATGGTGTAGTAGAATGTGTACATCAAATCTTTCTTCATGGTGTAGTATGAAATATTGTTTTGATCTTGATGGTACTATTTGTCATACTCCATGTGATCCTGATGGACATAATGTAAGGTATTGGGATTCAACTCCCTTTCCTTTTATGGTTGAACAGGTCAACAGACTTTATGATGAGGGAGCTTATATTGTTATAATGACTGCTAGAGGTAGAAACTCTGGTAAGAATTGGACAGAATTAACTAAGGGACATTTGGAAGAGTGGGGAGTTAAGTATCATGAGTTGGAGCCTATGTTTCATAAGCCCAATGTTGATATTTTTATTGATGATAAGGCAGTCAATGTAGAAGATTGGAAGAAGGAACAGCCTCTTAAGAAGGGTATTGTTGCTGGTGCATTTGATATTATTCATCCTGGTTACATAAGGATGTTTAAGGAGTGTAAGGGGCATTGTAATCATCTTACAGTAGCATTACATGAGAATCCTCAAATGGCTAGACCACATAAGATGGCTCCAGTTCAATCTCTTGAGGAGAGGAAGGAAATCCTCAGAGCTATTAGGTATATTGATGATATTGTAGTGTATCAAGCTGAGGATACTTTCTTATCCTATCTTGAAGATTATGATGTTAGATTCTTAGGAGATGATTATAAGGACGGTAGCTACACAGGTAAAGATCTTCCTATTGATATTGTCTGGGTGGATAGAAGTCATGGATATTCTACAACAAATATTAAGTCAAAAATCTATCAACAATTTTTATAAAAATGGTATTAAGTCTAGTAACAGGTGCAGCAGGGTTTATTGGATCCAATCTGGTAGACTATCTTTTGAAACAAGGACATGATGTAGTTGCCTTGGATAATGAAAGTGCAAACAATGAATCATTTCATTGGAACAAGGGATCTATGAATGTCAATGGAGATATAACCAACTATAAGTTTGTTAAATCTGCTATTAGTAAGGTAGATTATGTCTTTCATTTGGCAGCAGAGTCAAGACTTCAACCTGCTATTGAAAATCCTATTGAGGCAGTACATAAGAATTGTGTAGGGACTGCCACTATACTTCAATGTGCTAGGGAAGCTGGAGTAAAGAGAGTTATTTACTCTTCTACTTCATCTGGGTATGGTAATAATCCTTGGCCTAATGTTGAAACCCAATCTGATGATTGTTTGAATCCTTACTCAGCCTCTAAGGTAGCTGCTGAGAAGTTTTGTAAGATGTATTATGACTTGTATGGACTGGAGACAGTATCTTTGAGGTACTTTAATGTCTTTGGTGAAAGGTCTCCTACTAGAGGACAATATGCTCCTGTTATAGGTATCTTTGAACGTCAAAAGGAATCCGGTCATCCACTTACCATTGTTGGTGACGGGTCACAGAAAAGGGATTTTGTTTATGTTGGAGATGTTGCAAGAGCAAACTATCTTGCAGCTGTGATGCCACTTAAAGGTCATGAGGGTGAGGTATTTAATGTAGGAAGTGGAAAGAATTATTCTATTAAGGAAATTGCTGATTGTATTTCATCTGATCAATCTTATATTCCTCTGAGGAATGGTGAGATGGATACTACTCTTGCTAATATAGATAAGATTGGTAGTGTTCTGGGTTGGACTCCAGAGACAGATGTATTGGAGTGGGTAAATGGAAAGGGATAAGAATAAGTCAGCCTATAAGCTTAATGGTTTTGGTCCTGTCTATTGTATTAATTTAGATGGACAACCAGAAAGATGGGAGTATATGGAGGAGCAGTTTAAGTACTGGAACCTCACTAATTATCATCGTATATCTGCCTATGATGGTAGGGATGATGACCTAGGACATATTCTTAAAGGAAGGTATCCTGATATGATGACTTCTGGTGAGGTTGGTTGTGTAACATCACATCTTAAGGCTATTAAACATTGGTTAGAGACATCTAATAGTCCTTATGCTATCTTCATGGAAGATGATTGTGACTTAGAGGTTGTTAGGTTTTGGAACTTTACTTGGGCAGATTTTTATTCTAAGATTCCTTATGATTGGGACTGCGTACAGATAGCTATCATTTGTACAGGAGATGTTCATGTCAAGATACATAAGAGATTTGTAAATGAATTTTCTACAGCTTGTTATATTGTTACAAGACATCATGCAGAGAAGTTAGTTAGGCTTCATACAAGAGGAGACAAGTATAAGTTGGACAATGGTGTTAGACCTAGACCAGTAGCTGATGACTTGATATACAATTCAGGAAATACTTACTCACTTCCACTTTTATTGTATAAAATTGACTTAGGATCTACCATCCATCCAGAGCATGTAGATGTATTCCATAAAGGAAATCATCAAGCGCAGTGGGGATTCTGGAGTCAAATGGGTGGAGAAAAGACCATTGAGGAGTTGATGGATTATGATCCTTACCTTGGAAGAGTAGTGGAATCCTCCCAAAACCCCCCTAAAAATTAGGATACTTGACATATCCTTGAAGATGGGTTAATATAAATAGAATCATCGTAGTGACCCCCCGAAAGATCGTCCGGGTCTGAGTTTAATCTCAACTACATGTTTAATAAAAAGGATCCCCGTCGAAGGATCTATTCATCCGCAATCATTGTATTGCGAGACACTAGGAAAACAAAAATGTTTAAATCCGCAATCGCAGCTGTTGCAGCTGCACCTCTTTTCGCTGGCGCTGCCCTTGCAGGTCCCTACGTTAATGTAGAGACGAATGCTGGATGGGTTGGTGATGACTACAGTGGTCAAACTACCGATCTTCATGTTGGTTATGAAGGTAGCCTGGGCGAGAACGCTGGTTACTATGTACAAGGTGGCCCAGCAGTTGTT
>Ga0115011_10003485_pt1 | contig 10713 bp, 21 predicted proteins | sample TroAtlMetagenome_2_FD_88705 | JGI IMG/M metagenome (GOLD analysis project Ga0115011, IMG submission 88705) | Marine eukaryotic phytoplankton communities from Atlantic Ocean - Tropical Atlantic ANT8 Metagenome | ecosystem: Environmental > Aquatic > Marine > Oceanic | place: Tropical Atlantic... | reverse complement strand
TATACTAATAGAGTAGGTACTGGTGCTCCAGGATTTACCAATGGCTTGGCTATTGGCACTGGTACTAGCATTAAGTCTCCTGCTACAAATACTCTGATATTTGATACTAACAGTACAGAAAGAGTTCGTATAACTTCTGCTGGTCTGGTTGGTCTAAATCAAACCACACCACAAACCACATTTCATAGCACCGGAACTACTAACGGACAACAAGCAACATTTGGTGTTTCGAGTTCTGGTTTAAAAATATCAACATTCCAGAAAACAGATAACGATGCGGGTGTAATTCTTGACGCACAGCAATCAAGTAATGGCACACTAACATTTGCTACATCAGGAACAGAAAGAGTTCGTATCGATAGCTCGGGTAGGTTGTTGGTTGGTGAAACTACATCATCTGGAAGCGAAAATATTAATTGTTCAGGTAGTTCTACTGGAGCAACTGGTCTATTCATTCACAACAAAAACGGAGCCACCGATTCAAGTGCAAATTTATGGTTTGGTAACTGGTCAGGATCAACTGCAGCAGCTCCTCAGGCTCGCCTTCAAGCAATAAACACAAACACCAATAATGCTTCAACAGCTCTAGCTTTCTCGGTATACAACGGAACTAGTATACTCGAGCGGATGCGTATAACTTCTGCTGGTCTGGTTGGTATCGGAACTGATACTCCGTCAGATAATCTACAAATAACAAACTCTAGTGGTGGTGGTTCTATATACTTGGGTATTGGTAATAAGGATGACCAATACCAATATATAAATTTTGGTGGTAATGCAGCTGGTCAATCAGCGTGGCAAATAGGAAGAGCTCCTGCAAATGGCGGAATAGCTGGTACTGCAAATGGATTTTATCTTTATAATCTTGATACATCAGCATTAGCTGTTGGTATCAATAGCACTAACCAGTTGATTACTGCTCCTTCGGGAATGGTAATGAGAAGTGGTTTTTATGACACAGGATATGGAAGTAATGCAAGAACACAAACCAATTCACAATCATGGGTAACCGTTAATATTAACGGAACAGGTCAGGTAGGACATAATATAGGTAAAGCTGCTGATGACGTACTTACATTTAATAAAGTAAGTAGTAATAGTCATCTGAATATAAGTATATCCTTTCCTTATTATCTTGCTGCTGGCTCCGGCCTTGCTGGTTTTGGTATAAGATGTCTTTTAAGTACAAATGATGGAAGTAATTATTATGTGCTAAGTGGTCTAACGAATGGACCAGCTAATGCCTGGGGTGCAGGTGGTTACGGTGGAAATGAATCTGGTATATTAAGTGGTACTTGGAATACAAGAATGAATTCATCTCAGGCATCAACAATACTTGCAAAAACAGGATCTATTAGATTATATTTTGAGTGTCGAGTGTGGACCACCACTGAGACAGTATACATGATTGATTATCCTAGTTATAATAAAAAAGGTAGTGTTGTAATACAAGAAATAGCCGAATAAATAATTAAAAAGTATAAATCCATGGGATTGAGTTTAAGAGGTACCACTTCAGGCGCTATTGATATAAATCCACCAGCGGTAGCTGGTGATAATGCCATTACTCTTCCTGCTAGTAATGGTAGTGCTAATCAGTTCTTTAAAAATAGTGATACGGCTGGTACCATAACATATTCTTCAATGGTGGAGAAGTCAGATAAAATTGGTATTGGAACTGTTAATCCTGACACAATCCTTTCCATTAATGGATCTACTAGTACACAAAAACTAATAACTCTAAGCAGCGGTTCAGTAAAAAGAAATAATTATATTGGAGTTAATAATTCTGATAATTTAGAAATCGGTACTGATGAAGATAATGAGGGAAATAATTCTTCTATTAGGTTTAGAGTTGACGGTTCGGAAAAAGTTCGTATAACTTCTGATGGTAATGTTGGTATTGGAACTACAGCTCCCCAAAAATTATTTCATGCATATGGAACTGCCAGCGGTGTCGAAGCACTAGCGGCAATTGAAAGTTCTGCACAAAATGATGGAATATTACAAATATCTGGACCGGGCTTTTTCTCGGGAGCATCAGTTGACCATCTTGATCTAGGACAAACTACAAACGGTGCCACTGTAGTTGCAGATAGCACTGGATCTGGATCCAATAGTTTAATCTTTAAAACCACATTAGCTGGAATTACTGAGGAAAAACTTCGTATTGGAACTAATGGGCAAATAGGACTTGGAAACACTGCTTACTATGGAAGAGCAGGTAAGGTGTTAATGAGTCAAGGAGATACTAACCCAGCGGCATGGAAAAGCATCTATCCATTTGTATTTTATGGAGCTCAGGATACTCATCACGCCATAAATTCAGCTACATACACACGTATCAAAAATCTTGGGTCTAGACCAATTAACATATCACCTTCTGCTGTAGCTGAATGGAATGAAAGTGTTGGTACTCTTACTATTGGAGCAGATGGAGGAGGATATTGGTACCTTTCAATGGGTGCCGGTATCGATGATATTTCAAATGGTTATATGCAGGTTGTTATTGCTAAAAATGGTGGTACAACCAGTGTTGGAACCGTAATAAGTCAATATTCAAGAGATATTAACACTATTAGTAATTATATTGTTGATGCAAATGTAAGTACTATTGTATATCTAGAACCAGATGATGTTGTTGCTGGTTACATCTATTGGTCATCCGGCAGCGACGGGTCACCACAAAATACAGAACAAAATAGATGCTTTTTTATGGGTTATAAAATGAATGTTTAGTGTATATTAATAAATAACTAAAAAGTATTCTGATGTCAAGAATAAGAGCCGATCAGATATTAAATAGTGCTGGAACCGGTGCTCCTAATTTTTCACAAGGGCTTCAGGTAGGTGCAGCTACCACTATCCATACGACAGGTATTGACCTTGGAAGTGGTAATATTCAATCACATAATATTAATTCAGTTGGCATTATCACTGCTCAGGCAGGTATTCATGTCCTTGGTGCAGGTAGTTCAGTAAGTATTGGAACTGCTTCTCCTGAGGAATTATTACACATTAAACGAACTAATGCAACTCCAGCTATACAACTTGAATGTGTTTCTGGTGGAACAGATTATAAAGGTTTAATTAAATTAGCAGGAAACGATCTTGAAATAAGGGGTTCCAATGGTCAAATGGAATTCTACACAGGAGCAGTTGATGGTGACTCATCTACTGCAAGAATGTTTATACAATCTAATGGTCGTATTCATCTTGGTACAAGAGATGGTAATCAAAATAGCACTGTATTTGGAGTAGCAAAAGTAAATATTGTTGGTCCAGATCCTATTCAAACTGGTTTTGCTGCAACTGCTTGTTATTTGCAGATTGGTGGAACAGAATCCGAAGTAAATGGTCTGTATCCTATAGGATTTGGATTTAGAGGTAGTTCAGCCACACATGTTCCGGCTTATATTGCATACAAAACCACGAATTCGTCTTCTAATGAAAGAGGTGATTTGTTATTTGCGACTAGAAGCGTAGTTACGGATACTGAACCATCAGAAAGACTTCGTATAACTACTACTGGTCAAATTGAATATTCGGCTGCAGGTGGTGATAATCAATTTATTTCAAACAGAACTGATACAGCAGGTGAGGATGGAAATTATTTCCTCCATGTTAGAGCAAGAAATAGTACTCCTGTAGATGTAGGTTACTTAGGATTCCATAGAGATACTGCGCCTGATGATTCTAGATTTGTAGTAGGAACCAGAGCTACTGGTGATTCTGTAACAGAAAGACTTCGTATAGATGGTAATGGTAATGTTACTATCAACAACACCGGGGCAATCAGAGCACGACTTGATCTCAGACAAGCTATTGGTCACCCTCCATTTAATATCGGGTTCCCAGATGGTTCATTCTACAGAAATCTAGGAGTTGTAGGACCAGCCTCCAGTGATGGTAGCACGGGGCAGTATTTACATATTAGATTGAGAACAATATGGAATGATAGTTCTATGACGATGTTCCGACTTACAGGTTATTATTCATATAGTTCATATGCTGAATCATATGTTGGAATGTATAGATATAACAACAGTAATAATAGATATTCTCCTTACGGACCAGTAATTAGCGACCAGGGAAATAAAACTACCATTCATAGTATATACAATACAAATGCTGATCCTGGATATCTTGTAATTGTATGTAATTGGGACACTGGCTACGTGGGATTAATGGTTGAACATTACGGAGCTGGTTCAGATTATGCATCATATATGCAACATGATTTAGAAATTATAGATACTAAAAGGTCTTCAAGCACATCAGCACAATGGTAATAGGAGATAAAAAATGATTTCATCAGAAAGGTTAGAACAGATTATTGCGGAAGATATCGCAAGAATGAATGCCAATGCAGCAAAACCTGTAGAAGAATTAGGACCAGTTCCTACTGCAGAAGATGATATGATTTGGTTAAGAGGTGAAAGAGACCGTAGAATTGCTAAAACAGACTGGACACAACTTCCTGATGTTCCTGAGGCAACAAGAACTGCATGGCAAACATATCGTCAAGCATTAAGAGATGTTCCTGCAAACTATACAAATATGTTTGATGTGGTTTGGCCAACTGAACCATCCTAAACGGACACTTGACAAACTGACCATCATTCCCCCTGCAGGAGACTGTGGGGGTTTATAGTGTCTGGAGACACACACAGGAGATGACTGCCACTCACAAACTAATCTTTATCACCTCATTCATTCTTGTAATGCAATGGGGTGTTCGTGTCTCGGAGGCTGTAATCCATGCATTCTATTGAGGTTATCAGACAACCCCTAGACTACCCTGAAGAGGTGATAGAATGGTTTATGGGGGAATATCTCTCCAACCACTCAATCGACCTCACAGTGGTTTATATGGACCTATCTGACGAGGGTGTTGATGGTTGGTGCCTTAGGGAAAGTGACCATGAGTTTCTAATTCAAATAGATGAGAAACTTGAGGGTGCTGAACACACCAAAACGGTATTACATGAAATGTATCACATGTTTCAACATTTGAACAACATCCCCCGGTGTGAGATGTGTGCTCGTATGAGTGAGCAACAGAACCTTGACAGGTTCAAGAAAACCCTTTAGACTAGGCTTGTCCTGGAAGAAGGGTAACTTTTAAGTAATTATTAACCATGAAGACCAAGTTCGTATGTGTTCAGCCTAAAACTAACAAGGCTAAGAACCGTTTTTACAACCTGATGCATGAGCTTCATTCATGTAAGGTAGAACAAGAAACAGAGGAAAAAATGTTCCTCACATCCATTACAGATAAGTATAGTTTCTGGATGGACAAATCAAATGATGAAAACTGGTTGGTAATCAAATGAGTAATTATGAGACTACTTGGACAGCAATGAACGATTTGGAGGAAGCATTTAACCAAATCACGACAATCGAATTTCTCACTAATCAAATTCAACGTGCTGTTAATGATGGTGACATTAACTCTATCAATGACGCTGCACATGCATTAATTGCATTTGTTCCTACATTTCAGAAGAATTTTGATGAGAAGTTCGCCACTGCATGGAAGGAGGTAGTAACTCCGTTAAATCAAAATGTAAAAAAAGATGTAATTACTGGGTTGCAATATTCTGAAATTTGTAAATACTACAAAGATTATTAAGGTGCTTCTTTATGACGATGAAAAAGGGTCAAAATCTATCAAAACAAGAAATTGATTCAATCAATATTGCTGTAGAAGAAGCTAGTATCACTGCCATTCATCCTGATAGGATGGAGGCCTATGCAGATTATCTGGTAAGGAGACTAAATGAGCAAGAAGAGTCAAAATCTAGTTATCGCACTTCAGCAAGTAAAAAATCTTGAGAAACTGGTTGAGACTTTTGATTATCCTGTCTATATGTCAACTCGTCTCAATAGTATCAAGTATGAACTTGAGAGACAGTTAATTAACTGTGGAGTAATACTTGACAAATAGAGATAAATTACTTATACTATTACTGTAAATTCTAGGAGCAGATGAAGTACCTTTTTGTTGTAAATCACTACGTCCCTTTTCCACAATCAGAATATGGGGGATTATGGGTGGTAAGAGCTGAGGACAAAGAAGAATGTTTTGACCTCATTACAACACATAGTGATGACTACCCAGAATTTTACGGTAGACTACGTGAGAACATCGACAATGCACCTAAATATGCACTGAATGATGACAATCCTTCCGCAGTTTTGGAGAGTTTCCTAACATGACAAAGCAAAATGATCCCAACGATAAGTACAGGAAGTACGAAGTCGATTTCCATGCTAATGAACATCATGAAGAAGATGAGTGGGATGCACAACACGATGGTAAAATCTCAGATTGGCACGAACGTCACAAGGACAAACTCCTTGATGAATTTTGTGACACTCACCCTGGAGCTCCACAATGTAAGGTGTTTGATGAATGACTGATGCACAAAAGGCTGCTCTTGGTCTTATGATTGAGAGTGTAATGAAACCGGATCACCGTCTCCGTGGTTGTGCATACAATCAGGGTTGTTATGATGAATTGATGGAATGGAGAGAGCGTATGCTCGAACTGCTGTATAGTTATGAAACACATGGAACTTCCGTACCAAGCTCCAATCGGTTATGAGTATTGGACTGACGATTTCAACTCTAAATTTGTAAGGATTTGGATTAGAAATAAAAAATATTTCAATTATTGTGAAGGATATCCCAGTGCGGTATGGGGTTTTTGGAACAAGAAGACAAAGAAATATCACTCTCCAATCAATCATAAAAAAGTAGGGAAGGCTGTAAATATTACATTGACTTCCCCCTATTCTGCTATGGTAATACAGTTAAACCCACTAATGGCAGCATTCATATGAACTCACTCGATCCATCATCAATTACAATAGATACACCTTCTAAAGCTTTTGCTTATGAGGCTTTATCCCGTGAAATTGATGAATGTTCAGACATTGTAACTCTCAAAGAGGCATTGCGTTGTTATGTCAAGCTCTACTTCAAGCAACAAGAAACCATGTCCCTCATTGGTATCCCCTCCATTAGAGATGAAAACGTTTGAGCCTCAGGTCAATGATTATGTTATCTGGAAAGGTAAGAGCGAACTTGATAGGGGATGGGTCTATTTCAAATGTGATGATTATATTACCATTGAAGTAGGAACTAAACCAAAACCTTATTGTAGTGTGGTAAAAGATATTATACATTGTAAATATCATTGTCTTCTTTTGTGCTACCATTGGGATTGGGATCAATTGCAATACATTAAATCTAGAGAGACAAACAATGAAAATGCGAACACTTTTGTTAGGACTATCTCTGATGATCGTCCCTCCAGCAATGGCTGAACCTCAGGTAGAATATTTCTCCAATGATTCCATGGGGTGTATGATGCTTCAGGAATGCACCGATGATGTTAAAGAGGTGTTTTCCATGTTGGATATTTCCAAAGAATATGATAACTGGGAAGAATTTACTAATGTGACCACAGAGTTTCATAATATGTTAGTTCTTCTCAATCAAATGGGTGTGAAGGTATATCTGGCTGACCAAAAATATTTCCCTGTTGGTCATCGTGGTGTATATCATACAGTTAGTAATAATTTTTATCTAAACAAAGCATTCATGCATCGTCCATCCACATTGATGTCAGTGATGAGACATGAAGGATGGCATGCAGCACAAGATTGTATGGCTGGGACCATTGATAACAGCATGATTGCTATTATATTACCAGAAGAGAGTGTTCCTCCTGTGTGGAGAGATATGGTTGAAGCAACATATCCTCCCTCTGCAGTACCATGGGAAAGTGAAGCCAAGTGGGCTGGATTGACTGAAGGAATGACAATGAAAGCACTTAAAGCTTGTGCTTATGGTACAATGTGGGATCCTGATAATGGTGGTTATGAACCTACGCCAAAGACTAGAGAATGGTTAGAAGAAAAGGGATATATTAGATGATACTTGCAGATGCGCTGGTGTGGGTAAGTATTCCCTTTGTTTTAATTACTTTATATTTTGGAACCAGGGGAGGATATTATAATACTGACAAATATGATGGAGATGGTACTGCACATAAAGTATTGAAATAATATGTAACGAATTGGGGCCAGAAAGAAAACTGGCACCTAAATCTTGACAGGCTACACTAAATATACTATTATATGGTTGTCAATCAGGAGCAATCCACCATGTCTGCCACTTACCTTCCACAAAAGACGAAGTATAGGATTACCCTTGACCTTGAAGTCATGGAAGATTTTAACCCTCACAATCTAGATTTTGAGAAACTACTCGACATCCAGGGTAATGAACACGTAGATGCTTATGTTGAAGACTTGTCAGTTCCTGATTGTTTCTTCTCCTGATAATACTTGGGGATGATAAATAAAATATATTGTCATCCCCCATTTTATGGCATTCTACTGTACTAAAAAATCATTACTTGATAATTCAATCACTCTATATTATGCTGGTGGTAGTAGATGGTCTGATCAAGTATCAGAAAAGGTCACTTATGCTACTAGAGATGGTTTAGACCAGAAAATTGCAAACAATGATCATAAGTCTGGTGGATTTAAGAACGCAACAGTGGTAGAAGAATGAAAACACTAAGTCAATTCCTTTCTGAAGCACAATACGATCCTGAGATCCAAGGTAGATCTCAAATTAAACAGACTGGTGCTGATGGACGTAAAGAACCTAAGAGAAGCACAGAAGATAGAAGAAAACCAGGACAGAAACCACGCATGAAAGCAGTTGGTGGTGGCAAGATGGCTCCTGTTGGTGAATATAAAACTCGTAAAGACGTAGGCACAACTAAGGCACGTTCTGAAAGAGAACAACAACCTGAGAAAGAACGTGGTTCTGCAGAAGTCAAACAATCTTATGCGGATAAGGTAAAGGCAGAAAGAAAGGCAGCAGCAAGAGCACGTATTTCTGCAAGAAAGACTGGTGGTGATGTTAAAAAGACTAACACATCTTCTAAGGACGCTGAAAAGAAAGCAACACAGTTGTTGAAGACTAAGAAAGAAACTCCTAAAAGTGAAGGACCAAAGAAAGAGCGTAAAACATATCAACATGCTGATGGTGGTGGAATGACACGTAAAGAGCGTGACTCCACAAGAAACAAGAAGACCGGTGCAGATAGGAAGACTGCTAAACAACAAATGAGAGCAGAATTTGAAAAGAAACATGGTCGTAAGCCCAACAAGAAAGAAGCCATTCAGATGACAGCTAAGGCACATGCTGCAGCTAAGGCACTCAAATGACACAGAGAATGATGCGGTTGTTTGCTACAATCGATGAAGCTTATCAATATATTAAGTCTGATCAGGGTATTACCTTGAAAAAAGCTAAAGTGTATGTTGATAGAAGTATTACACAAAGAATTGATGAAAAGGTATGGGTAGTTCTACCATAACAGAATACCTCACCTTGAAAGGTCCCCTATAGTATAACGACCACACTTTTATTATGACGAGCACACATATTGAACATCCCGAGGACTGCGTACTAACTGGTAATCTGTCTGTTATTGATGCACTTTATGATAAAGGGTTCATCTCTATGAAGATGGACGGCATGTCGTTAGTATGGGGAACTAATCCTGCTAACGGTAAGTTTTTTGTGTGTACGAAAAGTGCATTCAATAAGAAGAAAATCCGTCTATGTTATACTACTGAAGACATCTTCCAGCATTTCGGTCATCAAATCGAAGTTGTAGATATTCTCTCTCATTGTCTGAAGTACCTGCCTCGTACTAATAACATCTATTGGGGTGATTGGCTTGGTTTCGGTCGCACTGATGTGCTTACTCAGAATACTTTGACCTATGCATTCCCTGAGGCTATTGATCAGAAACTGGTCATCGCGCCACATACTGTTGTCAACGTATATGCAGAGATGTATGATAGTGTATGTGAGCCATTGACTGATACTCTAGAAGATACTACTATGGTTAAATGGGTACAACCTAGTGTTGATCGTATCCCACCACAATATGATGCTCCAAAGATCAATACTCAGAACATTAAGTTTCTGACTGACAAAGAGGCAAATCAAGCCAAGATTAGTATTAATGCACTTATCAGGTCTGGTCAGTATATCGATGATGCCACATTGACTGATATTCTTGGTTGTCCTTTCCTTGCCAATCTGTATCAGTTGGTGATTGACATCAAGTATGATTTGATGGATAGTCTTATTGTCAACGATGCACCAACTGCATACCTTCCTAATGGAAAAGAGACTGACGGTGAAGGTTATGTCTTCCATTCTGAGACCTATGGTTCATTCAAGTTGGTAAATCGTACCGAGTTTGCCTACGCCAACTTCAACAATGGGTACGGTACATAATACCTCACCTCTAAACGTCCTTTATAGTATAACCACGCACTTATGTCATCCATGACTTCAATCATTGAACGCTATGAGACTGAAGTTGATAAACTTCCCCAGACTCATTTTGAGTTGGGTGGTGGTGCTGCTCGCTCTGAATCTGGTCTAGTTTATGAGAACTTGATCGAACGGACTTGCACTGCATTGGATCTTGATGCTCGCAAGAATGACTACAAAAAAACTGAAGAGGTTGATGGTACTTGTTTGAAGAATCTTCAGGTTGATAAGCACATCTATCGTAATGATTTGATGGTGAAAGCTGTTGAATCCAAAACATATTTGGATGCTTGTTATCTGAAACGTGCAGTGATGGACTTCATTGAACTG
>Ga0115011_10003484_pt1 | contig 10718 bp, 8 predicted proteins | sample TroAtlMetagenome_2_FD_88705 | JGI IMG/M metagenome (GOLD analysis project Ga0115011, IMG submission 88705) | Marine eukaryotic phytoplankton communities from Atlantic Ocean - Tropical Atlantic ANT8 Metagenome | ecosystem: Environmental > Aquatic > Marine > Oceanic | place: Tropical Atlantic... | reverse complement strand
TGTGAATCAGTCCCTCAATAAGTGGGTCCAACTCAACAATGGCTCCGAAGTCGAGAAGCTTAGTCACTTTTCCTTCGATGAGATTACCAATTGGGAATCGGCGATCGATGTCTTCCCATGGGTCAGACTCCAATTGCTTAATGCCCAAGCTGAAACGCTCCTTGTCAGGATCGATGTGCAGCACCATGGCCTCAACCTCGTCGCCCTTCTCGAAGAGCTCCTGTGGATGAGTAATCTTTGGAGACCAGCTCAAGTCGCTGATGCGTACAAGACCATCGATTCCATCTTCGATTCCTACAAAGATACCGAAGTTGGTGATGTTTCGTACTTTTCCGCGGACCTTCGCACCAATAGGATAACGCTCCTCGAGAAGAACCCATGGGTTCTCTTCGGTTTGCTTCAGTCCCAGGCTGATTCGCTTCTGGCTAGGATCGATGTCGAGAATCACTGCCTCTACATCTTCACCCTCTTCGAGAAGCTTGGATGGGTGCTTCACTCGCTTGGTCCAGCTCATCTCGCTCACGTGAATGAGTCCTTCAACTCCTTCCGCGATCTCAATGAATGCACCATAATCGGTCAAGCTAACGACTTTACCGCTAACTCGTTGACCCACTACGTAGCTCTGCTCAACAATGGCCCAAGGATCTTCAGTAATCTGCTTCATTCCGAGAGAAACTCGCTCAGACTCAGCGTCAAACTTCAGCACTTTGACATTAATCTCATCACCCACCTCGAACAATTCGCTTGGGTGATTCACTCGACCCCAAGACATGTCCGTGATGTGAAGAAGTCCATCAATTCCACCAAGGTCGACGAAGCAACCGTAGTCTGTGATGTTCTTCACAACACCCACAACAGAAGTGTTCTCCTGAAGGGTGTCCAGGGTTTGCTTCTTAAGAGACTCACGCTCTTTCTCGAGAAGCACCCGACGGCTCAACACAATGTTTCCACGCTTCTTGTTGAATTTAATGACCTTAAATTCGTAGCGCTCACCAATGTATTTTTCAAGATTCCGCACAGGTCGAAGGTCCACTTGTGAACCAGGAAGGAACGCCTTCACTCCGATGTCTACCGTCAAACCACCTTTTACGCGGCTGACGATTACACCCTCAACGAGTTCGTCCCTCTCGCAAGCATCGCTAATCTGATCCCAGATTTTGAGCTTGTGTGCTTTCTCTTTAGAGAGCTCGACCAATCCCGATTCGTTCTCAAGAGCCTCGACATAAACTTCGACGACTTCGCCTACGTTTACCTCAATTTTACCCTCTTTCATGAACTCATCGAGAGGAATCAATCCCTCCGACTTGTAGCCGATATCAACGGTCGCAAAGTCTTTGCTGACCGACAACACCGTACCATCCACGATGGCTCCATCGCGGATGTCACTTTTTCCTAGATACTCTTCGAAGAGAGCATCAAAATCTTCTTCACCAATGTGGTCTGAGCCGTTCTCAGATGCCTGAACATTCTCCATAACGTATTACACGCTCCTTAAAAAAATTCTGCCCTTCAAAAGCCGAGACCAAAAAGGACAGTGGGGGCGGACCCTAGTACACGTCCCTAAGGGTGTCAAGACGAATACGCCCTCCAGTTGACATCCGCCCCTGTGCCGGATAACCCTTCGATGTGCCGCACGGTTTCCAACCTTGCTGATAGAACGGTAATTGGGTCCGAGACCGCGGTCCTGAAAACGAAGAAACTTCGGGAGATATGCTCATGAGTGACGAAGAGAAAAAAGACGAAAAACAAGAAGGCTGGAGCACAAAACTCCTTGAAACCAGACAAGTTTTTTTAACGGGTAGCGTGAACACCAAGTCGGCCACGAAGGTGATTCAGGAACTGTTGACCCTCGAAGCGGATGACGGTGAAAGTGAGATCACCTTGTGGGTGAACTCCCCAGGAGGAAGTGTTAACGACGGCTTCGCCATCTTCGACACCATTCGCTTTTTGACATGCCCGGTTCGTATTATTGCCTCGGGTTTATGCGCCTCAATCGCTACGATCGTCTTGATTGCAGCAGATAAGGACCGAAGATTTTGCACACCCAATACCCGTCTGCTGATCCATCAGCCCTTGATTCCCATGGAAGTCTATGGACCCGCCAGCGATCTGGAAATCACGGCTTCCGAGATCCTCAAGACTCGAGAGAAGATCAATGAGATGCTCGCAGAGGCCTGCGGCCACCCCACAGAGAAGCTTCAAGAGGACACACAGCGCGACTATTGGATGACTGCTGAGCTTGCAAAGGCATACGGCCTCGTTACCCATATCGTGTCCACTCGGCAAGAAGCAGACGCCCTCTCCAGTTCCTAGCGCTCCGAATAAGAGCGTCCTGGCTCCTCAGGACGTCTCCACCCCTGAAAGAACTTTCCATGCTTTTCTGCGAACAGCTATGCTGTCTTCCAGAAAGAACACAAAGCTCCTTATCTCATTTATTTCAAGGACATAGTTCTAAATGAACCTGTCATGAACAGGATAAGAGGCGTATCTGATGAGTTCTGATTTTGCCGCGAGAGATTTAGCCCTCGTGAAAACAAGGAAGGAGAGTGGAATGTTGAACTCTTGATTAGAGTTCGATTTCAATGACGCGTGGCGTCTCTTTGCGGGGCTCAGGCTTCCGCTCTGGCCTCTCATAAAAACGCGCGTCTTCGATGTACAAAGGAATTTGTGGTCTCTGCCGCTCGCGCTGCAGTTCACGCTCCCGTCGTTCCATCTCATCGATTAACCATGCATATTTCATAGTTCCTCCAAGACCCACTTTCATAGTACCAGCCCCTCGGGACCCACGCAAATTGATGGGCACTCCCATTACGGCTGTCGAGGCCTATTAAATCGCCTCTTACTAAATACAACGGCATAACACGCCAAAGTCTTTAGCTATTCCTTCCATGATTGTGACGAGAGGTGTTTTTTTTCATTCAAAAATAAAGCGGATTTTTTCCAATTTTCAGTGGATTGAACCGAATCAAAACGAGGAAACATGGGAGTAAGACCCCCTCGGTGGCACTGTTTCCCATGAGTCGAGAACTAAAAGCGGGCAGACTCCATCAAATCCAGAATTTCCCGAACAGCCTGATCCAATCCAACGAACATGGACCGAGCCACAATGGAATGCCCAATGTTAAGTTCAATGATCTCCGGAATGGCGGCAACAGGCGCCGTATTGTGATAATGGAGGCCATGGCCGGCAGCCACGACGAGACCCAGAGAATCGCCGTATTCGGCTCCAACCCTCAAGCGTTCCAACTCACTGGACTGTTCATCTCCCGCGGCCTCTGCGTAATCCCCTGTATGAAGCTCTACGATGGTGGCCCCTGATTGCCTTGAAGCATCCAATTGAGCTTGGTCGGGATCCACAAACAGGCTCACTTCGATTCCATGGTCCTGAAGCCGACGAATGTCATCCACGAGCTTTTGCCCGCCTCCAATCACATCCAGGCCCCCTTCTGTGGTTCGCTCTTCTCGTTTTTCCGGAACGAGGGTTACTGTCCCCGGCTTATTGGCGATGGCGATGGCGATCATTTCATCGGTTGCTGCCATTTCAAGGTTCATTCGGGTTTGAATGGTTCGAGCCAGGATTTCCACGTCCCGATCCACAATATGGCGCCGATCTTCTCTCAAATGTACGGTGATCTGATGAGCCCCTGCCTGCTCTGCAATAGCGGCAGCAAAAACAGGATCCGGGTATCTCTCATCCCGTTGCTGCCGAATGGTGGCGACATGATCCACATTCACCCCCAGGCGAATAGCATCACTCATCTTACACCTCTCCAAGTTCGTGGAGAAAAACATCTCCAATTTCTCGAGCGTATTGATCGATCAGCGCTCGATCTGTCCCTTCCACCATCACACGTACTTTGGGCTCTGTACCCGAATACCGGACCAGCACACGTCCATCTCGACCCAGCTTTTTCTCCAGGCTCTTGATGGCTTTCTGTACTTTAGGGAGATCCTCCAACGGACGTTTCTCCGCTACCCTCACATTCACCAACACTTGTGGAACCCGTTCCATAATGGCTGCCAATTCACTCAATGGGCGTTCTTCCTGGAGCATAATGGCGAGAATTTGGAGAGCTGAAAGCGATCCATCACCGGTAGTGGAGTGATCCAAAAAGATGAGATGTCCGCTCTGCTCCCCTCCAAGGTTGTATCCATGCTTCCGCATTTCCTCCACCACGTAACGGTCCCCGACTCCCGTCCTCACCAAAGAGATTCCCAATCTCTCCATGGCAAGCTCCAGGCCCAAGTTGCTCATAACAGTGGCCACCAAGGTATCTCCGGCGAGGGTCTGTGCGCTCTTCTTCCGGGCGGCGGCAATGGCGAGAATCTGGTCTCCATCCACGATGGTTCCCTTCTCGTCACACAGGATGATTCGGTCAGCGTCCCCATCCAAAGCAATCCCCAGATTCGCCTGTGTCTCTCGAACCTTTTCTGCCATGCGCTCCGGATGGAGGGCTCCCGCATCCAGATTGATATTCACACCATTGGGTTCAGTTCCCAGTTCAATGACAGTTGCTCCCAACTCTCTGAGAACCAAAGGGGCAACTTTGTATGCAGCCCCATTGGCGCAATCCGTCACAATTTTCATCCCCTCAAGGGTAAACTCCCGAGGAAAAGTGCCTTTCAGGTAGGTCACATAGCGGCCCAAGGCATCATGCACACGATATGCACGGCCAATATCCGCCCCGTGGACCAATTCAGCATCGAGTCTCTCCCCCTCCATGAGGGCTTCCAGTTCTGCCTCTTTCGAATCCGGGAGTTTGTACCCGTTCCCCGCAAAAATCTTCAAACCGTTGTCATCAAATGAGTTGTGGCTCGCACTAATGACGATGCCCGCATCAGCACGAAAAGCACCGGTAATGTAGGCGATTCCAGGGGTCGGCAATACACCCACTTGCCAGGCCTGAGCCCCTGCACTGGTAATCCCTGCAGTGAGTGCAGTTTCATACAAATAACCGGACAGACGGGTATCTTTCCCGATGATAATCCGGGACGTATGCCCCTCGGTTCTCACCTTGTAGGCAATGGCCTGCCCCAATCGAACCGCTGTCTGAACCGTCATTGGATGGGCATTGGCTTTTCCCCGAATGCCATCCGTTCCAAATAATTGTCGTTTCACTGAGTGTCCTTCTTGTCGTCAGATTCCAAGCCCGCTTCCTCCTGGGAAGGAGTTCCCCCTTCAGGGGGTATTGGTGATTCATCGGAGGTTTCCTCCGGAACTTGAACTGGTTCTTCTTTCAAAGATTGGATCCGCAATCGAACCTTCCGAGGATTGGGGAGGAGCACAACACCTGTTACAGGCCGAGCAAATACAAGCGCATTCTCATGTTCTCCCACCTCATTTTGGAATTCTCCAGCGTTCACTAGAAGCCAACGGGTGTCCTGTTGCTTCTCCATCCATTTGATTCTCGAGAGGGAACCACGAACCGTCAGAGATACTCGGGACGGCGAGGCTGAACAAATTTGCTCCGCACCACAGTTGTCCACAAAGACAGGTACATCTTCCAGCAGGGTCTCCCCTTCTTTTTCATAGACCGCGATTTCGACCGTAATCTGATCGGTGCCAAGCGACACAAATTGCTCAGGGGGCCTCTTGAGCCAGATTTCTGCTCGCAAGTCTCGCTGAAGTCCATCCAGGGCAATGGGATAAGAGGTGATTCTCTCGATGGTTTCAACTTTTGAGCGAGGACCTGTCACCCGAACAGAGCGGGGTTCATAGGATATGGCTCCAGGATCCACCACAAACTCCGCCGGGACCTGACCTACCGTCACGACCTCCACCGGAACCACCCGACTCATCTTTTCCTCAATTCTCATTTCAAAGGACGGAGGGTCCACCCCCACAATGGACAGACCGGGAACCCCCACAAGACCTTTCAACTGGTTTTCATCAAAGGAGAAAATATCTCCGTCCTGCATGGTGGATGCTTCGATCTCATAAGGAGCCGGGCGACCTTCTAACACCCTGATCATGCTCGACCATCGACCACGAACCCGCACACGAAGGGAGGTCGGAACCGTACTCGTCATAATACGACTTTCCCCAACTTCCCCCAAAACCACGGGAACGGAGACCTCAATTTCCCGAATCCGATCTTCCCTCACAAGCAGGAAGAGGGCACAACCCAATACCACTGAAAAGATCTTCAGAACGGGATCGGAAAAAAGAAGGTGGTTCAGCACACGCTTCATGCCTCTCCCTCCTTCTGACGGTTGAGCCGTCGCCAAAGGGTTGAGCGACTTTCTTCCACCAGCAGGCCTTCCAATTGAGCCCTGAGACTGTCCTCATCAAAATTCCGTACCAATTCCCCGTGCAGGGCCATACTGATGGTTCCGGTTTCTTCACTGACCACAAGCACACAGGAGTCTGTGACTTCACTCAAGCCGATGGCCGCTCGATGTCGGGTTCCCAGTTCTCTGGAGACCTTGGGGTTCACGGTTAACGGAAGGAAGCAACCTGCATACGAGACACGCCCCCCTTGCAGCAATACTGCCCCGTCATGGAGGGTGTTGTGGTGACTGCCGTGGAAAAGACTCACCCGTAAATCCCGGCTCACTCGCGCATTCAACTCAACCCCTTCAGCCCTGAAGGTATCGAGCTTACCCAGGCGTTCCACCGCAATGATGGCTCCAATGCGATGATTGGATAAATGAAGCAGAGCCTGCACCAGATCATTTAGGTACTCAGAGGGTGCATCTCCCCCCGTGGTGGATACCATAGGCCCTTTTCCCACCTGGGTGAGAGCCCGGCGTATGTCTTCCTGAAAAATCACAATGACAATCAAAATGAATGAGGCAATGAACTTGTCCATCAGCCAATTCAGGGTAGGCAAAGCCAAAAATTCGTCTTTACTGAGGAAGAACAGCAAAATGAGAAGGAGAATTCCCACAAGCATCTGGACCGCTCGAGTTCCTTTGATCAGGTGGAGTGTTCGATAGATGATATAGCTCACCACTCCGATGTCTACCACCGCCGCTGCGAACTCCAGAGCTGTCATATTCTCAAACAACAGGTGCTATTGAACCTCCACCCTATTCGCCTTTTAGGCGACCCACTGATGCCCCGAAACGTCGAACAACTCTTGCGCGACCTTTGCCACATCCACCATGCCTTCCACATGATGAACCCGAACCACTTCGACCCTGGACAGAACCGCCGCAGCAACAGTAGCAGCAGTGGCCCAATCCCTGTCCACAGGACGTTTCCGTCCCGTAACGTCACCTAAAAATGACTTCCTCGATGCCCCAAAAAGAAGGGGGAAACCCAGTTTCCTCAGAGCGGACACCCCGGACATCAGGGAAAAATTATCACGGCCTTTCTTTCCAAAGCCTAACCCAGGATCGAGTAGAATTGCATCCCTCGATATGCCCGAAGCCAACGCCCGCTGCACAGCCTCCTCAAGTTCACTGCATACATCCGCCACCACATCCCCGAAGTCGTTAGCAAAAGTCATTGTGGTTTCGGGGGTCCCCCTCATATGCATCAACACAATGGGACATCCCTCTTTTGCCACCAGAGGGCCCAATTCAGGGTCCATGGAGAGGCCACTGACATCATTCACCAGATGAGCCCCTGAATCCAATGCAGCACGGGCGACCCCACTCTTCCATGTATCGATGGAAATACAGGGCACTCCCTCTCTGCGAAGTCCTTCTATCACGGGAATCACCCGGTCTGCCTCCGCTTCCCATTGAACACGCTCAGCCCCCTCACCGTAGTGATGACCCCTGGGCCGCGTGGATTCACCGCCAACATCGATGATGTCTGCCCCGGATCGCCACATCTGTACCCCATGCTGAATGGCGTCTTCCGGCTCAGCCCACAATCCCCCATCTGAAAAAGAATCTGGAGTGACGTTCAATACGCCCATAATCAGAGTCCTGTCCACGGCGACCTGAAGTCGCGTGAGGGCTGTTGAAGATGTTAAGGGAGACTCTTTACGCATGCTTGAATTGTAGCGCTAAAGAGGGAGGAAAGAAAGGCGGGGGAGAATCAGGCCATGCCTTCCGCGGTATCCGTTCCACCCTGTACAGGAGGTGTCCTTTCAGCTTCTTCTGCGGCAGCTCTTCGAGCCCTTTCACCACCGGCGATTGCAGCTTCCATTTCCGCTTCTTTATTGGAGCGATGCTCCCCTACATCTCCACCTTCGATAGCGACGTTTATCTCTTCACCATCGAGGGTTTCAAAGTCCAGAAGAGCCAATGAAAGTGCTTCCAGTTGCTCAATATTTCCTTCCAGAAGATCCCGGGCTGTCTTGTAGCCCTCCGTCACCAAACGACGAACTTCCCGGTCAAGCAACTCACCCGTGGAATCACTGTAGGTCGAAGATGCACCATTAATATCTCGGCCCAAGAAGGGGTTCTCGCTTCCCTTTCCATAGGCAATGGTTCCCATGGAGGACATCCCCCACTCGCACACCATTTTACGTGCCAGATCTGTGGCCTGCTCGATGTCATTTCCCGCGCCAGTGGTCTTTCTGCCGAACTTGATTTCTTCCGCGACACGACCCCCCATGAGAATCGCAATACGGTGTTTCACGTATTCATCGTCGTAGGAATAACGGTCTTCGCTTGGGAGCTGCTGAGTCAGCCCCATAGCTCGTCCCCTTGGGATTATCGTCACTTTATGAACCGGGTCCGCCCCATCCAGGTGATAGGCCACCAAGGTGTGCCCTGCCTCGTGATATGCCGTATTCTTTTTCTCATCGTCAGAGATGACAATGGACCGGCGCTCAGTTCCCATCAGGACTTTGTCTTTGGCAGACTCGAAGTCTTCCATGCCCACTCGTTTCTTATCCAGTCGGGCCGCCAACAGGGCCGCTTCATTGACCAGGTTTTCCAGGTCAGCTCCAGCAAATCCCGGTGTTCCTCGCGCAATCACTTCCAGGTCCACGAAGGGAGCCAGGGGCACTTTGCGAGTGTGGACCTTCAGAATTCCATGACGGCCTTTTACATCGGGCCGTTGAACCACTACGCGGCGGTCAAAACGACCGGGACGAAGAAGCGCTGGGTCCAACACGTCAGGACGGTTCGTCGCTGCCATGAGAATTACACCCTCGTTGCTATCAAAGCCGTCCATCTCAACCAACAACTGGTTCAGGGTCTGCTCACGCTCATCATGGCCACCGCCGAGGCCCGCCCCACGATGTCGTCCAACAGCATCAATCTCGTCGATGAAGATGACGCATGGAGCATTCTTTTTCCCCTGCTCAAAGAGGTCACGAACCCGGCTCGCACCGACTCCGACAAACATTTCTACAAAGTCTGAACCAGAGATGCTGAAAAACGGAACGCCCGCCTCTCCCGCAACCCCACGAGCCAACAGTGTCTTCCCGGTACCCGGAGGGCCCATGAGCAAAACACCTTTCGGAATACGTCCACCCAGACGCGTAAACTTCTTGGGCTCCCGGAGGAAATCGATGATCTCACCCAGCTCTTCCTTCGCTTCATCAATTCCAGCGATATCAGCGAAGGTGACCTTCTTGGTGGACTCGTTCATGATTTTGTGACGGCTCTTCCCAAAGCTCATGGCCTTGCCTCCACCCGACTGCAATTGCCGCATGAAAAAGAAGAAAATAACGAACAGGAAGATCATGGGAAGCCAGGTCACCATGACCGAACCCCAGAAGTTATCCGCCCCTTCTGAAGAGTAATTCACCTGAATATTTCGCTCTTTCTTCATGAGTTCCATGAGCGTGGGCTCAGGAATCTTGCCCTGGGTGGTAAATGTCCCTCCCCCGGCAGCCTCTGTGTAAACCCCTTCAATCTCATCCATTCCGGGATTCAAAGGGTTCACTGTAATCTTGGCGACTTTGCCATCCATGGCTTGCTGAACAAACTCATTGAAGCTTGGCTGCTCTCCTTTTTCGGGACCCTCTACTGTCTGCCAGATTGAAGCAAAGACAATAATCAGGAAAAGCCAAAGTATCGCTGTCTTGTAGGATTGTTTCACGGTCCTTTTTCCTCTCTTCCTCAACGTACCGCTACGTGAGGTTAATTGCCCGGTTTCCGGACTTCTCGCGATAGCCTAAGTGAGCCCTGAGGTAAACGCAAACTTCTACTTCCGTTCTCTTGGCTCACAGGACACCTTCCACACCCACTCCGTTTTCCCGTCAACCGGGGCTTCATTGGAGCGCGTCTGCCCCAGTAACCAAAGCACAACAGACCCACTCGTCAAGACCACGCTCTCCGCTCTTTGGTCACGAGGGACCTTTTTATCGGTCAGAATATCCGATATCAGCTTGCTCCCTGTCATGCCGAAAGGCCTCATCCGCTCTCCTTTTTGGGCCTTTCTCAAGGTCAACGGAAAAGAAAGCTGATCTCCCTGAAAAAAAACTTCATTGGGTGTGTTTCTGCCCACCAAATCTGGTGGTGTTACCCTCTCTAACGTGAGGAACCAACCGCCACACCCATAACACCCGGGACCCGGAATTTCTTCCACACCCCCCTCAAAATCAATTGAAGCCCCCCCTGAAGAAGCCTCTTCGTAACCGGCTCCAAAAAAGATGACCTGGTCGTATACCTGAGTGACCTTCACCCCGGACACATGTAACTCCCGGGTGCCACGTGGTTCCTTCAACATCCCCAGGATCGCCTCCACATGAGCCCGTGTGATCTGCTGGGTTCCCACCCTTTCCAAGGCTTTTTGAATGACCAGAGGCAAGAGTTTTCGGTCCACTTTCTTCAGTTTCCCTCCAGATAATCTCAAAAGACCGGTC
>Ga0115011_10003483_pt1 | contig 10721 bp, 6 predicted proteins | sample TroAtlMetagenome_2_FD_88705 | JGI IMG/M metagenome (GOLD analysis project Ga0115011, IMG submission 88705) | Marine eukaryotic phytoplankton communities from Atlantic Ocean - Tropical Atlantic ANT8 Metagenome | ecosystem: Environmental > Aquatic > Marine > Oceanic | place: Tropical Atlantic... | reverse complement strand
CGACGCGACGACGACACAGTCGAGAGAGCACATTTTTTGAAACGCGTGTATAACACAGTCGAGAGGACGACCGCAAACCATCATGCTTTCGGTCGCCGCGTCCGCCGCCAGAACGCGCGAGCCGTCGTTTACAACGGCAGCAGCGGCCTCTTCCGGGCGACGAAAAAAAAGATCGTCCGTTGCGAGGTGCCTCGCAGGTACGGGCACCGTCATCGTTCGACGCGTTTTTCGACTCTTTTTTTTAAGTCCGGAATCGCTTCCCATTGGATCCTTCCATTTTATCCTCTCTCTCTCGACACGAATCGTCTCGTATCGATCCTGGGGTCTCTTCCACTCTCTTTTTGAGAGACGACGCAGAAGAAGAAGACAACAAAGACGACGAAAACGCCGCCCGACGGGGAGACGCGGAAAACATCCGCTCCGGTGCCTTCCAGCGCGCACCCAAGAGAGTCCAAAGATCCACTATAGTTTAGGGTTTTGGATTTTTGAGATCTCTTTCTGTGTCTCTGATCTGATCTGACCACAAAAACGTATTACATTTTTATTCTTCTTCTTCTTCGAAACGACGTTAGGCAACACTTTGAATACGAACAATAACAACAATGAAAACAACAAAAACGGCGTGGTGACGGTACGAACCACCCTTCCCGCGGGTGGGAAGCCACACAGAAGAAACGCCGCTGGGGTGCTACGCGCCGCAAAACGCGGGACGAAGAGAGGCGACGCGATTGGTCGCAGAGCTATTGCGATGCCGGAGGGCGACGGCGAGGAGAAAATTTTGACGTCGTGGCGAAGAATTGGGCAGGAAGGAGTGCAAAAAGCGTCGGAGATTTGGTCGGCGGTAAACAACGAAGCTGCGGCAGCGGCGAAAGGCGCGTGGGAAGGCGTGAAACCGGCGCATAAGGTGTTTTTAACCGACATTATCGCCAGTCCGAAGAAGAACGCGTTCGTGAGAAAATGGTTGGGAACGGATATCACGTACGTATCGTTTATAGGAGCCATGCACGTTGGGGCGTTATTGGCACCGTTTTACTTCACCTGGCAAGCGTTTAACTGCTTCTGGATCATGTATTTCATCACCGGGTGCTTGGGAATTACGTTGAGTTACCACAGGCAGTTGTCTCATAAGTCGTTTCAATCGCCGAAATGGTTGGAGTACGCGTTGGCGTATTGCGGCGCGTTGGCTGTCCAAGGCGACCCCATCGAATGGGCATCTTCGCACAGGTACCATCACCAACATTGCGATACTCCAAAAGACCCGCATACCCCGTATGAAGGCTTTTGGTGGTCGCACATGGGGTGGTTGTTGGACAACGAAGCAACCATCGAAAGAGTGGGCGATCGATCCAACGCGGCTGAGTTAGCCGCTCAACCGTTCTACCGATTCTTAGAGAAGACGTACATGTGGCATATTGCCGCCTCTGCATTAGGTTTATACCTGCTGGGCGGTTTACCCTTCTTATTGTGGGGCTTCTGCGTAAGAACTGTTTGGGTGTACCACATCACCTGGGCGGTAAACTCCGTCGCCCACTGCTGGGGCAAACAAGTTTACAACACCGGCGACTTGTCCAGAAACAATTTACCGGTTGGGATTTTAGCATTTGGAGAAGGGTGGCACAACAATCACCACGCGTTCGAATTTAGCGCCAGACACGGTTTGGAGTGGTGGCAAGTGGACATGACGTGGTATTTGATTTGGGGGTTGAAAAAGTTGGGTTTGGCGACCAAGGTCAAGTTGCCGACGCAAAAGCAGTTGGATCGCATGCGCATCGAGCCATCCACCGCTTAAGTCAGAACGAAGAAATCAGTACACGCACACGCACACACACACACACACACACACAAACACACAATCGCTAATGGAGAGAGTAGGAGAAAGAAAGAAAGAGAGAGAGAGATCGCGCGTGCTCCAATTAAACGTTACGTAGTTGTGAAAACAAATATCAAAAGACAGCGACACTCGTTACGACTCCCTCGTATTATTTACATTTTGGGTGCCTTTTTTTCAAAAAGAAATCGACATTCTTTTCGTTCTTCATTTTTTCCACCACGTTTGCGAGAGAAGGGAGGCACCACCGATGACGCGCGAGACGCGCGACGAGTCTTCTTTGCCTCCTTCTGCGTCGTCGTCGTCGTCGTCGCTCCCGTTCGCTCTCGCTCGTTTTCCCGGCGCGAAAAACAGAGGTCTCAAAAGCGCGTCGTCGTTAAGAGAAGGTTCGATTGTCTTCCAATCCGTCCCGTACTCCGCCGTCCTCCGAGACGCCGGCCTCCACGAACGAGACCACTTCACGTTCGAACTGCCGACGACGAAATCGACGACATCATCCGTGTCGCAGCTGCAACGATGTTCGGCGACGAAATTCGCGCGGTATTTTTCTCGAGAGAATCAGTTGAAAGATTGGGAAGATGGATACAACGAAGAAACGAAAGCGTTGAAGAGCTGTCGATTGAGAGCGCCGAACGCGACGGTGAGACTGGCGAGTAAAATCGTGTGGAGAATGCAACGAGAGAGGAAAAATGACGCACAAAACACTGCGAAAAGTAGCAAAAACAACGACGAGGATAATGTAGAGAACGAAGTACCTCTGAGCGAAACGACGAAGAAGACGAAAAGAAGGTACAGTTACGCGGGGCTGTCGTACGACGACGAAGGGAAGACGGAACAATTGGGTTTAGGACGAGGATATTCGTGTGTTTTCGACCAGCTGACGCACGGAGAGGACACGCGTACGTTTGGTTTGAACAACGAGAGTGATTACACTTTAGCGGCGATGACAAGAGCGTATTTGACGCACTCTTTGAACGTGGACGAGAGCGTGGTGTCAGACGAAGAGAGAGCGGAGAGATACGAGAGAGAATACGAAGACATACCGTCGGTGGCGGATTTAGCGAAATTGATTGGGAAGTTACGATTGAATTGCCACACGTTATGCGACGACGAATTGAAACCGTATGGAATTGGCATCTATCCAGTGGCGGCGATGATGAATCATTCGGAAGCGCCAAACTGTTTTGCGACTTTTAGAGGTAAAAGAATGATTGTCCGATGCTTGCGAGATGTGTTGCCGGGTGAAGAGTTAACAATTTCGTACGACGAGTTGTTGAAACCGAAACGAGAGAGGGCAAAATCGTTGAAGAGAAACTACGGGTTCGATCTATCGGCAGAGAATGTCGACGTCGACGACGACGGCAAGAATGAGAACGACGAAGATCTTTTGCCTCTTTCTGAGATTCCTTTGATTGGTGGACACAAGTTGCGTGCGCTGTCTCGCTCGCCGAAATACACGACTGAAGACGAACAGAAGGGATGGTTTGAAGTCGAGCGCGCATCGGGTGGAAATATCGACGGTGGATGCCACATATATCGCCTCTTTGGCGAAGAAAGCGGTGGGTTCTTTGAAGACGACAACGACAACAACAGCGCGTTGGCGAGCTTCAACTTGGAAGAGAGCATCGACGATGACGACGACGACAACAACAGCGAGAAAGACGAAGAGAACAATGAAGAAAAAGGAGAACACGTTGGTTTATGCAACGATCCAGAGTTTGTTGGTCAAAAAACGTACGGTCAATCGAGTAAAAGCAAAAAAAAGACGCGATTGATTGTCGAAACGTGGGGCGATTGTAAAAACGTTGTCGTCGCTGAAATCGCCGAACGGTTTTGTCAAGCATTCGAGCTGGTTGAAAAGCTAAACTCGTCATCCACGGGAGACATTTCCGATATCAGCTCGTTACGCCGCGCATGGGACCGGTTCAACAGTTTAACCGATGTCGGATCGGAGCTTTTTGGTGCTTCGGTTGGCATCGCGAGAGGGCACCACTTGCGCGTCAAAGCGTTGGAGACGTTCATGAATGCCGCTGTTCTTTTTTCAGGCTGGTCGCTTGCTCTAGAATGCGGGAAAGAGCTCACGCCAACGTTCGAAAAATATTATCCGCATTTTCGTTTCCATCCACAAGTTGCCGCTCATAACGTCGCTGTTATAAAATTGACATTAGAGAACCTCATGATGATAATGGGCAGCGAAATGACGCCTGTCGAGATTGCGAGGATCGTTGACGATCTCGAAGGGATGAATGGTCAAGCGAAGGAAATAGCATCGAATGTTTCCAGAGTTGTTGGTGAAGATAGCACAATTGTCGAGCAATTGGTAGAGGCAATGCACACGAGCGAAAAAATGCAGGAGCAGCTTTTAGCTCCTGTGGAAGAAAATGACGTCGTGGATGAGACGCTTTCGGAAGCAGAATAGAGCATAGAATAAGAATAGACCACATAGACGCGCGCGCACGCAATAAATACACAAGAACATGTCCTATTTTCATCTTCTATTACTAGTATTGCTCGTATTATTGCTATTTTTACTACTTCTATGCTTGTCTTTGCGTTCACGCGCGCTCAGCTGCAACTCTTCGATGTTCGCGGCTAAATCTCTCAAGTTTTGTTCGAATATCTCGTCCTCGTCGTTATTGCCATCTCTTTTCATCTTACACGTCGGTTCTATTCTCCACACGTCTACAAAAACTTCCACTTCGTCTTTCCTGTGATGCCCGTACTGATTCTTTAACCCGTACTTCATCTCCGCCACGACTTTTGCGCTCTTCGCGCCCAATTTTTTCGTCGCTACTTTCTGAATGTACTCTCTCGTGGACGTCTTATGGAACGAATACACCGCAGTCTCCGCCATTTTCATCGCCGCAGCTAAAAACGCCACATCTGCGCCTTTTCTTCTCGTACCAAAAGGTGGATTCGTTACCACCGTATCCGCTTTTGGCCACACGTAATCTTTCCTTTTACCATCGCCGTTGTTGTTGTCGTCGTCGTCGTCGTCGTCGCTTTCGTCGCTCTCTTCCTCGTCGTAATCATCGTATCTCCGAATCAACTCTATCACGTCCATCAGCACCAGTTCCACCTCGAGTTCCGGTTCGTACATCTCTAAATTCTCCTTACATTCGCTCAACGCGTCCACGTCCACATCGAGACCGAGCACGTGTCCCGCACCCATCAGTTTCGCGCCGATCGCCAGCACGCCCGTCCCAACGCCTAAATCGATCACCGATTTATCCTCGATGTCTCCAAACTCCACCGCGGCGAGGTGCAACACTTTCGTCGCCAGCGCGGGCGTCGTCGCGTATTGCTCCAAATTCTGTTTCGGATGCGAAAACGTGCCCACGTCTTGCAGTTCAGATTCCAGCCGTTTCAGTTTCATCCCGTTCCCTCCGTGTTAAGGTGGGGGTTGTGCTCCTCCTCCTCCTCCTCCTCCTCCTCTTCTTCTCCTTCTTCTTCTTCTTCCCTTGGTCTCGTTTTTGTGTCGACACACTCTACGAGAAGACAGAGCACACTCCCTTTATGGTCCAAAATATACTAAAAGGGAAGACCACGGGTAATTGTTTAGGGTTTTAGATGGGTCATTTTTTTTCCCGCCATTTTCAAAGAAAAAAAAACGCTTCACAGAAGACCAAATCGGCACTTATTTTACACACAAGAAGAAAGAAAAAACACTTTAAAAGAAAGAAATCAATCATGTCCGCGAAATCGGAAGGACCAGCCATCGGGATCGATTTGGGGACCACGTACTCGTGCGTCGGCGTGTGGTGAGTAACGCGCGGTCTTCTTTTTTTTTCTGCCTTCAGTCGTTTTTTTTTAACATTCGGTTTTGTTGTTTGCGCGGGAGTCGTCCCCCGACGCTTCGTCTTCGATTGCACAAATCGTGTCTCGGTCGCCGATTTTTTACGATTGTTTTGTGTTGGAACAAAGACGCTCGAAAAAAAACGCAACAAAGAAGGCGTCGACGATCGAAAACGGAAAGACGACGATCTGGCTGGTTCGTCTTCTTCTCGAGTCTCGGCGTCGTTCCGTTCCGTCGTTTCCGTCGTTTACGTCGAACGCCAAAGCCGTCGCCATCCGAGAGACTACAAAAAGCCGGCGGAAGAAGACGGGAGAAAAAGAAGCTTCTGAAAGCTTCTTTTTTTTTGCGCCTTCTTTTTTAGGGTTTCAAATGTTGACTTTTTTTTCGTGTGCTTTGATGATGAGTGATGCTGTGCTGACGATACTTTGACTCCTCTCTCTTTTTAATATATAAATAAACAACAACAACAACAACAACAACAAACAGGCAACATGACCGCGTCGAAATCGTCGCCAACGACCAAGGGAACCGCACGACGCCGTCGTTCGTCGCGTTCACGGATTCCGAGAGGTTGATCGGGGACTCGGCGAAGAACCAAGTCGCGATGAACCCGAAAAATACCGTCTTTGACGCCAAGCGATTGATCGGGAGAAAGTTTTCCGATCCGCAAGTGCAGCATGATATGAAGGAGTTTTCGTACTCCATCGTGAAAGGAGAAGCCGAAAAACCGATGATTGAAGTCGAGTTCCACGGAGAGAAGAAGAAGTTCGCGGCGGAGGAGATTTCGTCCATGGTTTTGGTGAAGATGAAAGAAGTCGCCGAAGCGTTTTTGGGGAAAGACGTGAAGAATGCCGTCGTGACCGTGCCGGCGTACTTTAACGATTCACAAAGGCAAGCGACAAAGGATGCGGCAGTCATTGCCGGATTGAACTGCTTGAGAATTATCAACGAACCTACGGCGGCAGCGATCGCGTACGGTTTGGACAAGAAGACCTCGTCCGCGGCGGAGAAGAATGTGTTGATTTTTGATTTGGGAGGCGGTACTTTTGATGTGTCTTTGTTGACCATCGAAGAAGGCATCTTTGAAGTCAAGGCGACAGCGGGGGATACGCACTTGGGCGGTGAAGATTTCGATACTCGTTTGAGCAACCACTTTGCCGCGGAGTTCAAGAGAAAGCACAAGAAGGACATTTCCGGTAACGCCAGAGCGTTGAGACGATTGAGAACAGCGTGCGAAAGAGCCAAGAGAACTTTGTCCTCCACCGCGCAAACCTCCATTGAAATTGACTCCTTGTTCGAAGGCATCGATTTCTACACTTCCATTACAAGAGCTAGATTCGAAGAGTTGAACATGGACTTGTTCCGCAAGTGCATGGAACCGGTTGAGAAGTGCTTGAGAGATGCCAAGTTCGACAAGGGTCAAGTGCACGAAGTTGTCTTGGTTGGCGGTTCCACGAGAATCCCGAAGGTGCAGCAATTGCTCTCCGACTTCTTCAACGGCAAGGAGTTGTGCAAGTCCATCAACCCGGACGAAGCTGTCGCGTACGGCGCCGCCGTCCAAGCCGCCATTTTGTCTGGCGAAGGCAACGAAAAGGTCCAAGACCTCTTGTTGTTGGACGTCACGCCGTTGTCCATGGGTTTGGAAACCGTCGGCGGTGTCATGACTGTGTTGATCCCGAGAAACACGACGATCCCGACCAAGAAAGAGCAAGTGTTTTCCACGTACTCAGATAACCAGCCTGGTGTGTTGATCCAGGTCTTTGAAGGCGAACGTTCGCGAACGAGAGACAACAACTTGTTGGGTAAGTTTGAGTTGCAAGGCATTCCGCCGGCGCCGAGAGGTGTTCCGCAAATCAACGTGTGCTTCGATATCGATGCGAACGGTATCTTGAACGTGTCCGCGGAAGACAAGTCCACGGGTCAAAAGAACAAGATTACCATCACCAACGACAAGGGGAGATTGTCCAAGGAAGACATCGAAAGAATGGTTCAAGAAGCCGAGAAGTACAAAGCCGAAGACGAAGAGCACAAGAAGAAGATTGACGCGAAGAACGGTTTGGAGAACTACGCGTACAACATGCGCAACTCGATGAACGACGAAAACGTTGGCGGCAAGTTAGATGCGGAAGACAAGAAGACGATCGAAGCGAAGGTTGAGGAGGTCATCACGTGGTTGGACGGTAACCAAACCGCCGAAGTCGACGAGTTCGAAGACAAGTTGAAGGAAATCGAAGGCGTGTGCAACCCGATCATCTCCAAGATGTACGGCCAAGCTGGCGGCGCGCCGCCGCCGGGCGCGGACTTTGGCGGTGCCGAAGGTGGAGCTGAAGGTGCCGGTGGCGCTTCCTCGGGCCCGAAGATCGAAGAAGTCGATTAAGAAAAAAGTACGGGAGAGAAGAGAGGAGAAATTTTAAAACCCAACACAAACTGTAGAAAACACATTAAAGTTTTGCATTTTAATCTAAAATATACGTAAAGAGGTTTATATAACACCACCACCACCAAAGTACGTAGGTACCTATCTTTTACGTATAGAAAAGATCTCATCGCAACTCGTTCATAATTTGTATTTGCATCTTTGCCGCGATCGTCTTTCGACGCTTCAAATAAAAATCACTTGTTGAACGTCACCGCGCGTCTTTTCCTACCCGTCGTACCTGGCGCTTTCAAAGCGCTCTTCAACAAGTTCTGTGATTCTTTTTTTGTTCCTGTTCTCGCCCCTGCTGCTGTCCTGTTCGTGTCATTCTCGCTGTTAATCTCTGCGAATACAGCTCTATCTTCCGCTCTCGAGCCTCGTATCGGGCCTTTACGAGCGCTGACGTGTTTTTTGTTCAATCCGGTCGATTTTTGGATTTTTGGTGTGTTCATGACGTGCTGTTGCTCTCGTTCTCTTTTTTCTACATTTTTCCTGCGTTCTGAAAGTGCGGCGCCTTGTAACTTGAATGGTTTCGGCGTGGTACACGCGCGTCCCGTGACGTCTACGATCAGTTCGTCCGAGGAATCGAGAGCAATTGGCGCCGGCGCTTTCGTTCTGTCAGCTTGTGTTCTCCTCGGCGTCTTGGCGACAACTCTCCTCTTCGTTGCCGTACCTTTCTTGTTGCTCAAAGCGTACGTTTCGCGTTCCAGTTCCGCTCGTCTATCTTTTAAGAACTGCCGTCGATTGATTATTGCGCGCTTTTCCGTCGCCAATTGAAACGGTTCCGGATACGTTGAGGCGCCGAGTTTCTGAGCGTTTGACTTCGGCGTCTTAGCGGCATTCATATTAGACTGACGGCTGCCGTAGCCGAACTCGATAGATTCGGGAGTGAACTCAAAGACGTCAAAGTTCGGGTCTTGTTCCCAACCTGAATCGTTCGACGTATTAGCAACGGCATTATTAATATTATCATTAGTAGTAGTAGTAGTCTGCTTACGCGCCACGCCAATCGGTCGATTGAAAATTTTTACCGTGTTGTTCGCCTTGCGTCTCTCCGCCGCTTCCTTCTTAGCCGCTTCCATAGCCGCGCGTCCTTTTGCGCGTGAAGCCGTTTGAAGGTGTGGCGAACTTGTCGCCGTCGTTCGCGGCGGCCAGTGTTGAAACTCTTCCTCTTCTTCTTCTTCTTCTTCAAAGTCGTCGCCTCTTCTTCGCTTCTGAATCTTCGATCTCGCCCTTTTGGGCGGCGACGTATACGTCGATCCAAATCCGTAATACTTGCGCGTTGACGTCACACGTTTCTGGTTTCTTTTCGTCACAGCCATCGTGCGACTCTTCTCTGCTACAAACTCTTTTGATGGTTTCCTCGGCTGCGTGCCGGTGATGTATTGTTTATTTTCAGCCAGCGTCCACCGCGTCTCGTCCACGTGTCTTCGTTTTCTCTCAAAGTTCCCAACCACGTGGGTCACCGAAGGACCGTAATCGTTTACATTTTCATCCTTTTCCTCGTCGGCAGTTGCCACTCGGCTGTGCAACAACCTCGTCTTCTTTGCTCGTAACTCGGCGTTCTTCGCCACTGCCTCGACGCGTCTTCTCGATTCCATTTGACGCTTCTCTCGAATCGATGCCGTCGTTTCTTTCACATTTACCTCGCGTCTTGCAGTAGTATTGCGACTATAGTTATACATCTTCCTCTCCAAATTCCTCGGCGACCGCCTTCTTACCGGTTGCGTTCCCGTAATCACTCTCTCGACAGCTTTGTTCCTCAAAACTGTCGGCTCGCTCGTAAATTTCTTTTTCTGTCGTCTGCTCCTCTCACTCTCTTCCTCTTCTCCCTCCTCTTCCTCGTACTCCGCGTTCTCGTTATTCGGTACCACGTGCGACCAAGGCGGCGAACTTGGCGGCGTGTACGACTCCGAGCACTCGGATTCATCCGATGACGTTGCGTTGAAGTGTTCTTCCCACGGCAGCGGTGGCGGCAACTCGAACCGATCCGCAGTGGCCGCGTCTGGCTTTTTCCACCCAGGCGGCGAGAGCAATCCTGCGAACGTCATCGGAAAGAAGGTACAGAGCGAAAGACCGCGAGACGCGGCGTCAGTACCGAAAGAAAACACGCGCGCACGCAACAACTAAAAGGAGAGAGAGAGAGAGAAAAAGAGAGAGAAAGAAAGAGAGAATACTAAGAACATCTGGAAGACCTCGCGTCTTTGCGCCGGGCGCACGCAAAAGCGAAAGAAAGAAAGAAAGAAAGAAAGTGTGCACCCAACGTCTCTTTTTCTTTTAAAATCTGAGTAAAACTCCCCCTTCCCTTGATGCTTTTCGCGCGGAGTATTCGGGACGTCGTCGCGCGTCGTACCTCTCGGTTTCTCGCTCTCGAAGTACATCTCCGCCGTTTTCGCGTCCTTCTTCGCGCGGGTTTTCGTGTTTTTCGAGTGCGAGACGAAATCGTAGTAGCGCGGCGCGGAAAACTCAAATCTGTGTGTTTGGAAAAGGGGGTTGGCAAACGGTAAGTGATGATGATGATGCATGATGCATGATGCGTGACGCGACGGGTTCCGCCGAGAGAAGGACGGCGAGAGAGAGAGAGAGACGCGAAAAAAACGACGACGACGACAGACGCACGTCGGATCCATTCGTGGTGGTATCGTCGAATTGAAAAAGCGACTTTGATGATGTGAGAGGTT
>Ga0115011_10003481_pt1 | contig 10734 bp, 13 predicted proteins | sample TroAtlMetagenome_2_FD_88705 | JGI IMG/M metagenome (GOLD analysis project Ga0115011, IMG submission 88705) | Marine eukaryotic phytoplankton communities from Atlantic Ocean - Tropical Atlantic ANT8 Metagenome | ecosystem: Environmental > Aquatic > Marine > Oceanic | place: Tropical Atlantic... | reverse complement strand
GCCCGATTCTACAAACCATGAAGAACAAAGATTAGAGAGAGTACAAGAACATTTATATACTGAATTGTGTCCTGAATTTAAAGATACATATGTTGAAGAGGTGTATAACTTGATTAACAAAAGATTTAAAATAGGTCGTGTTATGTTTTTAATGAAACCACCAAGAACATGTTTGTCTTGGCATAGGGACCCCGAAATGCGATTACATATTCCAATAATTACAAACAAAGGCTGTGTTATGGTAATTGAAAATACAGCGTTTCATATGCCGGCAAATGGTAATGGTTATGTTACCGATAATAGGCAATATCATAATTTTTTTAATGGTAGTGAAATAGAAAGAGTGCATTTAGTAGCAACAATATTAAATAGTAATTTAGGTGAAATACATGTAGATGATAATTGGAGAGAGGAGATAGTTTATGATTACAATAATGGATAATGCATATAAACGATTAATTGAATTAAGAAAAAAACATAATAAGAAATTTGTTAGACTTGATGTTAAAGGTGGTGGTTGTGCTGGTTTTAATTATGAATGGTCTTTTTCAGATGAAGAACAAAGAGAAGATTTAATTATTGATGATATGTTATTAGTTGATAGAAGTTATGAGTTATACCTTGCAGGTATGGAATTAGATTATACTTATGATGATTTTGAAAGTGCCTTTGTATTTAATAATCCAAAGGCAACAAGTTCGTGTGGTTGTGGTACTAGTTTTTCTATTTAAGATATAATGGACCAGTCCATTGTATTGGGTAATTACCAGTAAGTACATTACCTCTAGCAGAGTTTAAAGCAGGCGCATTATAACCAGCGGCTTTCAATATATCGCCTTTTTTAAAATGTTTAAAGTCTTCTTTTACAATAAAACAAAAAACACCAGTATCTTGTACAATCTTAATGTACTTTTTACCAGGTCTTATAGATGTTTTCTTATCCCATTGGTCAACTTGTTCTAACGAATAACCAGTAAGTTCTTTTGTACCATCAGAGGTAGAACATCTTACATAGTCAGCTTTAGCGCCAGCCATTAGGAATTTAATTCCTTCTTCTAGTGTTTCGCATTTTTGTGATACTTTTATCATAATGTTTTTCCTTTTTGTTAATTATCTGTAATATATTGAAAATGTGTCAGCACCATGCATATGACAAAACGATTGAGGTCTAGCATATCCAGGTTTTGATTTTCCTCTATATCTATATCTTATTTTTTTAGCTCTTCTTGAAGCAGATATTTCTTTAAAATAAGGTAAATACTTAATTGGTATATTTGCAGAAATACAATTACCTTTGTATTTAAATGGATCCAACAAATATTTTAATATAAGTGGATTTACAACTCTTTCAAAGACTTTTCTACGCCTATCTTTAGGCAATTTTTTATTATATCTCATTATTTACTGTCCATATATAAAGTTGTTATACCTGAAATCAACATAATTCCAGTCATTACGAAGAATAATGGCCAATTGTCATTTCCCATACATTTTCCGCCACAATCTTCAATTGCACCAACAGCCATAATTGCTGAAAGTATAGTTATTATTGAAAATAAAGTTTTCATAGTGTTTCCTTTCATATTATTGGTCCATCCTATCATAAATATCACTAAAAGCAAGCGAAAAATCAAAAAAATGGCAGAAAAAACCCTTATTTATCAACGACTTTTGAAGTTTTTTGTTCTTGCTTTGTTCTTTTTACTGATTTCATGCGAAAAAACTAAAGAAAATTGCAAATTTAACCCGGATTGGGAGCGAATCGGCGAATCGGTGATGGATTCTATGGATGATATGAAGAGAGCTGAGCTCCGGTCAGCAAAATTGAAGTGTGGTTTTTAATATAAATATAGGAAACAGAAAAAAAAGGTAATTATGACATATTGTAATAATTGTGGCCGTACAAGTCATTGTGGAAATACAATAAATGAAGACGCCGAAGACGGATTAACAGGCGAATCGTATTCTTACGAAATTTGTAGGCATTGTAGATGTGATAAATGTACTTTGGAGGATTCAGATGGCTAAAATGAGAAAATTCCTGTTTTGGAATGAAGCAGGTGACGAAAAAGAAACTGAACAATTAAGTCTAAAAAAGGCTATAATGTCAGTACAATCAAATTTTAAAGATAGATTGATAGGTGTTAAGTATATTAGTAAAAAAGGTAAAGAAATGTGTCATGGTATTTTGATACCAATTGGTAGAAAGATAAAACAAGAGTTAGTTAAAGAACGAAGAAGAGAGGCTTTAAAAGCTAAACATGCCAGCCGTTAGTAGAAAAGGTGATACCACTACAACAGGTCATATTTGTGTATCAACAACTACACTAGATACACCTGGTCAAGGTACTTGTTTTGCAAATAGTATATTGATTGCAAGAGTAAGCGACCCAACAGTATCACATCCTTTTCCACCAGCACCACCGTGTGCCCCACATGTAGCAAATGTAAATGTAGGTTCGCCAAATGTATATGTTCATAGTTTAGCAGTTGCAAGAATAGGTGATAGTACAGACTCAGGCGCTTTAACTACTGGTTCTGGTAATGTTTTTGCAAATGGCTGATAAAGTCATATAAATATTACCGTTATGGCATTATATGACTCTCAAACAAAAAGTAAAAGTACAAGAAACTCCAGAACATTTAGAGATTTAGACTTGGACTTTGCAAGAAACACGGTTACAAATGATGTTACCGTAGTTGAAAACATTATTGCTATTAAGAGAGCTGTTAAAAATTTAGTTCAAACTAATTTTTATGAGAGACCATTTCAACCAGAATTAGGTTGTGGTGTAAGAGAGTTGTTATTTGAACAATTTACACCAATGACTAAAGTATTTCTACAAAGAAAGATAGAAGAAGTTTTGGTAAACTACGAGCAAAGAATTAAATTACAAAATGTTACTGTTGATGATGACCAAGATGGAAATAGATTAGTTGTTGATATCTATTTTTATGTTATTGGTGTTCCTGGTCCACAACAAGTTCAAACATTTTTACAAAGGGTAAGATAATAAATGTCAAACAAACTAGTAGTTTCAGATTACGATTTTGACGCAATCAAAACAAATTTAAAATCCTTTTTACAAGGTCAAACTCAATTTCAAGATTACGATTTTGAGGGTAGTTCATTAAATATTCTTTTAGATATTTTATCTTACAACACACACTACTTAGCTTACCTTGCTAATATGTCAACTAATGAATTGTATTTAGATAGTGCTGACATAAGAAATAATATTGTATCACTAGCAAAGATGATTGGTTATACACCAACATCACCTAGAGCGCCTATGGCTTCAATTGATATTACTGTTAATGATGGAACAGGTTCTAGTATTACAATGAACAAAGGAACAATTTTTACAACTTCAGTTGACAATACATCTTATCAATATGTTACCAATTCAGATATTACAATAACACCTTCAAATGGTGTTTATAAATTTTCTAGTGTTCCTATTTACGAAGGCTCTTTAGTTACATTTAAATATACAGTTGATATTACAGATGTTGACCAAAAATTTATTATTCCAAGTTCTAATGCTGACACTTCAACATTATTAGTTAAAGTTCAAAATAGTGATAGTGATACTACAACAAATACTTATTCATTAGCAGGTGGTTATAATAGTGTAACAGATACATCAACAGTTTATTTTATACAAGAAGGCCGAGATAATAAACATGAAGTTTATTTTGGCGATGGTGTAAATGGTAAAGCATTATCAGATGGTAATATTGTAATTTTAGAATATGTTGTTACAAATAAAACATTATCAAATAGTGCAAGTTCATTTACATTAGCAGGTAATGTGGGTGGTTTTACAAATGTTACAATAACAACAGTATCTAATTCTCAAGGTGGTTCTGAAAGTGAAACTACAGAATCAATTAAACACAATGCACCTTTACAATATGCAGCTCAAGATAGAGCAGTTACAACAACTGACTATGAAACTTTAGTACAATCAATTTATCCTAATGCATTATCAGTAAGTGCTTGGGGTGGTGAAGATGATGAAACACCAAGATATGGAATTGTTAAAATAGGAGTTAAAGCAGCTTCAGGTTCTACTCTTACGGAAACAACTAAAGCAGACATTGTTGAAAAATTAAAACCATATAATGTTGCTTCAGTATCTCCACAAATTGTTGACCCCGAGATTACTTCGGTATTATTAACATCAACTGTTAAGTATGATTCAAAATCAACAACTAAATCTAAAGATACTTTAAAGTCAGAAATTACAACAGCAATTACAAATTACAATACAAACACTTTACAAAAATTTGATTCAATATATCGTCATTCTAAATTAACAGGTATTATTGATGATACAGATACTAGTATTTTATCAAACATAACAACTATAAAAGTTAGAAAAAGTTTTGCACCAACATTAGCAGCTTCAACAAAATACGATATCTATTTTAGAAACGCATTATTTAATCCACACACAGGACATAACGCAACAGCAGGTGGTATTTTAACTTCAACAGGTTTCAAGGTAACAGGTAGTGATTATGAACAATTTTTAGATGATGATGGTAGTGGTAATGTTAGAAGATATTATCTATCTTCAGGTATTAGAACATACTCAAATGAAACTCAAGGAACAATTGATTACACTTCAGGACAAATTACATTAAACTCTTTAAATGTTGCTTCAATTTCAAACATAAGAGGTACATCATCAACTGTAATAGAATTAACTGTTACACCTAACTCAAATGATATTGTTCCTGTAAGAGACCAAATTGTAGAAATAGATATTGCCAATTCAACTATTGGTGTTACAGCAGATACTTTTGTAGGAGGTTCCTCGGATGCTGGTGTAGGTTATACAACAACATCTAGTTACTAATGAACAATGGCAAAATTTAATGATAAAATATCCACAATACTTAATAGCCAGCTTCCTGAATTTGTAGTAGCTGACCACCCCAAGTTTGCCGAATTTCTTAAAGTCTATTATCAATTATTAGAATCAGCAGAGTTATCTGTAACCACAATTCAAGGTACAGATGGTATAACTTTAGAATCAGAAACAGGACAAACATCAAATTTAGTTTTAAATGCTAGTAGAAAAGATACGGCAGCTACATCACTAGACGCTGACGATAAGATACTATTAGAAAGTACCACTTATGGTAAATTTACCAGAGGTGAAACAGTTACAGGTCAAACTTCAAAAGCTACTGCTAAAGTTTTAGTAGAAGATTTGGATAATAATAGATTAATTATTTCAGCTCAAGATAAATTTATAAGAGATGAAATTATTGTAGGTCAGACTTCAAATGGTAATGCTGTAATTAATAATTACAAACCAAATCCAGTAAATAACATTGTTGACTTGGTTAATTTTAGGGACCCTGATAATGTTATAAGTCATTTCTTAACTCAAATGAGAGATGAGTTTTTAGCAACACTTCCAGAAAATTTAACAGCTGGTGTTGATAAAAGAAAATTAATAAAAAATATTAAGTCTTTATATAGAGCAAAAGGTTCTTCAAGAGGCCATGAAATGTTTTTTAGAATATTGTTTGGTGAAACATCCGAAACAATTTATCCTAGAGAACAAATGCTTAAAGCATCCGATGGTCAATTTGATACATTAAAAGTTTTAAGGATTATTGGTACTAACGGTAACCCAACAGATTTAATTGGTAGAAAAATTACTGGTCAATCTTCAGGCGCAACATCAATTATAGAAAATGTATCACAATTTCAAATTGGTGCTGAAACTGTTAGTGAGGCAATTTTAAATCAAGACTCTATAAATGGAACCTTTACTGTTGGTGAAGAAGTTAGAGGTACATCATCCGATACAGATGATTATTATATCAAAGCAACTATTACAGGTATTCCAGGTAATAAAAATATTACAAATGATGGTTCATTAAACTCAACAGCAGACACTATAACTTTAACAGCTGGTGGTACAGGTGGTTTATTCCAAGTACAAGAAATTGGTCCAGGTAAAATTACAGAAATAGTAATTGATAATGCAGGTACAGATTATCAAATAGGAGATAAATTAGTTTTTGATGATACAGGTACTAACGGTAAAAATGCGGCTGGTTTTGTTAAAATAGTTAATGGAGGAATTTCAGGAGAATCTGGTTCTGGAATGTCCACAGGAGATAGAATTGTTTTAGAAGATGATACTACAGCTGGTGACCAATATTCAGGTAATGTTATTGTACAAGAAAAATTTACAGACTTACAGATGATTACAGATTTATTTATTTCAAATGGTGGTAATCAATATACATCATTGCCTACTGTTACGATAACATCATCAACAGGTTCAAATGGTACTGTTAGAGCTTATGGTGATGATATTGGTAAAATTGTAAAAGTAAAAACTGTTGAGTTAGGTAGAGGTTATGAAAATGCTCCAACTCCACCAGTTTTAGGTTTCTTTAGAAATGCAATTGTAACAAGTGTTTCAGGAACATTTGTAGCAGCAGATTCAATAACAAGTTCATCTGGAGGTTCAGGAACAATTGTAAGTCTTGATACTGCCAGAGGTTTATTAAAAATAAAAGATGTAACAGGTACTTTCAATGTAGATGATACATTAACATCAACTACAAGTGGTACATGTACAATTAAAAAATTAGATATTGCTACTGCTACAGTAGATGTAGTTTCAATTGCAGATACAGATGGTCAATTTATTAGTGAAAGAGGTAAACTTTCTGAAACAACAATGAGAGTACAAGATAGTTTATACTATCAAGATTATTCTTATGTAATTAAAGTTGGTCGTTCAATTGCAGATTGGCGGGACGCATTTAAAAAAACAATGCATACAGCAGGTTTTTATTTTACAGGTCAAGTTGATATTGAATCAAAATTAACTGTAACTGCTGGTGGTCCAGTCAAAGGTATTACTTCAGGTAAAGAAGAGGTACCATTCTTACAAATTGCTAATACTTTATTCTTATCAGTATTTGGTAGAAGATTAGGAACAAAAACTGATGGTACATCATTAAGAGCAAATGCTAAAGAAAAAGGTACTGTAGATGTAAGTAATGATTATAGGGATCCTTTCAGTTCAAATACTAGAGATGTTACTTTAACTAGAGAGGATATAGTAATTGATTATTTAAGTAGAAGAAGAAATAATTTTACAGATGGTTCAGGTGATACGCATGATGTAAGGAGTGGTTTTGCATACGCAGGACCTAGATATGGTAGTATGAATAGATTCCATAATACAGTTTATGGTACATCAGCTGCTGATTCATATGCTCACTCTTTCCAAAATCTAAACGCATTAAGAGTTAGAGGTACTAAAACAGAGTTGGATGGTGCAGAAATACCTTTATTCATGTTTAATACAAATTACGGTAAACAAATAAAGACAAATTATGCATTTCCAAGTCAATTTGCTAAGTCTGCTCAATTGTTCAGTAATACATTAAATAGTTTTGACCAAGATAATATAACTTTTGACGATAATACACCATAATAATGTTTATAAATAGTAGTAAGGAATAGGAAACCATGGCAAAAGTCTTAATTAACAGAGGTTCAGTAGCAAATGACGGAACAGGTGATAATCTCCGTGCAGGTGCTAATAAAGTCAACCTAAACTTTGACGAAATATACTCGGCAATAGGTGACGGCTCAATCTTATCAGCAAATATCAAGGTAAAAGATGATACTTCTACTTTAGCGACAATAAATGCTAAAGGAGATGTTCTAGGTATTCTTGGTGGTACAGGTATTACTTCAAGCGTTAGTGGTTCAAATATAACTTTAGCTGTTGATAATACTATTGCAACTAATAGTTCATCAACAACATTTACAAATAAAGATTTAACAAGTGGTACAAACACTTTTCCTACAATTACATTAAATGATGGTGCAGCTACAGACACCGTTTCACTAGGAGAAACGGTACTATTTTCTGGAACAGCAAATGAAATAGAAACAGCTGTTACAGCAAATACGGTAACTATTGGTTTACCAAATGATGTTACAATAGGAAATAATTTAACGGTTACAGGAAATTTAAATGTACAAGGTACAACAACTACTGTAAACTCTACTACAATTGAAATTACAAATTCATTTACTTTTGAAGGTGCAACTTCAGATGATTTTGAAACAGTATTAGGAGTTATTGACCCTACAGCAGATAGAACAATTAATTTACCAAATGCTTCAGGTACGGTAGTTTTAGAAGATACATCAGCAACTCTAACAAATAAAACTATTAGTGGTGCTTCTAACTCGGTAACAAATTTAAGTGCAGCTGCTATAACAAGTGGTGCTTTTAACCTGACTGGTTCAGGTAATAAAATAAGATTTAATTTTGCCGGCACGGCTGCGTTTCCAAATGCAACAAACTATGAAGGTATGTTTGCTTATGATACTACAGGAAATGCTCCATATGTTTTAGATACTGCTGGTGCAGTAAAAATAGTAACAGAGAATGATTCAATCGGTGCAGTTTCAGATGTTAATATATCTGGTGTTGCTGACGGTAATGCATTAATTTGGAGTTCAGCGCAAGGAAGATTTAATGCTGGTACGGTAACATCAACAGGCTTTGCAATTGCAATGGCCGTGGCTTTGTAATAAATAGAAGAGGAATAAAAAATGGCACAAAACTTTAGAAGATATACCAAAAACGGTGTAGGCACTTCTGCTGAAACAGTATTGACTGCTGATTCTTATGATACAATTGTAGGAATTTCAGTTTGTAATGTTACAACAGGAACAATCAATGTGGATGTTTTTATCAATGATGGTTCAAATGATATACACTTGATTAAAAGTGCTCCCATAACTCAAGGAAGTATGTTGCAAATTATTGACGGCGGTTCAAGATTTGTTGTACAAAATGGGGACGCATTAAAGGTAAAATCTGATGTTGCTGCTTCAGCAGATGTTTGGGTAAGCGCTGTTGATAGTATATCAACATAATAATTAGGAAATAAAAATTAAAGATGGCATATATAGGAAATAAACCTTCAGAATTATACCATAAACAGGATAAACAATCGTTTAATCCTGATGGTTCAACTGTATCTTTTTCATTGAATACAAGTGTTGTAAATGAAAATGCTATAGAATTGTTTATCAATAATGTTAGACAAGAGCCTGGTTCTGGTAAAGCATACACGGCTAGTGGAGGGACTTTAACTATGTCAGAAGCTCCTGTAAGTGGAGATGAAATGTATTGTATATATCAAGGTCAAGCAGTAGGTCATCATTTTATTCCAGAAACTACTGTTACAGGTTCACACATACACACAACTTTTGATTTAAGTTCAAAGACAGTTACTTTACCTTCAACAACTTTAGGTTTAGCATATTCACATGGAACAGCAACAGGTGATGGTTCAACTGTAGCATTTACGATTACAGCAGGAAGAGCAGTAGCTGATGTTTTAGTTCATGTCAATGGAATTTTGATGACGCCAACTACAGATTATACTATATCAGGAACAACTTTAACTTTTCAATTGGCGCCAGCGGCTTCGGCAGAAATAGATTTTAGGTATTTACCAAAGTAGGATAATATGGGAACATTAAAAAGAAATTTTGCAAATAACATAAGAACGGATGGAAAACCATTATCGTTGGAACCAACAACGGTTACTGCTCATTCTCCAGAAACAGATTTACAACCAGTTAAATCAGATATATCTGCTTTAGCATTAAGAGAAGCTTCTAACGAATCGTCAGCGGCTTTTAATTTACCAAATCAATTTATTGAAACTTTTACAGACGATACAAATTTAGGAACACAAACTACTGGAGATAGAATAAGTGGATATTGGGCGACAGCAATTTCAGGTAATTGTTTTACCAATGACAGTAATACAAAATTTTTATTACAATCTAATACAACTAATGGCTCAACAACTTTTACAGATGAAAGTTCTTTAGGTTCTACTATACAGTCAGCAGGACAAGTACAACATAAAACAGACCAAGCTAAAAATGGTTCATCATCAATTTATTTTGATGGTAGTTCATCAAACCAAGATAAATTATGGACTGGCGATATACAAGCACTTGAAGATTTAAACACAGGAGATTTTTGTGTTGAAATGTGGGCAAGAAAACCTAGTAGTTGGACACCAACTAATCATAATATTTTACAAATAGGAACAGAATATCAATGGGAATGGGATAGTGGTAAATTAGGTGCTTATAACTATGAGGCATTTGGAAACTGGTCGCATATTGGTAATACAGGTACAGCAGCAAGTTCAGACGCCTGGCACCACTATGCTTCAGTAAGACAAGGTAATGACCATAGATGGTATCTTGATGGAGTACAAACAAGAACAGAAAGTGCAAGTACAAGTACAGCTTTTGCTAATGGAGAAATGAGCATAGGTTATCACAGGTCAGATACTAATAGAGCTTTTCAAGGTTGGATAGATAGTATAAGAATTTCAAATGTTAATAGATACCCTGATGGTACCGGATTTACACCACCAACAGGAAATACTACAAATGCGACTGGAACATTAATCCAATCAGCAAATACTGTTGGTTCTGCTAAAACAAAAGTTGGAGGAACATTTTTTTATAAAGATAATCAAGGTACTTGTACTCTAGGCACAGATTTAAAAATATACTTTACTTGTAATGGTGGAACAAATTGGACAGAAGCCGCAAGTTATAATGCTATTACTCCAGTTTATTCAACTGGTATAAAACAAGTTCGGCTTGGAGAAACAACTTGTACTTCAGGT
>Ga0115011_10003478_pt1 | contig 10739 bp, 9 predicted proteins | sample TroAtlMetagenome_2_FD_88705 | JGI IMG/M metagenome (GOLD analysis project Ga0115011, IMG submission 88705) | Marine eukaryotic phytoplankton communities from Atlantic Ocean - Tropical Atlantic ANT8 Metagenome | ecosystem: Environmental > Aquatic > Marine > Oceanic | place: Tropical Atlantic... | reverse complement strand
TTGGAAGTGGTCTAGGTTCAGAAGAAGCAATTGAGCTTGTATTAACTGCTATAGTATTCCATCTCGCAGTCCTAGTTATTTTCAAGTTTGGAGCGTTCTTGGTTCTCTCTCTTTTAGAAACAGAGGAAAGAGGCCATAGGTTGGAAGATCTACATGGACTTGCTCGTAGAGAGCCATTAGTTGCTGGTTCCATGTTCTTGTTCATGCTGTCACTAGCAGGGGTGCCGCCATTGTCTGGTTTCCTGTCAAAGTTCTTGATGATTAATGGAATAGTGAATATTTCTGCTGGCACTGGCGCCTCAGATGCAACTTCAATTTTGGACTGGTTAATCAGTGTTGAACCAGTATTTTGGTTGGCTTTTGCAATTGTAATAAATTCTGCGCTATCAATGTTTTATTATCTAAGAATTGGATTAGTAATGTTCTTTGAGGAACCAGAAGATAGTAGGGCCATGAAGGATGCCTTCAGTCTAAGATTAGCGATTGTCGCTTGTGCAATACTAACAGTAATTGTAGGAATTGGGCCATTAAGTGATTCATTACTAGAAATGGTTGCAGATGCTATAAATTCCTTTGTTTCTAACTGAGCGTCAAGGCTCAACTTCACATAGGTGACTCTAGACGGGTAGTCATGGCTCGTAGAGAGGAGAAGGTTGACGCTGAGCTTTTAGCAAGGTTAGAATCAGGTAGTGGTGACAAAATAAGGGTGCCTTTACCGAATCGTAAAGTCAACGAAATGTTTGCTATCGCAGATCAGATTTTAGGTGGCAGAAGGGTAAGAGCAGTCTGTGAAGATGGAGATAGTCGTCTAGCGCGAATCCCTGGAAAAATGCGCCGTAGACAATGGGTTAGAGAAGGAGACTTAATTGTTGTACAACCATGGGATTTTCAAGATGAGAAAGCAAATGTAGTAATGAGATATACAAAAACTCAGTCCTTATATTTGTCAAGAAAAGGAGTCTTGCCTGACATAGTAGATTTATTTGGAATGTCCGAGGAAATCTCAGAAGTAACTGAAACTAATGATGAGTCGGAATCTATAGAAAATGAAGATTTAGTTGAAGAAGAACAGGAATCAGAAATTGAGGAACCATCTGTAAGAGACACATCTTCGTTTGACGATGATATTGATTCTTTCTTTGGGTGAAATTATGTCGGAATCAGAGGATTGGGATTTACCCGACCTCGACGCTTTAATGCGAGGCGAGAAAAAACACGAATGGTTATCTGAACCTCGATTCGAGAAAATGTTCTCCGAAATTGAAGATGGACTTCAAGGAGTTCTAGGTAAGGGAACTTATGATTGGGTTGATCGAAGAGTATTCGATGCTGTTTTTGATAAATCTACATTAATGTCATTACATAAGTTAATGCAAAAAGGTGAGATTGAGACACTTGATTATCCAATTGCAAGAGGTAAGGAGGCCCATGTTTTTCATGCAACATCTAATCATGGACCTGTAGCGGTTAAAATATTTCATACAACAAATGCGGTTTTCAAAGGACTAGCGAAATATATTGATGGAGACCCAAGATTTGGAGGTTTATCGCGTAGACATAGAGAGTTAGTGAATATCTGGGTACGTAAAGAATTTAGAAATCTAAAAAGAATGAGGAAATATGGATTAAGAGTCCCAAAACCTCTTTCTAATCTGAAAAATGTTCTTATTATGGAATATTTAGGTGAAGGTGAAGGCGTCAGTCCAAGATTAAAAGATGTAGTTATTGATGAGCCATATGAGGTATTCGAAGATTTACTAGATTTCCTTGCTATTAATTGGCAAACAGCGGATCTTGTTCATGCAGACTTTTCAGAGTATAATATCTTATGGAAAGATGGAGAACCATGGGTAATTGATGTTGGACAAAGTGTAACAAAGCAACATCCTCACTCAGAAGAATTTCTTGTTAGAGATGTAACGAGATTAGTTCAGTGGATAAATCGCCAAGGATATAATGTAGATATCGGTGAAAGTTTACTCCGAGTATTAGAAGATCCGGTACCCACATTACCTCCTTTATCCGATGGAAACTGAAACAGGAAGTTAAAACAGAACAGCCACTCCCCTAAACATATGGAGCATTTAGCACGGATTCCTAAAAATCGTATTGCAGTGCTTATTGGTAAAAGTGGTTCTACAAGGAAAATGATTGAGAAAGCATGTGGGGCATCATTGCATATTGAGTCAAAATCAGGTGATGTTAGCGTTAACTGGCCGGATGAAGGGTCTGATCCTGTAATAAAAATGAAACTCCCTGATGTAATATTTGCTATTGGAAGAGGGCTAGCACCCAAAAGAGCAATCCAACTTTTAGAAGATGATGTATTTTTGAGAATGTATGACATCAGAGAGTGGGTAGGTAAGCAACCAAATCAAACTAGAAGAATGAGAAGTAGATTAATTGGCACTAATGGTAGAATTAGAAGTTTAATTGAAGAATTAACTGGGACAGAGATGGCAATTTATGGTTCAACAGTGTTGGTAATTGGAGATCAAGAATCTTTAGCATTAGCAACTCCTGCTATCGAAGGGATTCTCCAAGGTTCTGAACACGGCACAGTTCTTTTCGGCTTAGAACAAGATAGGAAACGTCAACGGATTCGTTCCTACAGTCTTGAAACCTATGAAGAAAAGGTTGTTGAAGATACTTCGACGTTCGAAGCCTTAGTTCCTAGTTTGGCCGATGCACGTCGTCGAAGAGAAAGAAAGTTTACAAATTCACAAGTTGACCCTCTAGATGAAGACGCAATTTCAGAAATGATGGAGTTAGCTGACGATGAAAAGATAGTATTTGAAGAAGAATAATTTCCTAATCTTAAATGCGTTATACCTAAGCGAGATGCCTGTCTGCGGTGTTTATGGAGAATCCACTTGAGGAGATGGAAGACTACGAACTTTGGGCTACATATTTTCTGTATTTTGTAGGAACTCTTCTATTTGCAGGGCTTACCTTAGATCAAATGGATATAGACAATCCTTTAACAAGATCAATTTATGAATATTATTTAGATCCAATTTCGGGAGAAGCAACTGGTGATTCCGGCTACAATAATGTGAATACTGCAACATATGCAATTGTACTAGGGGCCTTCGTTCTATCACTCTCTGCTTGGTTACGGAGACTTGGAATAGATGGTAGTGATAACACAATTATTGCACTTTTTCCTTTTGTATTATGGGCAGCTACTGGAGAAGTTGTTGAAGATGCTGAGATGTTTGATAGTCGTCTTTCATCACTTTTTGTCAGCCCTGGAGTGCACTTCCAGACCGCAGCCTGGGTCGTAATCTCAGGTGCAATTGGATACTCAATAACTAATAATTCTAAAATTTCGAAAGAAGATGAGTCTGAAAAAATTAATTCAATAGCAAGTATCTTAATTTTCTGCCAGTTTGTTTTGTATGCACATTCTATTTCAATCGGGCCTCAAAGTTCTATTGGATTAGAAATGTTATTTATTTTCGGTTTAGTAGCCATACTTTCACCACAATTCTTTGGTGAATCATTAGATAATTTCTCAACAATTCAAAGATCGGTATATCTAACTGGATTTGGTGGTTCAATGATTTTTTTGGGAGCAATATTCTCATACTCCCTTAGTATAGATTCTTCAGATATTGTACTTTGGCCATTAATATTTGTAATTGGTTTACCAATAATTATTTGTTGGCAGATGTATAACTATGGGAAAGAGTCAGCTGAAATTCTAGATAGCTATGGGATGATATCCGGTGTTTTACCAATAGGTGTTACCGAGGATGAATATCTAGCATCAACGAGTCCTGAGAAAGATTTGATGGAAAAACATCGTACAGCTGCAATATTTGCCTCACCAGTTGTATTCTTAGCTGTCGCTGGCCAGATTCTTGACGGGATTGCAACAGCTATTGGTTTAGAATACCTAGGATATTCTGAGAAACATGTTCTTTCGGATAAAGTAATACAAATTTTTGGAAATGCTTTTGGTTTTACTTTTGTTAAAATTGCTTTAGCAGGGCTAATACTTTACTTTTTTACAATAGCTAATTTTGAACATAGACAAAGACATCTTCGTTTGTTAGTTGGTTTAGCGATGATGGTAGTTGGAATGGCACCAGGATTGCGAGACGTCGGTCGTGCCGTAATTGGTGTTTGATACGGTTAAATCATGACTACGAACCCATTCAATTGAAAGTTCGAATGCCCTCTGGAGAGTTGAGAGATATGGATAGGCTACCAACTCGTATCGACCGAAATAGTGAAGATTTCATTCGCCGAAGAGAATTTAATATCCAACTTGTCGAGGAATTAAAGCAAAAAATTAACGAAGTTAAGGAGGGCGGAGGTAAGAAATATGTCGATCGTCATCGTAGCCGAGGAAAATTACTTGCTAGAGAAAGAATAAACGAAATATGTGATCCAGGAACACCTTTTCTCGAATTTTCGTCTTTAGCTGCAAACGGACTTTATGATTCTCGAGCTCATTCCGCAGGAATTATCACTGGTATAGGAGTTGTTCATGGAAAAGAGTGTTTATTTGTAGCAAATGATGCAACTGTCAAGGGCGGCTCATATTATCCTATGACCGTTAAAAAACACATCCGAGCTCAAGAAATCGCAGATGAGAATAATCTTACTTGTATTTATCTAGTAGATAGCGGCGGTGCATTTTTGCCTATGCAAGATGAAGTTTTTCCTGACAAAGGTCACTTCGGAAGAATATTTAGGAATCAGGCAATTCTTTCCAGTAAAGGGATTTCTCAAGTCGCTGCTGTATTGGGAAGTTGTACTGCAGGTGGCGCTTATATCCCTGCAATGTCCGATGAATCAATAATTGTAAAAGGAAACGGAACGATATTTTTAGCGGGCCCTCCACTAGTAAAATCAGCAACGGGGGAAGAGGTATCTGCAGAAGATCTCGGTGGTGCAGATTTACATACACGTGAATCAGGAGTGGCAGATCACTTTGCAGAAGATGAACCAGAGGCACTTAGAATGATTCGCAATGTTGTCCAAAATCTCAATATTAAACCCAAACAAAGGCTCGATGTTGAGGAAGTTGAGGAACCCAAACATGATGTTGATGAATTAATGGGAATAATTCCAGATGATAATCGCACACCGTATGATGTTAGAGAAGTAATATCTAGAATTGTTGACGGCAGTCGTTTTCATGAATTTAAACAGAGGTATGGAAACACATTAGTCTGTGGTTTCGCCAGAATTCATGGTTATCCAGTCGGAATAGTTGCAAACAACGGAATTTTGTTCTCTGAATCCTCTTTGAAAGGAGCTCACTTTGTAGAACTATGCGGTCAACGTGGAATACCATTAGTATTTTTACAGAATATTACAGGATTTATGGTTGGTAGAGATGCAGAATCAGGAGGAATTGCAAAAGATGGCGCTAAGTTAGTTACAGCAGTATCTTGCGTCCCAGTCCCTAAATTTACAGTGATAATAGGTGGATCACATGGAGCAGGAAATTATGGTATGTGCGGCAGAGCATATGATCCAAGATTTGTATTTATGTGGCCTAATTCTAGAATTTCTGTAATGGGTGGTCCACAAGCTGCAGATGTGTTGGCAACAGTCAAACAAGACCAGAGGTCCAGAGAAAATTTACCAGAAATGAGTGATTATGAACTAGAAAATTTAAGAGGACCAATTTTAGAGAAATATGAAACTGAAGGTTCCCCTTACTATTCTACTGCTAGATTGTGGGACGATGGTATAATTGATCCAAGAGATACTAGAGATGTTCTAGGATTATGTATTTCTGCTAGTTTAAATGCCCCTATGCCAGAACAAAATTATGGCGTATTCAGGATGTAATGGTGAGTAAAATGAAAATGAGTGATTCCCTTCCAAAAAATAATCTATGCGAACTTGTAATTAATGATGATATTGCCAGAATTAATCTAAACCGTAGTGATGTTTTTAATGCTCTTAATACTGAATTGATTAGTGAGTTAATATCTCTAATTAAATGGACATCCGATAGGAGCGTCTCGAGAAATTCATCCTTGAAAGATTCAGACGGTAATAAATTTCTCAGAGTAATAATTTTTACAGGTGAAGGTAAGCATTTCTGCGCCGGAGCCGATATCAATATGATGAGAGATGCTGGAGCGCGTTCTGTTGAAGAGAATCGTTTAGATTCTGAAAGATTGGATAGTTTATTTTACGGACTTTGGTCACACCCATGTTTCACTATAGGTTGTATACAAGGTGTAGCTTTGGGCGGGGGTGCAGGATTAGTCTCTTGTTTCGATTATGCAATTGCAGAACCAAGAACAAGAATTGCCCTTTCAGAGGCTAAATTAGGCATATTACCTGCAGTTATTGGCCCCTATGTGTATCGTAAAATAGGCAGTTCTAACTTCCGCAGATTATCCATGATGGCTAGTAAAATAGATTCTAATGAAGCCATGAGAATAGGTTTAATTGATTATGTCACAGAATCTTCTGGAGATTTTGAGGACAAATCGAATATGATCGCTCAAGAAGTTCTAACAACCGGTCCTATGGCAATTACAGAGGCTAAGAATTTGACACTGTTTTTCGATAGATGGAATGGTAATGATGAAGATCTTCGTGAATGGACCTTAGACAAAACCAGCCAAATGAGAGGTTCAGAAGAAGGACAAGAAGGGCTTTCTTCTTTCTTAGAGCGTCGTAAACCAAACTGGTCCTCTGAATAATGTGGTGTGAGAAATGTTGCCTGATTGGATGATTAATGCTCCAACTCCATTCAATTCAGTCTTGGTAGCAAATCGTGGTGAAATTGCAGTTAGAATACTAAAAGCAGCAAAAGAATCGGGCCTCAAAGGAATTGCTATTTACTCCGATCCCGATAAAAATTCATTACATGTTGAAATAGCCGATGACTCTGTTCATTTACCTGGAAAAAGTCTCTCTGAAACTTATCTAAATATGGAATTAATAATATCTGCAGCAAAAGAATCGGGGGCTCAAGCCATACATCCAGGATATGGTTTCTTATCTGAAAGGGCTAATTTTGCTAAATTAGTCAAAGATTCTGGATTAATATGGATAGGGCCATCCTCAGAAGCAATAGAAACTATGGGAGATAAGATATCTGCCCGCAGGAGAATGATTGAGTCTAATGTCCCTATTATTCCTGGTGAAGAGTTAGCAATTGAATCAGGATCAAATCCTCTTGGTGTTTTAGCAACATCTGCAGCTAGAGTAGGCTATCCGTTATTGGTTAAGGCTAGTGCAGGTGGTGGAGGAAAGGGAATGAGAGCGGTTCACGAACCTAAGATGCTTAGGACTGAATATGAAGCAGCAGCACGTGAAGCCTCAGCAGCCTTCGGAGACGGTACTGTTTACGTTGAGAGATTATTGACAGGTTCAAGGCATGTTGAAATTCAAGTACTTTGTGACCAATATGGTAATTCAATACATTTGAATGAAAGAGATTGTTCATTACAACGAAGACATCAGAAAGTAATCGAAGAAGCACCTTCTCCAGCAGTCACACCTGAAATTCGTAATAATATGGGTCAAGCTGCGATAAGGGCTGCCAAGGCTGTAAATTATGAAGGGGCTGGAACGGTCGAATTTCTTCTAACTTCTAAAGGCGAGTTTTTCTTTCTTGAAATGAACACTCGATTACAGGTTGAACATCCAGTTACTGAATTAATTACTGGAATTGATTTAGTTCAGAAACAATTTGAAGTTGCTGCGGGTATTCCATTGAATATATCTCAAGATGAAATAGGAATTACTGGGCATTCGATTGAAGCCAGAATCTATGCTGAAGATGTAAGTAAAGGGTTCCTTCCGGCTATTGGAAAGCTATCAATGTGGAGGCCACCAACAACTCCTGGTGTTAGAATGGATTCGGGATTTAGAGAAGGAGACGAAGTAACTATTGATTTCGATCCAATGTTAGCCAAATTAATTGTCCACGCTCCAACAAGGGAGGCAGCATTGAGAAGACTGGATACTGCATTATCAGAGTTTGTTGTTTTAGGCGTCACTACTAATGTTGGATTTTTACGCGAGGTATCGAAAAGTGAAGCATTTTCAAATGGTCTTGTAACAACTGATTATCTTGATAACATATCTTTAGAAGAATTTAAGGAACCAGAAATTAGTGATTCAATCTTAATTTCGATTGCAGCAGGAGCAAGCCGTTTTGGATTAGATCGTAATTTATTGTCTGTCAACTCAGAAATAATAGATGAGTATAGTGGGCATTCAGGTGATCCATTCAAAACATTGACGAGGTCTTACCCTTAGGTGATTTTATGGAATGGAGTATAGATAATTCTGGTCCTAGATACACAGTAAACTTTTCTGAAAAAGAGGGTTTACTTTCCCTTTCTAAATTGATTTCTAATGGTGACGAAATTAGTTTTCCTGAGATTTCATTGAGTAAAGATCAGCAATCGGGGAGAATTCTTGTAGAATTAGACGGAGTTAGAAGTTTCGCTCATGTTTCTCGCTGTGACGATGAATGGTGGATCCATTTCCAAGGAAGAATTTATGTTACTAATATGCACGAACCCGGAAGTAAAGACTCTACATTATCAGAAGGCAGTCTAAGTGCTCCGATGCCCGGTACAATTCTTGATGTAATGGTAAAGAAAGGCCAGAGAGTAAGAGAAGGCCAGACGTTATTGGTTATGGAAGCGATGAAGATGGAGCATCGTATTCAGGCACCAAGAGCCGGTGAAGTTACAGAAGTATACTTCCAGACAGGTGAAAGAGTAGATATGGGTGCAAATCTAGTTGAAATAAGCGATTAGACCAGTCTTATGCATTTATTCTACAATTATCACGCAGGGAGTGGGTTAATTACATCCAAGGTCTTGGCATTATCATGGGAGTAGAAACGACAATACTTGCTGCATTGATGGGTCTCAGCCTTGCATCTGCCTCAGGATTTAGGGTATTCTTGCCTCCATTTATCTTATCATTAGCAGTTAGGACAGATACTTTTGTTAATTTTGATTTATCAGGAACAGAGTTTGCTGCTTTTGATAGTAATGCAGCAGTTCTAATTCTTGGAATAGCATGCTTAGCAGAATTTGGAGCATATTATGTTCCTTGGTTAGACAATTTACTAGATACAATCGCTACTCCTGCAGCTGTAGTTTCAGGTGTTGGTATGACTTCCATGGCTTTAGTAGGGAGCGACCCAATAATTCAATGGTCTTTTGCAATAATTGCAGGAGGTGGCTCAGCAGGAATAATTCAAGTAACTACAGTGGCAATTCGTGGTTTGTCATCTACCTTAACTCTAGGTTTTGGCAATTCATTTGTTGCATCCGGTGAGAATATAGCAAGTATTGTTCTTACTTTTGCAGCTTTAATCGCACCTCTAATTGCAGCAATCTTCGCAGTTCTATTAGTTGTTTTATTGATACGGCAATCAATTAAAGTTACAGCGGAGAAATCAACTCAAGGGGCTTAGGAATTCTTGATCCCCCATATATGATCTCAAAGCTTCTGGTATCATTATTCGACCATCCTCTGTTTGATATTGTTCAAGAATTGCCACCAATGCTCTACTTGTGGCAACTGCAGTGGAATTTAGTGTATGAACAGCAGAGTTTCCTTCCGATGTCCTGTATCTCATACGAAGTCTATTTGCCTGATAGTCAGTACAATTAGAACAAGAAACCACTTCTTTGTATTCTCCAACACCCGGTAGCCATGCTTCAAGGTCATATTTCTTTGAAGCGACAGTGCCCATGTCTCCAGTACAAATATTTACTACTCGGTAGTGTAAACCTAAACTATCCCATAATTCAGTTGCATTATTCAATAAATCTTCATGATGAGACCATGAGTCTTCTGGTTTACAAATTATTATTTGTTCTATTTTAGTAAACTGATGTACTCTCCATATCCCTCTATCTGAGAGCCCATGCGCTCCAACTTCTCTACGGAAACATTGCGATACTCCGACAAGCTTTATTGGAAGCTCAGAAGGTTCGATAATTTCATCCATTCTCATAGCAGTTAATGGGTGTTCACTTGTGGCTATGAGATAGAATTTATCTGGCTCAATACCATACATTACAGTTTCAAAATCCCCAAGATCTGTAACTCCCTCGTAAGCTTCTTTATTCATCATTAAAGGTGGTTGAACGAGAGTATAATTTTTATTGATGAGAAAGTTTGTAGTGTAATTTTGTAGAGCCATTTCTAGTCTTGCTAAATCTCCTTGCATGAAATAGAATCTACTTCCAGTAATTTTTGCGGCCCTAGCTAAATCAACCCAACCATTGTTTTCAATAATTTCATTATGATTTTTTGCCTCGAAACTCAAATCAATTTTCTCACCATGTAGGCTGTGTAGAGTATTCTTTTGGTCGTCTTCCCCTACTGGAACACTTTCGTGAAGAATATTTGGGACTCTCATTCTTATTGAATCTCTATTTTCTAGAAAATCATCCGCCATTTTTGATAATTCTTCAATCTTATCTCCTATGCTAGATACTTCAATCATTATTTTATTCACAGCCTCAGTATCTCCTGTTTTTTTTGCTGCGGCTATACCTCTTGCCGCTTCATTTCTTGATTTACGAAGTTGATCGACTTCATACCTCGCTTGCTTCCATTCATTATCTAGTCTAATTACTTCATCAATGTTATCATGAGGAATTTTTCTTTTATCATGATCTTTTCGTAAAACCTCTGATTTTTCACGAAACATACTCATGTCTAGCATAACTATCAACTCTAGGAGTGACCAATCTTCTTTCAATGAATCGGGCTTT
>Ga0115011_10003477_pt1 | contig 10744 bp, 6 predicted proteins | sample TroAtlMetagenome_2_FD_88705 | JGI IMG/M metagenome (GOLD analysis project Ga0115011, IMG submission 88705) | Marine eukaryotic phytoplankton communities from Atlantic Ocean - Tropical Atlantic ANT8 Metagenome | ecosystem: Environmental > Aquatic > Marine > Oceanic | place: Tropical Atlantic... | reverse complement strand
TTTTGACATTCGCAGTGCCCATCATGATCATTGTCAAGTCGATCGATCTATGCTACTCTGCATTAATTGCAGTAGGGGGATACACCAGACCAGGTTGGCCGCACTGATTTTGACTCTGAGTAGTATTATATTTACCCGGTGCCGTTTCTGCATATTGAATTTGGAAGATGTGCTACTGTTAACCATATCAAAGTTGGAACGGAAAAAAGCACCCACCACCACCCACCAAGGATCTTCCTTTACTTGGTATTGAAGTTTGCTGCTCCTGGGGGGCTCGGAAGGGGGGGCGGCCGGGCCCCGATTAAATCCGGGGGCTGTAGCGCCTCTCCATTAATATCCTTAATTGCTAGTCCGAGCCCCACCCACCCTACTTGCAGCTTCATTTTTCAACGTGCGGCACGGGACAGCCACGGGCGCACGTGGAGGTCATCGGTACCCGTCCGCGCCATGCTTAGCGCCATGCTTAAAGCGCGCACGCCGAGAGGTGGCAGTCTCGGCGGGCTACGAGTGCCCAAGAGCTGCTGCTCTCCGAGGCCCTGAATCCGCGCGCGACCGCAAATAGATCTCCAGATTACTGGTAGAGAAGCGTCTGACCCAAGCGCACAGCGATGCACCTCAAGCAGTCCACCAGTTGTCCGTCGCCACATGTAACCCGCGGGCGTTGGGAGAGCATATTCGGTTGTCCCCGGCTGGCCACTTGGCCGCCGCTCGAGATCGCGGGCCGCTTGGGCACCAGTCGACAACTTGAAAATTCGGGCACCAGTCGACAAAACCTTGTGGTTTGAACGTGTGTGCGTGTATTGAGCCGCCAAATACACCATTTCGCCCTTCGGTCAAACATTTAGAGAAGAAGACCGGGCGACTCGGACTCTGCCAGTGGTATTATTACTTACTTACTTACTTACTTACTTACTTACTTACTTACTTACTTACTTACTTACTTACTTACTTACTTACCGTGACTAGTATTTGACTGCAGATAAACGACGAGGTGGCGCAGAAGAAATTACTGCTAAATATTTCTATATTTCCGAGTCGTTACTAAAGAGCACTGGCATTATGTAAGTCATTATGTTAATCCAGGGCCAGCTGCTTTATACAAATCATAATTATAAATTCTAGAACTCCCTTTAAGAGGACGTGCCGCCGGGCGAGCGTTACTTGGTGTCCTAGGACTGAGCCCCGACTTCACTAGCCCAACGCTACCCGGACATATCATACGAGTACCTGTAATTGCGTGAATATTAACACAGAGGAGGCTCAGCGTTTCAGCGGCACAAACGTTGTCTCTTCGAGTATAGCCAGCAATTCCTTTTTGATCGCAAGTAAATTTCTTACTTCCCCGCTGATCAGTGTCTGTAGCTCGGACTGCAGATATGGGCTGAGGTTGTATTGGGCCAGTTGATCACCAACTTCTTTAATCAGGGCCAAATAGGCATCAGGACGGAAAGGCGATGGTGCATACGAGCCAGGTGGAAGTAAGCTGTGCTTGATGGATAAAAATAGCAAGGTGCGTCCAAGAAGAAAAGAATTCGATGTGATACAGGTTGTGTAATCGAACGAAAGGAACCCGACGTTAAGTAGTTGCTGCTTCAGGGTCTGGAATTCCGCCGATGTGGAGCGGATACTACTGATCTTCAGATCAAGTCGAACACAGTCATGATCGTTGAATTGGAGGGCAAACCCGTGATAAAGAAAAAGGATATGGTTAGGCTGCCCATAGTCCTCTAGCACCTGTGACAATCAGCACTCATAAAAAAGTTATGAAACTCTTTCTCTCTCGCGTTAACGATAGTATCTAGCGAGCCGTAGTAAAGGTAAAGAAATAAGAACACAGGAAGAAAATAATTGACACGGACTTAGTATAAACTTGCGTACCCTTGTCAAAGTCCCATGCAGCACGTGTGACAGCAGTAGACTTACCACCACGAATTACTGTTGAAGTGCGATGTGCCACTGTACCTGGTGGAATCTCTGCTGCGCCTGCCTGTGGAAAGAATTGTTTGCGTACTTGGGAGGTGGCGCACGCACCGCATTGACAAGGTCGAGCATGGGCACAAGATGACGTTGCCCATTCCACCATATGGAACGACTGTCAAGGGTTTGGACTGCCCACCGAAAAATAGGCCATGACAGTGCTACGTCAATGCGCCTTGTGAGATTCCTGTATGCATTTTTATTAACTCGCTGTAGCATGCTATCATAGCTGCGCTGGACGGAAGCTATGTATTCAGGAATAGCTGCAACAAGGGCAGAACCCTGTAGATGGCTCTGTGCTAGAGCAAAAGCCGCTTGGGGAGTATCAGCCCATGTCAGGGGTGAGGTGCTTAGGTCAACATCAGCATTGGTCTCCCGAACCAAATCCAAGCCAAAGATGATGCGGAATATGTCATCTATACCAGGCAGCACAGCAAGATAGGGCCCCAGGTGGCTATTGGTAGCGTTAATGATTTTGCCAGCGCCAATCATGACCATAATGTGCTTAATGAGAAGGAGGACTATTGCGTGAAAATCATCTAAGGCCCGCACCGCATCGCCAAGCTCTCGACGTGCACGCTCAATGGACAAGCAGTCAGCCTCAGGGACTTCGATGTAGGTTTGGCCCCGGTTGAGGGCCCTGGTTGCAATTACACCAGCTCGGCCACCATGTGACTCAAGGACGGCAGCTTTGACATGTAGAACCGGCCATTGGCGTGACTGTGCCCATGCATTGAATACGACAATGCGGGTCTGCAGCGGGGGTAAGATTGCCCACGACGGCGAATCGTTATTTGTTTTGAGTGTGGTATTCTCATGTGGGGAGCTTAAGCTGGCTAGCTCTGCCATGGTGGCGATTTCGCTTGCCAGTCGCATGAGCACATGTTTTTGCGCCAGGCGGAACTTGACAGCAAGGTGCACGTCATCAGAAAAAACATTTGCTAGTGCTGTTTTATCCTGCCTGCCTGTGGTAGAAAAGGTGGCTAGCGCAGCTGTAGCTGCATCCAATAGCGCAACCATGATAGTAGGATCATGTGGTAGTGGTGGTCTAAAGGCATACTCACAAGCAGGCGTGGTTTGCTTCGCACCAATTGCGACCACACAGGCTCCAAGCTGTGAGGGATCCATACCAACAACCCAAAGAAAGTAGCGAAGGTCGTGATTGACTCGATCTAGCTCTCCTGTAACACAATTTGATGGCATCACATTGATGCCACCTGCCGTTAGAAGATCAATACGCCGGTTTGCGACTTTATTCCCGTCGTAATTTAAGATGGGAAGTGAGATTGGTGTGCAATCAAACGGATTCTCTTCGTTGGGTACGAAGCCATGATGTTTGATGTAGATTTGTGTCGGGTTGTCACCATAGTCTTCGAAGAGCTGTTCACCCGGTATACAGTTTCTATCACTAAACGTCTGCAGCCCATATGACGACAAGACATGGTGTCGCAAAAAGAAAATTCCATTTGCAGCTTTTCGTAACCAGGCGTTGCTGTGTGACCGGTGATTCACAAGGTCGGCAACGGGAACAAGGTGTTTTGCACCCTTAAACGTCAATGCTCGAGAGTCGACAATTGCATGCGCCCATGACCAGCTTGCAGCTGATGTATGAGCTTGGATGCACGCGTCTATTTTGGTGCTTCTTGTTGTTGCACAGGCCAACCGAACTGCACGCTTAAGACTTGGCGTGATACGAATCACCGTCGTAGTAGTGTGGTCCCTTGAATAGGCTGTGTGGACCATTGCACCTGGGTCACGCAGTGCTTTGAGCGCTGAACGCCCAAATCCCCCAGGAGTTACTACCATTGATGGCAACACAGCAAAGTATGGAGCCCATCCAGAGTTGGTTCCCTTGGCCATTTCCATCAGCAGTTGAAAAGCAATCGCGTCTGCATCGTTCAACGTATTCATCTCTCCGTGGGCATGCGCGGCAACGTTTCCGCTCGCCCCGTTGAAAATAATGGCGGATGGTACGAAAAGTGCCTCCGTGCCCGCATCAAGGGGTGAGATGCATTTCAGACCTATACCCATGCGTTTGAACTCGGCCGTTACCAGGCCGTTCGCTCTTCCGTTCTGGCGTGTTAACCAGCCCATGATGTCGGCGCTTGAACACGTGTGCCGCCAGAGTAACAATGTCCAACACAGGCTCGTCCTCATGACTCTGCCAGTGTTCTACAGGTCTGGTGCAGTGAGAAGATTATCAAGCTCCAGGCTCGCCTGCTAGCTCTAATCAATGTGCCCATATCGCAGGTTGGTTGGGTCATGTATCAATGTATCCACATGATATTCTCTGGACCGCTTGCGTTAGGCCGCTCGCGAACTGGGCCCAATGCTCGCGATGATGATATATTCGAGATGCCGTCGCGGCGACCGTAACGTGCCCGCCAGTTCCTAGTAGTCACCGTCACGGTCACGGTGACTCAGAGCCTGAGTCGGACGGTAGAGAGCCTGAGCCTGCCAGTGGCACTTTGTTGTTCTATTGGCTTTGCCTCTAGACCAACTTTATCCCGACACTCGCGTCCGAGTCGGGCCCGCCGGGTACGGAGTCGGATAAATCCATGATCGCCGAGAAACGCAGCCTGAGCCTGACTCCGAGTCGGACACGCCGCCGATGGACTCCGAGTCCGAGTCCGAGTCCGAGCCTGAGCCTAATTCTAATCGGTATCAGGCTCTTGCGACGGTCTTTTAGGAACTTGGGCTAACGTAACCTGAATAAACCTGAGCCACCGTGACCAAGAGCGGAACCCGACCGGAGAAACTCATATGAGGGTCACGGTAGATCACCTACGGTAGTACCGTAGGTACCGTACTGGTAGATACCACGGTACCGTAGGTACCTACCGCAGTAACCTTGGTATCTAGTATACGCTACCGCAGTACAAGTTACAATTGACAAAAACGGAGGGGTCGGGCAAACGTTATAACATGCGAAGGGTTTACCATGGATGATGCACTTTTCCTTTATACTTCAGAGTCGGTGTGTGAGGGTCACCCCGACAAGATATGCGACCAAGTCAGCGATGCCGTCCTTGATGCTTGCATAAAAGACGACGAAACATCGCGCGTAGCCTGCGAATGTTGTACCAAGACCGGCATGATAATGATATTTGGCGAAATAACCACATCAGCGACGGTCAACTACGAGGCTGTCATTCGTGACACGTTAAAGGAGATAGGATATGATGACCCTGCTAAAGGGATGGATTATAAAATAGTCAATGTCATTGTTGCAATTGAAGAGCAAAGTCCAGACATCGCGCAGTGCGTAGACGCAACAAAAATTGAAGAGATTGGCGCTGGCGATCAGGGCATTGTGTTCGGATATGCAACCGATGAGACTGACGGTGTCCTCATGCCATTGACTCATTGCATTGCCACTCATCTGAGCATGCGACTTGCTGAAGTGCGCAAAAGCAAAATCCTGGATTGGGTTCGACCAGATGGTAAAACGCAGGTGACTTGCGAGTACAAATTAGACAACGGAAAGCCCACACCGCAACGAGTGCACACAATAGTTGTATCAACACAGCATAGCGAAATCGTCAGCCAGGAGCAGATCCGCGAGGGCCTTATGGAGCATGTGGTGCGCGCTGTGGTTCCTACTAGATACCTGGACGACGACACTATATACCATATGAATCCATCTGGCCGATTCGTGATTGGCGGTCCCCACGGAGATGCTGGTGTGACAGGTCGCAAAATCATTGCCGATACGTATGGTGGTTGGGCGTCTCATGGTGGTGGCGCCATGTCGGGAAAGGATAATACCAAAGTTGATAGGTCAGCGGCGTATGCTTCGCGCTGGGTAGCTAAATCATTGGTGCAAGCTAGACTTTGTCATCGAGTCTTAATTCAGTTATCATACGCAATTGGAATCGCCTATCCTTTGGCCATCCATGTAAATTCTTACGGCACAGCACCCATCCTAAGTGGCAAGACGGATGCTGAGCTTGTTGAAATCGTTAAAGCGAATTTCGACCTGCGCCCAGGATGCATTGTGCGTGATTTACAACTACGTCGACCAGTTATGCAAAAAACTGCAGTATATGGTCATTTTGGCAGAGATGATGAAGCTTTTACTTGGGAAAAGGCAAAAGAACTCTCTATCTGATCTCGGATGGTTGAGCTTATGGACACACTAGGTGGCAGATAACCTGTGATTTGCGTGTGAATCATTCCTCCGGGTGAATCAGGGCACATAACCCGGCATTTTACACGCCCCAAAATCATCGCCACAGGACAGCTCCTGCGCGAAACTTGTTTGGTTGAATGACCTTTGCGCCTTTTTTGCTCTTGGCGGGCAGCCGAGGCGTAGGCTGGGCACCCGACGCGGTGGCCAACACGGGCCACTGCAGCCCCGCTACCCCTCTATAAGCTCCCAGTGCAAATTACCCCAGGGGGCGGCGGGCCCCAAATTTGAGATTCGAGTTCCCAAAGAATAAATAACTAAATAAATAATAAATCAAGGAAGACCTAAAAAAAGGAACAAGCGCCTAAGAGCCTTCTCCCTGCTCGGTCAGGATCATGATGCCCAACCGGAGCTTCGAAATAGCAATGAGGTATCTTTATACAGTATTTTCAGTCTCGTGTGGTAAAACGTCCCCCATTAAGAAGCGGCAATGACCTTCGAGGCTCGGACCGCGCGCGATAGGATGCAACTCGTATAATCGTTCAAGAGTCCCTGGGGTCCGCCCCCTGGGCACCCCAAGAGCCCCTTTGTGCGCCCTGAGACCGGACTGGGGGAAAGGGGTCACTTTCGCGGCGAGAAGCGGTCGCGAAGTCTGAAACCCGCGACGTTAGGCCATTTTGGGCACCTCACCCCATCCCGAGGGGGGCACCTCCGTGGCAAGCTAGTGTCGCTGTGTGCTTAGGATGCCCCTGGGACCCCAACGGGCGAAGACGCCTACTTCGGGCTATCAATTGAAAATCTCACCAATTGGGGTGCCGGCCCCGTTCAGACGCCTAGGTATAGAGATACGGCAAATTTGGGGTGCGGTGATATCCCCCTGTACAAGTCGTATTTTAGGAATGATGATGATGATGATGATGAATAATGGGGTGTGAAAAGTTGGGTTGACCTTAAAAATTGAACTATAATTACGAAAAATTATTCCTAACGTCCCATGTGTATCATGATAAGGCGCAAAGGGAATTTCCGAGTCCTGTGTTTGGCTGGCTAGGCCGATGATGAACGTATCATGCCAGTGATATTGTATAGGCATCTTAGTCGCAGAAGCCAGTGTTACCCTCGGCTTGAAATTGTCGAGGAGAATAGCACCCAGTAGTGAATGTAAGTTCTTCTGGGGGCCCCATCGTCGGCTAAGACCTAGCACTCTAGCACTCTACAAGACAAGCGATATAGTCGCCTCCATCTAATATAATCATGATGCTCCAAATGGCTACACTGCCCTCGGAGATAACGAGGAAATAGGCACCGCTCTTAGGGATCAATCTATACTTTGCGAAATTCTGGCTATCTATCACCCCGACCATTCAATTTTATTTGGCTTTTGCTCTAAGCAAATCTCGACGAAGCTGATGGAGGTCATTTTTTGCATAGCCGAGGGCAGCATGGGCAGCAAGATACGCAGCTAAAACGGAACCTGCGCAATTTGACATGGTAAATTCATCGAAAGCGAGGATTACATTATCCAGGCCATTGACTGTCGAGCTAAGCCCGCCTGGCCCACCAGCATACCTCGCTGGGTTGTGGGAGAAGCCACGTGAGAAAGGTTCTAGAGATGCAACGTAAACTTCCTTTCCCGCTGTTTTGGGGAAGAGTTTCGCAATATGCCCAAGGACGTGTTGATGATATTCTGTTGCATGGTCAATGTGTACACCTCGACTACAGTTGCTGATCAAAGAGGGTGGTACAGGACCTTCAACGACACAGGAAACAATCTCATTTGGAACATCTCGGAGTGTCACTGTCTTCCATTCTATGATACCAGGATCTTTGCAGGCAACGGAAACACGCATGCATTTTCGCCAAAAGACTGGCACTGCATGGGGAGCATCGAGGTCCCGGCATGTTCCACGAAAAGCAACAAGCGTTCGTACAATTTGCTGAGCACGCACCAATTTCAGTTCCGTGCTTCCGCACGAGCTACTCGAACCAATGTTGTCTTGCTGTTGTTGTAAAAGCATAGCGCGTTTCGCGGCTTCTCGCGCAAGAAGGAGGCTTTCAAACGCATCAACTGCAAGAACAACTTTGTTGGCGGCGAATATTCTGGATTTACTATCCACCCCTACCGGTGGTACAGAAACGAAAACTTTTTCCTCACTGTTCAGAGTTTCCACAGCACCGACAACGGTGTTAGTTCGGATGCGGCCACCATACTCTTGAATGGTAGCCTCCAGTGAAGCACAAAGGTAGGGGGTGCCACCTTTAGGGACATGGTAACCATGAATTCCATGCATGACTGACGTAGACCAGGCCGCAAAGGACATGTGGTCTGGAAGCAGGTTCTCCTCACGGAAGAGTGCACTGATTGCACAAATTAGGGGCAAGGGCTCAGGCACAGGCGCTGTCTTTGTCGCATGTGTAGCACGCACAATGCGATTTGCAGCCTCGGAGACTGTCATGCCAGCAGCTGCTGCATATGCCGCACCAGCGCAATCAATATTCCTCCACGAGACTTCGGTAAAAATACTAGCTGTCTCAGGCAGCTTGGCTGACAGAAACGAGAAGAGCTCTCGAAAAACAATTGCAGCCTGTCCAATAGTGACCATCAAGATGCCACGATTGGCACCAAAAGCACGAGATAGGTCATCGATCCAAGCTCGTATGCCCCTGCGTAACAGCAAAGGATGACACAAGTCGTCTGCAACCACAACACCATGCGCCCAGCCTGTCCTCACATTCCCAACAGGCTCAAAAGCCAGAGGCTTGGTGGCGTGTATACACGGTGAAAGCAAAGCTGAATAACGTGAAACTTGCCCAAACTCGCACCGGTCTAGCACGAAATCGCATGGAGCGCCAACTGGGCGAGAGATCGCGCCGCCATCACTTTTTGGTTGGGGCACTAAAACAGTCACTCGACAGCCAGCACGTGCAAGTAGTGCACCAGTGAAGAGGCCTCTTATCCCACCCCCATAGACCAGCATATCTAAATGTGGTGAGCTTTTTGCTGACTTCAAAACTACGCGCGCCCCAGGTGCACGGAGGATGAAAAGTAATACAAGCCCAACGAAAACGAGCACCGGATGTACTGCAAACAAAAGACACTCAAGCAAGGTAAACTTTATTCCTGGCATCTTACCTTGGTATGCCATGAACAGCAGCACCATGCAAGTGTGACTGGGTAGAATTGGGTCTCCAATTAGTTGTATTTTCATCATAGTCTCTGTGAAGCGCATTAGCTGTCGCCTATGTTATTGATGCCGGATGTCTCTCGATTTAAAATGAATACTCACGAATATGGGTGCATCACAATACCCTTGAACGCACCGAAGCGCTCGAGGAGCTCGCGTTCTACTCGATTGGAATTTGCCGAGCCATATATCTTTCTTCTTGAGGTGACTTCCTTTCGCAAGTCGTCCCAAAAGATCGATGCTTCGTGAGCATTGAGTGTACGGTCTTCCAAAGCCGCTTCAACATCAGTATGATACTCGTCTATATATAGTTGAATTCGGTCATCCAAGCCTTCCAGCGGTGAAGCTGTTTTGGATCCCAATCTCATCTTCAAGGAGCGTCAGCCAGCGCCAGCCCTCTGGCATCACAGACACGCGTAGCGATCCCAGGGGCTATAGTACACTTACTTACGTGCTTGTACTGCAAACGCTTAATGACAAACACTTTTTTTTTTTTCATAAGTGCTAATGCCTTACGGGCACCCTCCTATGACCTCAGTCGCCATACCCGCTGAGATCATGATGCCACGACCCCCCTTAAGTAACACTGTGGCATGCCTAAGTCGCCGCGGTCCCGGCCCCCGCCCCGATTTCGGTTGCCGTGAGGCTCCGCAGGGTTTGATATCGTAGCGCAGCTCCGATTGTGGCTTCTAAAAGGGTTCAAGTTGCACTTGTCCTCAGTCCCGAAAGTCTTCGGTTTGTTCATGTCGCCACGTACGCCGAGAACCTCGAATCGGTCTCTCGCGACGCCAAGACGGTCACTACGATACGCCAAGATGACCGTAGCTTCGCCCGGTCGTACCAGGTAGCAACCGCGCGGGGGTCAGCTTCTGCGCACGCCCGGCGAGATTTCGTGCGTACGAAGGTGGGTATTCACCTGTCGCTTGATCTTTGCGCTAGGTGCTTTTTTATGCTGAAAAGCAGTTTATGCTGAAAAGCAGATTATCCCGCATTTCCGGGCACTCGAGCAGCCCAGGTGATGCACCTGCTTTCAAAAGTTGAGTATACGATACGGCCCCCATCCTCGCATCGTGCGCGTGCCCGCCGTATGTAAATTCGGCCTTTCTCGTAGGCATGTTAGGTAGGGGGGGGGGGGATCGAAGTGCCCGGGTCGAGATCTTCACGGTCGGAATAGCCGCAGCGGCCTGCGCGGCACACGCCAAGACTTGTCGATGAAGAAGGCTCGCACCAAGGAACTGAGCCGGGTCCGCACTAAGGAATGCTGCCTGTCTTCCTATCTTCTACCTATGCTCCTACCTTGGTACTTATTCCGAGTCAAGTTCAAGTTAAAAGATCAGAGCTACTTACTCATAGGAATGCTACCGCAGTAGCGCCGGTCGAGAGATATATTATGACTAAGCCGGAGCAGGCACTAACACGGGAAGTACTTCGGTGGATTCAGTCTCTGGTACGT
>Ga0115011_10003476_pt1 | contig 10746 bp, 5 predicted proteins | sample TroAtlMetagenome_2_FD_88705 | JGI IMG/M metagenome (GOLD analysis project Ga0115011, IMG submission 88705) | Marine eukaryotic phytoplankton communities from Atlantic Ocean - Tropical Atlantic ANT8 Metagenome | ecosystem: Environmental > Aquatic > Marine > Oceanic | place: Tropical Atlantic... | reverse complement strand
CCAAATCTCCAGAGTGTAACTCCCGCTTCCTGAGAATGCATCGACCCATAGGGTAACGGTTGTGCCTCCGACGCTCGAACCGTTTGATGTGACGTTCTCGACCGGGTCTGAGTACCACGAGTAGTCTATGGAGTAGTTGCCAGAGTCGTATAGATACAAGTCGAAGTCGATGCCGGCGCTGTTTGAGAAGCTCAGGCTTGCGGCGATCCCAGTGCCATTTGGCATCTGGACGGAGTACCAATCCTCATCGCCGCTGCTCAGGTTTCCGTAGTATGTCCCGTTGTAGGACCCAAGTGGAGTTGCGTTGCTGCTGGAATCCCCTGCATCTCCGCCAGAGCCAGCGTCATCATCTGCTAGTACTTGTGTCGAAAGAACGCTCAGCATCATGATGGCGACGACTAGCCTTGCACGGCTCGCGGTTCTCCCCATGACTCTGCCATGGGCCCGGACGTATTGAAGGTTGGTGAAAAATGGTGCAGAAAATACACCGCACGCGAGTGCATCGTTTTAGTACTGGTAGAAACCGATGCCTGATTTCCTTCCTAGTTTGCCGTCTTCGACCATATTGACCAGGAGTTCGGCAGGGGCATACTTGTCGCTCGACATTCCTTTTTTCAGGACGTTCATGATGTGCATTACGGTATCCAATCCGATCAGGTCAGCCAGTGCTAGGGGGCCTATTGGATGGTTCATCCCCAATTTCATGATTCCATCAATCGCTTCTGGTTCGGCGACCCCCTCCTCTAGGGCGAGGATTGCTTCGTTGATCATTGGCATGAGTATCCTATTGCTCACGAACCCAGGAGAGTCTTGGCACGATAGGGGTATTTTGCCCATCTCCTCTGATGCAGAGATGACGTCAGAGGTCACTTCTTCTGAGGTTTCGCTACCATTGATGATCTCGACGAGTTTCATTATCGGTACAGGGTTCATGAAGTGCATCCCAATCACCCTGTCAGCCCTATTCGTGTGCCTTGCTATCTCATTTATCGAGATGCTAGAGGTGTTGCTGGCCAGTATTGCCCGGGGCTTGCAAATCGAATCCAGTTTGCTGAAGGTCGAGAACTTCAATTCGGGAATCTCGGGTATTGCCTCCACGACAAGGTCGCATTCCGAAAGCGACTCTAGGTCGACGGAAGTCGAGACCCTGGAGAATGCGGAGTCTGCTTCTTGACGAGTCATGCGCTCCTTCGATACTAGCTTGTCCAGAGAGTTCGATATCGCTGAGGCCCCCCTGTCCAGGAACTCCTGCTTGACGTCCACCATTGTGACTTCCATTCCGCAGCATGCTGCTACTTGTGCGATTCCGTTTCCCATCTGCCCTGAGCCGACTACTCCGACTGATCGTATTGCCATGTTTTATTCCGGCAGTGGGGGAGACATGAGGTTTGGGTTGGGCTATTCCGAAACGCTGCCTCTTCTTCTGGAAAATCTCAGAGTCAAAAGAACGATTGCTGAGAGTAGGGAAACGATCCCTGCCGAGAAGACCCACAGCATAGTCCCTGAGGACTGGGCGTCATCAATTGCCCAGTCTATCCAGTCTTGCTTTAGTGCCTCGATTTGGTAAGAATTGGTGTTCTTCGCATGATCCATGGAGAATCCCTCGATGATATGCTGTCCAGCGTCGCTCGGTACTGATATGTTGATTGAGAACTGCCCCCCATCTGGACAGATTATGTCCCGAGATTGGACTTGGCTGCTGATTCTTACCAGGAGGCCCTCTTCGCAGTTCCCCGATACCTCCCTGAGTGTCGTTAGGGTAGAACCCTGGTATGTCTTCTCGTTGAAATCCAATACGGGCGGGGTCGAGTCTCTTTCTATGGAAACAGAGTACGAGTCTGTGCTATCGAGGGAGTCGATCTCTATGACGAATTCGTTAGTTCCTTCAACGAGGTCCAGAGAAAGGAAGGAGGTTTCCTCATCTGGGGTGATTACGCCGGTTAACCCAGTTGTAAGACTGGTCCATCTGACCTCTTGGGAGGGGTGCCGGTCGAGTAATATCTCCACGCTGTCGAGAGAGACGAGAGGTTGGTTGTTGCCGGAAATCGCAGTATCGTATGTGCTCTCGGGGAGATTGAAAATCCTGCACTCGTGGAATGAGTTTCGGTTCTGCTGCTCGATGGTCCTGTCATTGGCGTGAATGCAGAATGACTGGGGCCCGGTGGTGTTGAGGATAATGGATTGCGAGCCCTCTACACCGAATTGCGTGTTTAGGTCCTCTCCGTTGACTGACACCCAGAGGGTTACTTCCTCGGACGACCACCAAGAGAGGTTCTGGAAGTGATCCCCAAGTATGCCACCATTCGAGGGAGACAGGGCCCATGAGACCTCGGGAGGGGTCGAATCCATCACCATGGACCAATTGTTTTGATGGGTATTGCCCGCCCAGTCCTCGAGAGTTATCGTGACTCCGATTTCTCCCTCTCCCAAGCCGTCTAGTTCTAGAGGCACTGATACTGTTCTGGTGGATGGGTATTGGGGGTTCCCTGGCATGGGGAAACCCGTGCTCTCATTCAGCACTGGGGGGATTTCGCTCTCCAGAGTGCATTCGGATGTCTGGACCCATGAGTAGTATAGGATGAAAACGCACCACTCCATTGCATCTGCTGGAATCTCAAGTATGATTTCTCCGCTTGTTATGTTGATTGGATACTGAAGGTCATCCAGTCCGTAAGAGTGGGACGCTTGGTCAATTATTGATATCAGAGATACGTCCGATGGAGGGTTTGGGTCGTGGACTACTTGGAATGATATGTTCGCTGAGTTACCAGCGTTATCGGTGGATGTAATCGAGAATTCGTTTTGCACCCCGTTGTAATAGAAGAAGTAGGTATCATCGGAACCCTCGTGGAGCCCCAGCGAAGACACCTCCAGTTGCGTTGAGATATTCGCGAAACCCGTGGAGTTCGTAGGGATGGATTCCCCATCCAAGACCAAGAGTGCACCTGGCTCGGTCTGAATTTGAAATTCCAGATTAGGGGATCCAGATATCCAAGGGACGTCGTAAACTGCCAGCATCGGTGATGTTGCGTCGTAGGAGACTGCCAAGTTCGATTCCGCATAGCGTCCGGATGCATCAATGACGGTGGCTTGGAATTGGAACCACTGCTCTATTGCTGGAAGAGTGGCGTTTACCCATGCCTCTCTCAAGAGTGGCGTTTCTGTTTCATTCCCCAGTCCGTTCCAAACTTGTGTCAGGTCGTGAAGGCTTCCATTGGTCGCCATGCCCCATGCTGAACTAGCCGGGAACGAAGTGTTGTTGTCGGGCCAAGTCCAAGACAACTCGGAGATGTTGAAGCCGATCCCGATGTCCCTGGCATGGAGGTTGATGGGAATCTTGGAGTTGGCCTCCGTTTGGTTCCCTGGAGCCGTGAATGATATCTCTGGGTCCAATTCTATTAGCTCATATTCGTAGGGGAGCCTGATCAGCGCACCGCCTTCCAGTACTACGTCGATGAATCCCGTCCAGTTTCCTTCTTCAGGTGGCCTCTGGAAGCTTAGGTTCAGTTCGAGGGCGCCCTCGGGAACCATCCCCCCGAGGGACTCGGAGCCGGATGGCCATATGCTCGCGATGCTTGATTCGTTCAGATTTTGGAATGATGGGACGTCTAGTGCCGATCCTGCTACCACCTCTATGTCGATCCAGAAGTTTGACGACTCTCCGTCAACTGACCAACCGTGAACGGCGACGCCGTAGAGGCCATCCTGAGGATTGGTCTGTGAGATGGACTCCGAGGATGTCCCGCTCCACGACCTTGTCACCTCCTCTCCGGAGGAAAAGACCCCGTCTCCGTCATTGTCTCTGAAGAGGAAGAGGTCCAAGTCACTACTGTCGTACGAGTCCATCGATATGCTGAGCTCGGTTGCTTCCTCGATGGAGAAGTTGTGCCACCATGAGGCAGTCATCTTGTCATTGGGGTCGTCTTGGAATGCTGACTGGTTGTCGAGGCTTATCGGCCGCACCCATCCTTGTGCAGAAACCGACTCGACGGGCAACGGCATTGTTGACACCACTAGGGCGCTGTCGTTGCCCTCTGATTCTGACCAGTCGGTTACGGTCCTGCTGAACCCTGAAGACTCTGCCGAGATGTATCCCACGGTGATATCTAGAGGGTTGTCGTTCGTCTCTACGCCGTGTAAGGCCGTATGCAAAACCATTTGGTGAATTCCTGGCGTGGCTGGGACCGCGAATGTCTCTCGAGAAGTGCCAGTGTACGTCCCCCAGTTGTGCTGCCCGCTAGTTGCGTGGTTGTTCACTGATCTCTCTTCGATGAAGAAGGTGCTTGGGCCGTATGCTTCTGGGTCGTCGTCAGAGTACTCATGAGGGGTCTCGGTGAGCCAAAGGACGTCTATGTCCGTGAATGGGTTATCATCCCAATCGACATCCAGGATTACGACTCCCCCCTCATCGAGCTCTTCGGGCCAATCGACGGTTAGGAATCGCCAGTCACCGCTTTCTGGCCTCCAGTTCCATCGCATAGCTCCACTAATCCAAGACTCAGAGTACAGCGTCTGGTTGTCGGGGTTTCCATCCAGAGGCTTCGGAAGCAGGGTGAATGGACCGTCCCATGGGACATTTGTTACAATGGGCAGCGTCCAATCCCTAGATGAGTTTTCCACCGTCAGAACCGACTCCACCCTTATGCCATGCTGGTGGAGTCCCGGTGTGGCGTCATCGGGAACGGAAACGGCAACTGGGACTGATGTTTCTATGCCGGCTTCGATCTGGATCGAGTCGCTCACTGTGATCCATTCGTCTTCGGCAACCCCGAAGGACGTCCAGTCGACCTCTATTCGGACGGGGTCGAGCCCGGACGGGGAGGCATCGTACCTCCAAACCCCTAGTAGAAGTCCATCTCTTGCATCCTCGAAGGGCAGCCCTACCCTGACCTCTGCCTGAGGGCCATGGGACCACCAGTAGGTCACCTCCTCAAGCTCCTCCGAGTCTTCCCACTCCGACTCGTCGACCATTCCATCGGAGTCGGTGTCGTTGTGGTACTGCCCGTCCCCGTCGAAGTCGCTCCATCGGAATACTTCCAGGTACACCCTCTCCATCGATGACCTGTCCAAGTCGTGATCGAAGGCATCGTACTGGATTGTCGCCCTGGCTCTGAACTGAACAGTTTCCATGGGTAGCTGATAGGCGGAGTCGTTGGTAATGTGTATTGGGATCAGTAAGTCGGGCCTATCTCCCTGATGGCCGTCCCATGTGTCATTCTCCCCCCCTCCTGTCCCATTCCCGGTGCTGTTCCAAACCAGAACATCGTGAGAAAGGGGTTGGAATGATACCGGAGTGAGATTGAGTTGTATTTCTGAGTCACTTGGATTGCTGAACAGCACGTCGAATGTCTGAGACACCCCGGGAAGGATTGAGTTCAGGTTAGCATCCCTGTGCTTCCCGTGGAACCATCCCGTGTTCCATTGGGCGGGAGACGCGGACCATGTGCCGTTGTGCCCCTCGAGGGTCCTGACGGCCCTGGAAGCATTCATCCAACCACCACCTTGGACGAAGGGCTCGTAGCCACGATCGTCGGCGGTTGAGAGGACGAAGTCACGTAGCTCCTGGGAATTTGGGTGCTCCCCTCTTTCTTCCAGCCAAGCCTCCTCGACGAGGGCAAGAAGACCCGCGACTACAGGGGTCGCCAGACTAGTCCCCCCCCATGTGGTCCATGCCTGATTTGCGTTGTCATAGCTATTGAGTGGCATGTCGCCAGTTGCAGACCATCCTACAGATACGATATCAGGATCCATCCGTCCGACTACGTTGGGGCCCCTGTTCGACCATGGTGCGCTCTGGCCCCACGAATCTGAGGATCGGCTGCTGAATGCACCTACGGAGAAAACACCATGTGCGGCCCCGGGAACCTTGGTCGTCCCGAATCCATGACCCCCATTCCCTATGGCAACAGCGTAGGATGCGTTGGAGTTGTAGACCCGGGTGAGCCAGTCTAGATACAGGGAGTAGCCATCAGAGCCAGAGTCGTCGACGGATGAGTAACCGAATGAGAACGAGCCGATATGGGGCTGGTCGGGAGTGGATGGATCACCGTCGTAGCCCTCGGCAATGAATCTCCAGCCATCCAGTGAATGCCCCCCTGAGTAGTGGTTTCCGATAGAGGATATGGTGGCGTTGGGAGCCATGCCCAGAACCCTGCCATCGTCAATTACCCCTTGCGCGGAAATCGCACTGGCGCACAGTGTGCCATGACTCCCCGACTCTAGCATGAAGAGTGTGAGGTTGCCTGGTCCTGCTATTCTGTTCGAGTAACCGTGCCTGGCGGAGTACGTCTCACCGTAGGGAACCCCGTTAACGCCATCGGAGACCCAGTAAACCAGTCCCGCAGAGATGTCCCAGAGTCCGTCCCCATCAGTATCCCTGCCGGATGTCTCCTCCCCGGGCCTCATTGGCGTCTCGTTTCCGAACCAGTCGTCCCTGTCAGTATCGGGCCAGACTGTCTCGTAGAGGCCTGAGACCCTGTCATCGACAACCAGTATGGGGACATCGCCTCCTGCCTTGTCCTGAAGCCTCCAGTCAGGGTGTTCGCCAAGGTGGTACTCGCCAGATAGCGACTCATTGACTCCCGAGATGTTGAATCCCGACTCGTCCAGTATGCCGTCACTGTCGTTGTCGAAATCTATGATTGAGGTATCTGCATACCATGTACTTGACTCCGGATATGAATTTCCATCCACCATCCACGTGTACATGCTGTTGTGATCGAACATCAGTGGCCAACCATGGTATGTGGAATTGCTGTAATCCACCCTAGCTTGGGTGCCATTCAGATCAGGGTGCCCGAAGTCGACCCCAGTGTCGGCGACTGCGACGACCAGCCCCTCGCCGGAGTAGCCCATCTCCCATGCATCGTTGGCACCGTGGATCTCTCCGGATCTTACGGTGTTCGGGTTTGGCGCGTCCGGAATGGTGTCGTATGGCTCGGGCGACCTCTCCGCGTCGAGTAGTGCGATGATTCCAGGGACGGAGTTTAGTTTCTGGAACAATTGGGAGCTGACCCAGAATGTCCGGTGATCGATTCCCGAGGAAATATGGTCTATTTGAGACAACGACTCTCCTGGGCCGGGGGGTGCTTGCCTCTCTATTGATCCGGTATTCCTCTGCCAAGAATCCAGATGTGCGAGAGAACTGGTGATTGCAGTCACCCATACCGCCTCTTGACCAGAGTCCACCCTAATCAGCAAAGAGTCGTCGACCCACGGATTCGGAAATGTGAGTGCGGAGTTTGATTCTAGGGCTCTGATTCCTTCCGAAGAGGAGTCGTGGCCAGAGAATGCATAGGACGCCATAGAAGTGAGTGAAGAGGAGATGAGCAACGCCAGAACTAGTGGCACGAGTCGACGACGCACGAGTCATGGCAGGGAGATTGATGCTTGATATTGACGGATAGAAGTCCCGTCAAATACAAGAGTCAGGTCATCGAGGAGAGGTCGGAGTCCCGTAGTGTAGTGGTCCATCATCTCGGGTTTTGGTCCCGGGGACCCTGGTTCGAATCCGGGCGGGACTACCAAACTGGACAAAATCGGACAATTGAAAAAAGAATACTATTACAACAACTCCGATAACGTGGCCGATGAGCTATATGAGTCATTAAACGAGTTGCTGCCAGTTGCATCTGTTGTCCACATCGCTCTGGGAGTCATGGCTTTGGTCCTAGTACACAGATCCTCTGAGAGAGAGTGGAACGAGCGGTTTGCAGGCCTTCTAATCTCGTGGATGATGGTGATTCTTGGGGTGCAATATGTTTTCTCTACGCTCATCGACTACAGAATAGAGCAACTGGGGACCGATACTGTCTCTGTCTTCTTCACATACGAGTCAATCTTCTACTCGTGGATGACATATGGGCAGAGCGCATTGGAGTCCGCATTCTATGCCTCAATAGCAATACTTCCGCTGATCTACCCCTATCCACTAATTCAGAAGAAGAACGTAGTAAAGATTTGCACAATATTCGTTCTCTCTGTGGCATTGATTCTGGTCCCCATTGACATATTCACCGAATTCTCTTTTAGAGGGGTGAAATACATGTTAATTTGGTCTGGTTACATCGTTTGGACCCCAGTTTACCTCAGATTCCTATTCGGAGAATTGCTCTATGAGGAAGAAGGGGCGAGGGCAGTTTCAAGCGTGACTGCATTACTAATGCTGGGTGCTTATGGGCAAAGCTACATTTTCTGGCTTCAAAACTTAACAGGGGTTTCGACTGTCTACTTCGGACGGTGGGTAGTAGAGGACTTTGTGGCGCAATCCTTCCTAAGCAGCTCAGTTAGCATGGTTCAACTAGCTTTGACAGGTGGGACCTTCCTGGTGCTTTTCCTGGGGGAGTCTTGGAGGGCAATGAGTCGGGGCTTTAGCACCCTCAACGCCGTAGTCTCACTTGTTTTCGTAATTGGTGTTTTGTGGTACTTACTTACTCTCGTTAACTACGGCGATGCAGAGTCATGCGTACTAACGGCCTGCCAGGCTTGGGATGAGAATTTCGTCGATTGGTACGTATTCACATTCCAAGTGGCCAGGTTCCTCGGAGTTCCCTTGATTTTCATGTTCATATTGCTGAATTACAACATGGTTGACACTGCCGCCGAGGGGAGTAAAATGATCACAAGAATCATGGTTCTACTGCTCCTTTTAGTTGCAACTTCGAGTTTAATCGAGATGATTCAGATTATCCTACCAATTCCTGAAATGATTACATCTGCACTTTTCGCTGCCGGAGTGGTTGTTTTCATTGGTTGGGAGGAGAGAATAATGGATCAAATTATCACTGAAACCTCGAGCGCAGCGGAGTCAGTTAAGGATCTAGTCGGCGTAGCCGATATTAGAATCCAAGATGGGGAATATAGGTTCTTTTCGATGGCAATGGTTGCGATGGTCTGCTACGCACTACTGATTGCAGTTCTTTTCCACTCGATGGGGATACATAGCTAGGTGGTAGAATGGGAAGTGAAGAAGAGGAAAAGATGGAATGGGGCCTAGCAGACATAGTCGGAGAGATCTTCAGCATTAGAGAATCCAACATTGCAGCATCGATTGCAGTCGCCGTCATCCTCATCTCCGGGGGTTCAAACCTATACGGGTGGACCCAAACAGAATACGCCCAGGCTAAAGAAGCAGCCACCGATGATCAGTGGTTGATTGAATTCAATATTTCAGTTTCAACCATGGTTAAAGAAGAAACATGGCAAGACGAGGAGAAGAAAGTTATTGAGTTCTACATGGATGAATTCGTATTTCCTGACGGATATTACATAGGGGCTGTGAAGGTCATCGTAAAACCTGATGCGGACTCTAATGGCACCACACTAGATCCCATAGCCCAATGCGACTCTATCGGAGCAAATATCAGGAATGATGGTGAATTGGCTGCCCAATGGGACTTCGAAGATAACGTACTGTCGGGACAAGACAGCAGTTGCGAGTGGATAATATTGAGTCTTCAGACGTACCCGGGATACGAGGGGGATGATGTAAATTCCAGCGCGGCAAATGAGTTCCAAGCACTTCTCCCGTGGTCTGAATCTGGTTGGGGCGAGGGGGTTCTAGCTGTAGAAGTCGAGTTGGACGTGAATACCGTCGAGGAACTAGGCCCAGTAACACAAGATGATGATGAGGATATCACGATTGAGGTGGAAGTGAGTGGTTTCATCGCATCTGCAATGTTGATTAATTGAGGCAGGAGTCGGGTGGCATGACCGGCGATAGACTAGTTAGACCATTGAGCCTTACGATGAAGGGACCTGGCAAGGCAGAGGAGTCGACTATGCTAAAGCCCAAGAAGGAAAAGATGGTTGAGTTGACTCTGCCATGCGTAGAGATTACAATCCATATCGAGAGAAGAATCCAGAGGACCGTTATCAGAGGGGGAGAGGGGGATGACTTGCTGGACGAGGGGTCTGAATCAGCCGTTTACGACGTCGTCTCCTCGGCCTCTGTTTCTGAGTACCAGTCCATGATGGAGCTATTCAGGGGAGGTCAGCCCCATATCCTTGACCCATTCGATGGCAGGGACGTAAAGGTGGCTTTCAAGTCTATAGAATATAGCGCTTCTAATGGAGCGTTGAAGATGGTTCTGATCGAGGACGTCGACTGATCAGCCCTCGATTACACTGGAGTCCCGCTTCAGGTCCTTCGTGATGTTCTTCTGATGGCTCTCTAGGGTACCTCCGCCGATCTCAAGGAGCTTTGCATCCCTCCACATCCTCTCAACAACGTACTCCCCGACGTATCCGTACCCCCCCATGACCTGTATTGCCCGGTCTGCGATGTTCTTGGCCGCGGTAGTGGCGAACAGCTTGACGCCGTCCGAATCCAGCCTGTGGCCCGCCTCGGAGAGCTCGATCTGCCTAGCGGTATCGTACACGTATGCTCGCATGGCCCTGTACTCGGCCCATGACTCCCCTATGTGGCGCTGAATCTGACCGAAGTCTCGGATCTGCTTGCCGAATGCCTCCCTCTCGGTGGCATACGAGTTCATGTCGGCTAGACACCTCCTGGCGATTCCCACGCTCATGGCAGCGAGTCCGACCCGCTCGTGCTCTAGGTTCCTCATGAGGTGGATCATCGACTCACCAGGATTCCCTACGACATTCTCAGGAGGGACAATGCAGTCCTCGAAGACCAGTTCGGCGGTTGTGCTGGCTCTCATCCCTAGCTTGTCGGTGATCTTCTGCCCGGCTGAGAATCCCCCCATTCCCTTCTCGACAAGGAATGTTGTGAGTTCTGCCCTG
>Ga0115011_10003475_pt1 | contig 10750 bp, 6 predicted proteins | sample TroAtlMetagenome_2_FD_88705 | JGI IMG/M metagenome (GOLD analysis project Ga0115011, IMG submission 88705) | Marine eukaryotic phytoplankton communities from Atlantic Ocean - Tropical Atlantic ANT8 Metagenome | ecosystem: Environmental > Aquatic > Marine > Oceanic | place: Tropical Atlantic... | reverse complement strand
TTACTCTACATATTTGTTCTTTGTTCTACATATTGACATACTATGTACACGTAGTAAGAGACGACTCTTTTTCCCTCTTTTTTTTTTGGAGTTTTTTTGGAGTTTTTCTTTTCTTCACTTTTTGGCTCTCGAAACTTTGACGAAAACGACGACGTAATGTCGAGCGTCGGGGCCTTTCCTTCTTCGGAAAATGCCCCGTTGTTGGTCGCTTCCTCGTCGATAGGGCAAAACACTACTAAAGCATCGAATACTACTACTCTTCGCGACGATGAGAACAGGGAACCGTCGTCGTCGTTTTCGTCGTCGTCTTCTGCGATGATCAAGCGCGGCGGACGCGCCATCGGCATCATCGTCGCATTCTTCATTTTGGGCGCGGGATGCGTCGTCGGGATGTCATCTCGGGTCTCGCAAAAAGGGGTGGTCGAAGAAGGTTTCGTCGCAAAAGCGAAGACGACGATAGTATCATCATCGAATAATAATAATAACGATGATGATGCTGCTGCTTTCGGGACGATGAGGTCGTCGAAACCACCACCGAGAAAGAGTTCGGTGAGAGAACACCAACACCAACAACAAAAACTCGGGATGGAATTGGATGGATACGACTTGGACGCGAATGCATTTGGAGGCGATATCTGGCACGTCCCGTTCGAGTACTATAAGGACACGAAGTGGGCATCGGCGAAGTTTTGGCGCCCTGGGTCGAACGAATTGTTGGAGGGGGACACGTCGTCGTTAACGGACGAAGCGAGGAAGCACCCAGACGAGACGAAATACATGCCAGTGTTTAAATCGAAAGGTGTTGATTCGGCTCCGGTGGTGGTGACGGCGCACGCGACGAACTGGAAGAGCAACGGGTGGGTGATTCTCGACTCGGCGAAGAAAAATGGTCTCGAGATTGTCATTTCCGGGAACGGGACGACATTTCACGGGTTTGCTGATAAGATGATGGGGCTGAAAGCGGCGTTGCATTCGATTCCTGGGAATCCTATTATTGTGAACGCGGATGCGACGGATGTCTTGTTGCAGTGCGGGCCGGAGGAGTTTGAAAAACGATTCGAACAAGCCGACGCAGATTTTATTTTCGGAGGCGAGACGCAGTTATGGCCGGAGATAAGGAAATATTTCGACATGGAAGACGAGATAGAGTTTAAAAAAGAGATGAGTTTGACGTTTGGGGAGATTGGTAAAGCGGCTGGGGATGACGTCGAGCTCACCGGTGAGCATCCAAACGTCTGGGCCAACGCCGGTTCGTTCATGGGACGAAAAGAAGAGTTGATGAAATACATCGAAGCGACAGAGAATCGAATGGTGCGACACAACGATTGGAAAGAGGAAGACGGTTTTGGAATGATTTGTAAACCAGCGGCAACGACAGACGAAGAAGTGAACACCGTCTTCCCAGGCATGCGTCAATTCGACGACCAAGAGTGTCTCACAGCCTTTCAAATGCAAAAGAACATCGAACGCTCTCGAAGGCACAAGTTAGACGCGGACGGATCCATCCTCTTCTCTGCCGGTGGGGCGCCAATGTCACAATTAGGTCGAGATGCCAACGGCATGGTATATAACAAACAAACTGGCAAAGCCTCGTGTTTGTGGCACTTCAACAATCCTCAGGCGAAAATCCGCTTAAAAGATTTTGCCAACGCGTTCCCGGAGAGATTTTTAACCGACGCCGGGAGACGCGCGATGGTGAACACGCCAGACGGACATCCTGGGAATAGAAACGGGGAGATTGGTCCGTCTCCGAGCGAAGCCGCAAAGTAAAGATTCTTTTTTTCTTGCGTTGTTAGTTGTTGTTGTAGTCAATGTACATGTACACTTCTTACCGATGAATCTGCATGTGTGTGTGTGTGTCATCGAGACATCTTCTTTTGCACGCACTCTTTCCTCCCTTCTTCTTCTTCTTCTCCTTCGTCGTCGTCGTCGTCTTCTTCGATGCCTTTGTTGACTCCTCTTTCCCGCCAAAATCGCGTTGAAAATCAATTTTCAAAAAATGCCTCCTCCTTCACTTTTTTCTCTCTCTCGTTCAAAAAGCGCGATATATATCTTCACGCGCGATATCACACACACACACGCACACGTTCGGTGACGTTCGTGCGGCTTTGGGATGATGATGATGAAAGAAGAAGAAGAAGTCGAGACGATTGAAGAGTCCATCGACCTTGGCGAGTTCGTCTCGAACCCGCGGAAGTTTGCGAGCGAAGTGCTGTTCCAAACGTACGGTGTCGACGGGGAAACGAAGGAGCCGATCGATGCGGATTGGAAAGTGTCCAAAGTGCTCGAAAGATGCGTCTCGGACGCAAATATCAACCGATCGATCCCGGAAATCAACCATTCGGACGCTAAACTTGGGATTGAAAGCGTGCCTAAAGGTAAACTGTGCAGGATGAGATGCATGGTGCAAGATATGCGCGACCCGGAGTACTACGTTGGGTGTTTTAGGAGTAAGAAGAAGAACGCTGCTTGGCAGACGACAAAGTTCTCGGAACATGGAGGCGATGAGATGTCGAGGATGGAAGAAGAAGAAGAAGAAGAAGAAGAAGATAAAAGCGAGAGATTGCTTAGATTCGAGAGCCCACATAATTCTTCAAACGTTCGAATGTGGGAAAGGAAGGTGTTTTATTGCGTCCCGATACCTGGCGAGGCGAAATGGGCACAGGAGAGAGATTGTTCGACGGACGACTCGACGGATGGAAGGAAAGAAAACAACGAAAGCAATGGATTGGTGGATTTCACGTGTATTGGTAGTAGTCGCGGAACCGATGATGGTATCGGAGGAGGAAGCGCGAAGAAGAGGACGCGCGACGAGAATAACGAGGAGGAAAAAGTCAAAGACAAAGAGGCGAAGATGAAAGAAGAGAACAACGAGCTATGCGATTCTGAAGATACCATGGAAGCAATGCCTATGAGCGGATCGCAGAAAACCGAGGATTTTACCGCGGTAAATATGAAAAGTCGAAGAACCAGAGAGACGCTGGACGAAGCGAGGAATTTGCCGTTACCGAACGACAAGCGAGGACCGTGTATCGTTTGCGTGTATGATTCGCCGGACGATGACGTAGAAGAGAAAACGAACGATGAGAGTAACAAGGAAAACGATTCAACATCAAATTCGGCACGAACAGCCGGTGCTACTAAACCTTCCTCTGCGTCATCTTCCATTCAGTTGAAATTGAACGATATTGTTGAGTTTTATGGCGTTTTGAGTCTCAATCCGGAACATGCAGCGGAAGCGTTTGGGAACATTGGATTGAGCAATAGCTTTGAGGGGGATGGAGACGGCGCAACGACGATGAACACTTCGGACGAAGACTTTTACGGGCAAGAGGAAAGGGGCGTGTTGTTTCCAGCGACCTCTATTGCCCCGAGATTCCACGCTTTGGGCTTTACAAAGTTGAAACTCGAAGATCTCGTTTTGAAGACGCCTTCGGAGCGTTATCTTTTAAATGAAGATAAAAGTTGCAACAACAATAAAACAGCTGGTTCTGCGTCGGTAACGCAACCATTTGACACTCCGAAAACAAATGCATTGTACGATAAGATGATAGACATTTTCACTGAAGCGCTCGGTGGTGATAAAGTTGCTGCGAATTACGCTTTGTTTCTCGCGTGCGCGGGGGTTCGTTTACGCACAGATGAATTCCCAGTTGGTTCACTGTGCGTCAATTTTTCGATCGATTGTACTCCCTCAAAGGAGGGAACGACTAGGGATAAGGACAACGATGGTCTCGTTAACGCGCTTGCATTTGCGTTGCAGTCTTTGTGTCCCGCGACCGCGTGCCTATCCGTGGACGTCCCTTCGCTCAACGCTCGAACGTGGTTACCTAAAAAAGACTACGACCGTAATCGCTTACGCGCTGGACCTTTACAGCTCGCAGACGGAACCGTTTGTGTCTTGGACGAAACGAAATTGCAAACCGGAGTTCTCACAGAAACGGGTGTGAAAAATGCCCGTGCTGTGAAAGATGTTATTCAAATGCAAAAAGCGGAGTATGATTTTGATTACCATCAAATGTCCGTGCCGACGGATATTGGCTTTGTGGCTGTTTCCGAAGGGAAATCGATTTTGTTCAGTGAAGATACCGAAGGTTTAGTCGTGCCATTGCGTCCGACGAAGAATGAATCTTCGACAACTCTTTTGCACGCTCTGGACAAACAAATTTTGGACGATATGCGAACGCTGGTTGCCTTCGTTCGCAACGCGCCGCACTTGGACATTTCTGAGTCGTGTAGCAAAACCATTGAAGCGTCCATGGTGCAGAAAAGACAAGACGATCCGAAAGAAGCCACGCAAACGAAAATGCATTCGTGGCTAACTATGTCTAGATTGCAAAGTTTAGTCAAAGGTAGAACTGAAATCACGGTGGACTCGTGGGAAGAAGTCATGGATCTCGAGAGAACGGTGAAAAATCGACGACGCGTTCTGTAAGGAAGGGGTACGCTAGAAATCGATTCAACAAACCTAGGCGCAACACGAGACGAGTGGAAAAGACCTGAAACTACGTTCCTCAACCATTCTCTCCGTTGCTGCTCATACAATACAATACAATACAATACAAAAGACTATTCATTCTATTACTCTATTCTTCCGTACTCCTACGCGTTCCGCTCACTTCTTCTCTTGCGGCGTCAACCGCTCTCGCCACGCTTCCAGTTCATCCGCGTCAAACTCTAACGTTCCATCTTCCTCCACTTTCGCCCGCATTATCATTTTCGTCTCGTCTCTGACATCTTCGTCTCCTTGCTCTCGTTTTCGTTCTCTCAAGAAGTCTTCCACATCGCCTTTCTCCCCGAACCACCCGAGTCTATCTGCTAACACGTGTTTGCTTTGGCAGCCAGGACAGGTGACTATAACCACGCCAAAGTTATACGCGCGTTTGCTAAACCCTTTCGACGAGCGCACGCCGCATTTTCCGCACGTAAATACCGCGTAGAGTTCTTTCTTCGTTTCGTTCTTCGTCGTCTCGTTTTCGTCTCCGCGCGTCGTCGTCGACGATGTTTTGTGCCTTCTTTCAGCGCGTCCTTCCATCTTCTTCTTCGTCATCATCATCGTGTGACGCGACGACAAAAGAAAAGCTTCCTTCGCGTCTTCTCCTCCTCTTCGTCCTCTTCCTCCAACCGCGAATCCATCCGACGACACGGCTGCTCTGCTCCCGACGCGCCGCGCCGCGCTCGCGAACAGTCGCTTCATGTCGTTGAAAGAAAGATATGTGTCGTTTTGAAATGGAGAAATGAATTGGAAAAAAAGCGACTTCATTTTACCTCATTTAAAAGGAAGAGAGAGAGAGAGAAAGAGAGAAAGAGAGACCGATGGAAGCGCTCCAAAAGCAGCTCGAAGACTTCACCGACGGTCTGGATAAGACCATCTTCCGTCCTTTGCAGAAGAAAACCTTTCTGTGCTCCTCCAAATGCTGCGACGACGTCGGGCAATCGCGAGAAAGGTTTCAGCAGGTACGACCACCCTTTTGGGAAAAGCTTTCGCGCGTTGATCGTCCGCCGACCGAAACGACGCTCGAACGATGACTCGACTGACCGACGACCCGAAAAATATTCTCTCTCTCTCTCACTCTCTTTCCTTCGAATCCGCGCGCGATGTCGTCGTAAACAGTGCATACAAAACTGCACGCTGGAAATGCAACAGAAAGAAGCGATGGTGAATAACGAGCTACAGGTCTTCCAAGAGAAAGTGCAGAGATGCGCGCAAACGTGCAATGATAAAGCACAAAGCTTCGTCGAAAGCCAGGGGATGGATGTGGCGCAACGGAAAGCGATGGAATGCATAGACGAGTGCGCGAGAGATTACGGGAAGGAATTAGGATCGATTAAGAGAAGGGTAACGTAGCGCGGCGCCTTGTCTCAGAGTAGCGTGTATATCGTATGTTGCGGGTTGTTAGTATTCATTGCCTAAATTATCTCTATGTGCTAGCGTCTACGTGTGCTATATCTCTAACTTACTGTTTCTTCTTGTCGTGTAAAAACGTCGCCTTCGCGCACTGTCGACGGGCGGAATACCGAACACATTCTCTCGCGAACCGAACGACAAAAGCTACGAGCGAAGGAAGTATGAGCGGCATACCTAGCGCGAGCTCGTGTTCGAAAGGAAACGTGCCCTCTTCACGAACGTTTATGGAGTCACGACTGGTTTGAAACGCGAGTTTTCGGGCTTTGGCGACGAGTTCAAACTTTTGTCGGTTATTTTCCATCACGAGAGCGTCTCGGACTATCCCAAAGGACTCTTGCAAATTCGACGCGAGGTTGGAAGCGTCTTTCGCGTCGATGTCGCCGATGTCCATGGAACCGCAGAGAATCTCGACGGTTTCTAACATATCCGCGTGGACGCGAGTTGAACGCAAAGCGTCCACTTCCATCATCGAAAAGATGTTCACCGCGTCCGGCAAAGCGCACTTAGCATACGTTTCGTCGGACGCTATATCCACGCCGAGTAATCTCGCGCGCACGTTTGCAAATAGGAACGGAAGGATTTCGGTCACGTTTATTTCTTTCTTGTCATGAATGCCAGAATAGTGCTCCCAAATCGTCACTCCGACGTTATCCTGCTTGGCGAACCAATTTCTCGGAAGAAGAGCGTCGTCGTCATCGCTGTCGCCACGGCCGATGGCATTTTTTCTGTACACGATGAATTTCCCACTTGGCATAGACGGTATTGCGTCCATGTCAATTTTTCTGAGAGGCAATGCCCGTGTAAACGCTTCTATGACTTCCTGTCTCGTCCTTCTTGATGTTGACATAAGTGAATTGTTCCTTTCATTTCGCTTGCGGTGGTGGTACATGACGCGAGACTCTGCTTCGATTCTCATAAAATGTTCGAGACGTTTCGAGAGATTCAACAAGAACGGTTCGCGCACGTCTTTCCGAAAATTCCACGAGAGCGTTTCTCCTGCATTTTTAGGTCGATTTTCTCTACCATCGTCGTCGGGAATTACGAGAGCGAACGAGAGGGACGCCGCCGACGCGCCAAAGTGGCCGTCAAATTTAGCGTCCTCTCTCGCGACTTTCCACGCGGACGAATACAGTTTCTGAACCGTTTGTCGAATTTTTCTCATCACGTCGCCGCCCCGAGACCACTGAGGCGAGGTCCACTTTGCATCTACGAACGCGTTTCTTTCGGTGCCAAAGTGAAGTTGAAAGTTTGCTTCCTCGCCGTCTTCCCCGTCGATGTCGTCGTCGAAAACGTACGCATAAATCTCGTTCGGATACGTCGCGTAGTTCATTCCCAACTCGTTCTCCACATGCGCATACATACCACTCGCGCTCTTTATGTCGTTTTCATTCACCCTCGCTCCCGTCGAACTCGGATAAAATCTCGCTCGTCTCGCAACTTCACTTCTACCTTTATCGCACGCCGCGAACGACTTGAGTGCTTCTTCCCTCACCGATTCTTCGTTTTGCGCTTTCGTCGTCCCTTCGAACGCCTCACGGTCAATAACGTCCATGCACCCACGAAACGTCACTTTAACGCCCACGTCGCTTTTGGTTTCCGCGCCACGATCGAAACTTCTCAACACCCACTCTCCGAACTTCTCCTGAATATTTCTCGCCGTCTCTGTCGCTGCCGGGCCTTGCTTTCGCACAAAGTGCGCGTACACGACGACATCCTTCCCTTCACTCTCTTCCATCGTTCGTCTCCTCCTCGATTCGATCTCACTGCATTCCTCTCGCATCGTCGTCCTCGACGTCCTCGTCGCGACAATCCGGTCTCTCATCGGCGACGCCACGTACCACCAACACGTCGCCGCCGCTGCGCCATAGGCAAAGAACAGACCCGTCACGAGCAATCGTTTCGATTTGGGTGGAACGCCTCCTTTCGCGTGCAACGCGACGTTTGCGCGCTCGATGGCATCTGTCGTGATCTGTCGTCGCTCCGTGGAACGCGTTGTTTCGTCGTCCGTCGTCGCGTCGGGTCTCTTATCGTCGTCGTCGTCGTCGTCGTCGTTCGATTGCAATGGTGGTACATCCTTCAACAGCGCGAGCGCATCGGCGAGTTGAACCGGTGTCGAATCGAAGAACGCGCGGACGGAAACCGACCCCGGTACGGCCGCGCGAGCCTCCGATACCGATTTCAAAACGCGAACAACGAGGAGAAGGAGAAGGATACCGAGCAAGAGCTGCTCGATGTCGTCCATGAAGGAAAATCTGCGCGTGTAAACGCAGAAAAAAGTGACGTCTCTTTTCTTCTCTCTTTCTCTTTTATGCACACGAGGCGAGGCGCGCGAGGCGAATCGTATGGGGATGAAAATCTAATGCTTTTGCTCGTATTACTATGTGTTAACTGGCGCGTACCCGTGTGATGACGAAAGTACGCGTTAGAGATGTGTACTATTTTACAGCTTTGAACGTCCGTCACCTTTACGGTTAAATCGAGGCCAAAGCAAATCGGCGTACCCGGGCGGCGTGTGCGATGCGTTGAACGGCGCTTTTTGCGCGGCGGCAAAAAGGTTCTCGTACACGTTCCCATCCCGAGCACCTAAGGTTGAGTTTAAGAAGTAATCGTCCAAACCTAGGGAGTCAGCTAAGGCTGCCGCATCTGGGCGGAGCTCTTGTAGGAGTTGGGCGATTTCGGCTCGAATGAGTTGACATTGCATGGCTTCGAGGTAGCCGTCTTCGACCCAATCACCAAGTTCGTCTTCGATGCCGCAGAGAGCATGGAGCGTGGCTAGACGTTTGAGAACCGCGATAGTTTCTTTGCTCACCTTGAGTTTTTCGGCTTCATGGATGCCGTCGAAAAAGTTTGAGAGGACGACTAAAGCGCAGTGCGATTTGGCGACTTTAATCCAGCTAACCATGTCCAAACGCATAGCTTCGTCGACGGAAAGATTCCCGGCACGGGCGGTTGCTTGCGAACACAAACGCCAAGCGCGATGTTCGTACGCGCGCAATAAACCGTCTTCGTCGCGAATGTCTACTTCGTGTCCTAAAGTGGAGGTAAATGTGTTGCCGCTCTCTCCCAAATATCTCATTTGTCCAACCAATTTGACCTCAGTGACTAGTTTTGCCTGCAACGCGCGCATGGTTTTGAGCAAATAGCGCGAAGTTTGCAAACACAAAACGTTGTTGTCGCCTTCATACGTGACGTTTGGGGCGTAACTCGCAAACGTGGTTCCAAACCCGGCATTCGTGAGGTATCCGTGTCCGCCGCATGTCAAGCGACAACTCTCAATCGCATCTTTGGTTTTCCACGAACAAAACGCTTTTAAAACTGAACTCGTCGCGTGTAGTTCCGGTAACGCATCGAAATCTTTCTTCGAAGACTGTGAACGTTTCACAAATTCAAAATACATTCTTCGCATAAAGTCGCTCGTGCAGTGAAATGCAAACGAAGAGGCGAGAATCGGAAAGAGCGTCCGCTGCGAGTGTTGATAGTCTAACACTTGCGTCTCGACGTTATTATTTGTACTGTCCGCATTGGATTGGCGTCGCACGAGGTTATATCGCAACGCGATTGTCACGGCTTTTTTCATGTATAAAGCCGCGTTCATGACGATATCGGATCGAACAAATACCATGGTCCCATACGCGGCTTTCTTCACCGGCGGAGGGATGTACGTCCCGTCGTCTAAAACTTTCGAGTGAGCCATAAGCATGGCGTCTTTCGGTATCCGCACGTGATCGAAGCGTAGGAATCCATTATCGACCGCGTTATATCCCATCTTATCTCCGATGTCTCCACACTGGACTCCTGGCAACGGTAAATGATCCTTTGTCGACCGAATTTGGACGACAAATGCGTGAATGCCTTTATCCGCGAATACTGGTCCTACAGAAGAAGGAGAAGACGACGATGAAGACGGCACGAACAATCTCGCCATGACAATCGCGTGCGTCGCTGTTTTCCCCAATCCTCCTGGCCACCATTTTGTCGCCGTCAACGTCGGCGAATGTACGATGAATTCCTTCCTTCGAACGTCGTACGTACACGTCGTTTCCAATCCTCTGATAAACGTCCCATGGCCCAACTCTGTTTGCGCGTACGTCCCGACAATTTCTAAATTCATGCACTTGGGCAACCAATACTTCTTCTGCGCGTCTGTCCCTTGCCCTTGAATTGTCGGTATAAACATCCCGAGATGTAAATCTAACCCTCCCGGTTCGTCGATAAACTCGCGCACGACGCGAGCGATGGCTATCAACCTATTATTGTTGTTGATACTCCCACTACTCTCACTCCTACTATTCGTGCCGCCGTCGATCTTGTCCATCTTCGCCAAAATCTCTCGCGCGACTCTCGGAATTTCCAGGTACTTCTCCAACGTCGTTCGGTACAACTCCTCTCTTCGCAAGGAATACTTCTCGCTCGTTTTGTTCCCGAAAACTGCATCCTTCGTGACCGTCTCCGCCACGAGTTTTCGCAGTTTCACGTTTTCGATGCCGCCTGCTAACAACGTCTCCAACTCCTTCGATCTGAACGTCGCTCGAGCGCGTTCGAACGCTAAATCCGTCCGCGGGTCTCGCGATGATTCTCGCACGCATCTGGACACGGGCGTTTGCAGAGATATCGTTTCCGAGTCGACGATGTTCTTCCGACCATCATCGCCGTCGTCGTCGGACATCGCACACAAAATAAAAGCGAGGAGCGGTTTCCGCGTTCAAGGAGGGGAGAGGAGAAGGACACCGAGGGAGGACGCGCGGCAGGAGCGGGGGGAGGATGGGGGTGGGGGCGTGGAAGGTGCTCTTCTTCGCGCAGTGAGGCCAAAATCTCCCCTCTCATTTTTTTAAGAGTTTTTAG
>Ga0115011_10003473_pt1 | contig 10750 bp, 13 predicted proteins | sample TroAtlMetagenome_2_FD_88705 | JGI IMG/M metagenome (GOLD analysis project Ga0115011, IMG submission 88705) | Marine eukaryotic phytoplankton communities from Atlantic Ocean - Tropical Atlantic ANT8 Metagenome | ecosystem: Environmental > Aquatic > Marine > Oceanic | place: Tropical Atlantic... | reverse complement strand
TAGCTGGTAAGCCATTTTTAACTTTCGGCTTGACGTACAGAATATTTGCAGAATACAAATAACGAAGGACTTAACTAAATTCAAAAGAAGAAAGATGAGACTATGCGAGCTTGGCAACTACACGACATAGGAAACCCCTTAGAAAAACTGGAGCTCAACGATTTGCCAGATGCCCCTGCTCCTGAAGCCGGACAAGTTACAGTTTCGATTAAAGCTGTAGGTATTTCGTTTCCGGATGTTCTCCAATGCAGAGGCGAATACCAAATTAAACCGCCATTACCTTGGGTCCCAGGCGGAGAAAGTGCCGGAATTGTTTCAGCAGTTGGGCCTGAAGTATCCAGACTTGAGGTGGGAGATAGGGTGATGATGCTTGGAGGTGGATTAGTCGACCAAGTGAATGTTCATGAGAGGGGCTTATGGAAGGTTCCTGAATCGTTTGCTTTAGATAAGGCTGCCGCAGTGCCAGTGAACTATGGAACCACATGGTTTGCGTTACATGAGCGCGGTCAATTAGCTCCCGGTGAAACACTGCTAATAACCGGTGCTGCTGGTGGAACAGGTTCTGCTGCGATACAGCTCGGTATAGCTGCAGGAGCAAAAGTTATCGCTGTAGCTGGAGGAAAGGAGAAAGTAGAGCAGGCTAAAATTCTTGGTGCTGACCACGTAATTGATCACCAAATAAATCCTGACTGGGTTAATGAAGTTCGAGATGTCAGCAATGGCGGCGTAGACGTTGCTTATGACCCAGTTGGGGGTGATACCACTCATCAGGTGAGAAGATGCATGGCTTGGAACGGCCGCTTACTTATAATCGGATTTGTTGCAGGAATTCCGGATCTTCCAGCAAATCACATGCTCCTGAAAAACTACAGCGTCGTTGGAGTACATTGGGGTGCTTCTCTTGGAAGAAATCCGGAATCACTTAATACCCAAATGCGATCCGTGCTCGAATTAGCTGACAAAGGAGACGTCGACCCGCTCATTTTCCCACCGTACAAGTATATGGATGGAGCGCAAGCCATTCAGGACCTTGCAGATAGAAAGACTTGGGGTAAGGTCGTGGTTCGTGTCGGTGAGTAAAGCCCCAGAGTACAAACATCTTGACCTCTCTTCGAAAGATAAGGTCCTTTGGGTAACAATAGATAACCCGCCACTCAACCTCATCACTAAGTCGCTCCTAGTTGATTTCATACGGTTGTCTCATTGGCTTTCAAATGATACGGAAAATACTGTCGTCGTCTTCCAAAGTGCAAACCCCAACTTTTTTCTTGCCCATTTTGACGTCACAGCTCTTCTGGGAGCCTCGGAGAAGCCGCAAGATTCTAACAATCAAGAACTTAATATCTTTGATGACCTATGTGAACGCTTGAGGCTTCTGCCAAAGGTCACGATATGTAAAATTTCTGGGAGAATTGGGGGAGGGGGAAGTGAGATTGCCATGGCATGTGATATGCGTTTCGCTGCTTTGGGCGAAACAATAATGAACCAGATGGAAGTCCCTATTGGTATTATTCCTGGTGGAGGAGGTACCCAGCGTCTTCCTTCCTTAGTGGGCTACAGCAGAGCTGCCGAGCTTATCCTAGGCGGCATAGATCTTGATGCTCAAACAGGTGAAGACTGGGGATACTTTACTAGGGCATTGCCACCAGAGGATCTCGATGAGTATGTCAAATGGCTAGCAAATCGGATAGCGAGTTTTGATCCAGCCGCTGTTATAGGCGCCAAATCTTCTTTACTTAATTCAACCCCTTCACTTACAAACGGACTTATCAAAGAAACCGATATCTTTAATGATCTCTGTTACTCTCAAGATGGCCAAATGTCACTAAACCGGTTCCTCGAGCTCGGAGGACAAACAGTCGAAGGAGAGCTTCGAATATCGGAGCTAAGTGCAGAAGTAGCAAAAAAGCAGAAATAAGTACTATGAGACATCAGTATTCGAAACCAATTAAACAAGTTCGCTCTTTCCGAAGAAATGGCAGGATGCTTTCTGCATTTACTCGAATATTCGCAAAAGTAGATGCTCCAAAACGTATCGTTACTCCGGATGGTGAGCCATTCGTTCTTGCTGCAAACCACAGGAGCTTCTTTGATTTCATCATTGCATGGAAAGTCCTAACTGAGTTGGGATTGACCTGCCATTGTCTCATTAGAGCTGACTTATTTGAAAAACCAATTATTGGAGGTTGGTTAAAACGTAACGGGGCTATTCCAGCATCTAAATCAACTCGCGAGGAAGCAGAAAACCGAGCGATCTCACTCCTAAAAGATGGGTATTCTGTAGCGGTCATGCCGGAAGGAAGACTGGTCCCAGAAGTCGACCGGCCAGAGGGAGTAGGCCAAGGCAGACCAGGGATTTCACGAATAGCTAGTGCTGCTAATGTTTCCATTCTCCCTGTCGGTATTACTGGGACTGAAAAAGTCTGGCCTATGGGGAAAGCATTCCCTCTTTTAAAACTTTCTCGACCAACAGTTACGATAAGGTTCGGAGACCCCATTCAACTTCAAAGTGACGACCACATTACCAACGTTGGAGTTGTTATGGACCGAATTAGACCACTCGTTAATTCGGCCTAGCGAAATTACAGATATTACTTAGCCTTGTTTCTACGAAATTGAATATCTGTGTCTCCCCGTCGAAATTCATGTGTTATTTCATTAAGGTTTGAAATGATTTCTTCATCTAAGGGATTTTGCACAGCACGGATTGCATCATCAAGCTGTTGAGGGTTTGTAGCTCCAATGATTGGTGAAGTAATTGTAGGATTAGCCAGAACCCAACCAATAGACAATTGGGCTAGGGAAACTCCTGCTTGTTCAGCAACAGGCCGGATTAGGTCAACTGTCTCGTGAGAAATATTTGCCCAATACCGGTCCATGTACCTCTGACCCTGACCACCTTCTAATGTAAACCTTGTCCCATCAAGGGGTGCCTCGCGAGAGTGTTTTCCGGTAAGTAACCCACCAGCCAAGGGGTTGTAAGGTATTACTGCAATTTCCTTAAAGTCACACAGACTATATAAGTCACGCTCTGGCTCTCGAAACAAAAGATTGTACCTTGGTTGAACACAGTCAAAACGAATTAGATTATTGGCTTCGGAAACACCTATCGTCAAAGCTAAATACCAAGCAGGGTAATTCGAACAACCTGCATAGAGAATTTTCCCTTGACGAATAAGGTCATCTAAAGCTTCTAGTGTTTCATCAATCGGCGTTTCGAAGTCAGGGAAATGAACCTGATACAGGTCTATATAATCTGTCTGTAATCTCTTGAGTGATGCCTCAACCGAATCTCTAATGTTCCTTCTGCTAGAACCACCTTGCCATGGATTTGGCCCTGTGGGAGCAAAGAATTTTGTTGCCAGCACGACATCGTCACGATGAGGACCTATCCACTCCCCAATGATTCGCTCCGTCTTACCAATATCCTCTGGAACACCATTTGCGGGGTAGATGTCTGCAGTATCCAGAAAGGAGATCCCTGCCTCAAGAGCGTAGTCAAGGATTTCGTGAGATTGAGCTGTATCGCACTGATTTCCAAAAGTCATTGTACCCAAACACAACCGAGAGACTTTTAGACCAGTTCTTCCAAGCTTCTTGTATTCCATAGCTACGATACTTCCTCCATCTTCACTGGACGGCAATCACTATCACAGTTCCCATTTGTATTAGCTCCTTCGTTAACTGCAGGTCGATGCAAAATAGCGGCCTCCGCTTCGAAGCGGCCTTTAACCCGCCCCTCTTCAGCTTCGACTACTATCATTTCTCCATCCACGATTAAACTATGACCACCTAGAGTCACAGGCGGCCACAATAAAGCGACAGATGGCCTGTGTATTACATTCGCTGAAGTCTTTCTCCCTAGGCCGCATACGAAACCATCTGCTTCTTTAGATAACACTACGTGGGTAATGTGAGGATGAGCTTGGCTATCAGTCGTAATGAGGTATGCGGTCTCCCCATATTCCTCCAGCGCTTCATCTAGATTCTCGATATCAACCGGGATACTCATGCAAAAACTGTCCTGCCGATCCATTCTGCAATCAAGGCAGGTTTTTCTTGACCTTCAACCTCTACAGTCATTTTTCTCGTTAAATCTATAGCATTTCCTTTCAACGCTACATCTATAGCCTGCGAAGTTGCTCGAACTCTAGAGCCGGCAGGAACCGGATTAATAAACCGAACTTTATTTAACCCATAGTTGATTCCCATCAATACACCCGTAACATCCTTGTAGGAGTCATCGACCGGAATACTTGTCGAAAGATGCACAAGCATTGACAGGGTTAGGAAGCCATGAGCGATGGTCCCCCCAAAGGGAGTTTGAGCAGCTCGTTCAACATCAACGTGAATGAACTGATGATCTATCGTTGCATCAGCAAAATCATTGATTCTTTCTTGGGTTATTTCAAACCACTCACCAGCTACTGGGTCCGCCCCGACAGTACCCTGCATCGCCTCGTATGCTCTTTGCGCATTCTCACTCATGAAACATCCTCCAAAAGGTAATAGACCTCCCTTATCCTATGCCTTTGCAAGCTACAAGTGAAATAATACGAAGCTTTCAAGCACAGTTACTTAGATTTTGCAGATATGCACATAATAAGAAAATCTGCTAATTCTAGATAATGGCGAATTCTCCAGACCCACTAAGAATGTTAGATCTTTCACAGTCTCGATCTGCTGCAGTTATTTCAACGGTTACTGAAAACCAGATGTCCCTTCCCACCCCATGCGACTTGTGGGACGTTAAAGACATCATTAATAAACTCATAGCTTCGACACGCCTATTTGCAGGGTTCGGACTCCGACAGCCAGCTGACCCTTCGCTTGATTTAATAAACCCTAAGGATCTGTTTGAAGGCGACCCGACTGGGGCCTACCTTGCTGCTGCAAAGGAATGTCGAGATGCGTGGAGATGTCCAGGAGCTTTAGATGGTCTGGCCACGTCAACGATCGGCGAGGCAAAAGCTAAAGCGGTTCTAAACGCGAGAATATTCGATACAACTATCCTCACGTGGGACATTAGCCAAGCATGCGGCATTCACCACCTTATTGATGAAGAGCAAGCTTCCTATGTTCTATATGTTGCGGAGAGACTTGTCCCAGCTGTTAGGTCACAAAGTCCAGAGCGGTACAAAGACCAAGTACTTCAAGAAGGTGAAGTAAGTACAGTCAATAAACTAATTGGCATAACCGGACGCGATCCGGCTTGGAAGGCTAAGTTGACTGAGTTTAAAAAGTCTTAACTTCTGGGAACATCGGACCAAGGTATCTCTTTGTCCACTCGCGGCTCTCCTGGAAGTCCAAGAACCTGCTCTCCCAAGATATTTCGCATAATTTCAGACGTTCCCCCTTCAATAGAGTTAGCCCGAACGCGAAGAAATGCGTATCGAGGTCCATGTATTGAACCGTCAGTAGATAAAAGTTCAGGCCTTCTAAATGTGTAGTCATACCCGACTTGCCCTGAAGGTCCGAGCATATTCAGGCATAGCTCATAAATTGCCTTATTCAGCTCTGCTGAAGCTAGTTTCCCTATGGACCCCTCAGGCCCTGGATTACCTGCCTTTGCGGCAGCGGAAGCTCGCTGATTAGTTAGCCTTAATGCTTCCGACTTAACCCATAGAGTCATGAGGTCATCTAATGTCTTCTGATCTTTGCTATCTGACGGAAGGTTCTCCCATATCGAAACAGCATCTGAGATCGGGCCAGATCCTGGTTGGGATGTTGAACCTCCGCTACTTCCACCTATAGCCGATCGTTCATTCATCAAGGTCGTTAAAGCTACTCGCCACCCTTCTCCAGCGTCTCCAATTCTGCACGAGTCAGGGACGCGGACCTCAGTTACATATACCTCATTGAATTCCGCTTCACCGGTAATCTGACGTAAAGGCCGAACCTCTACTCCAGGAGCTCGCATATCTAAAGCGAAATACGTCATCCCTTTGTGCTTAGGAAGATCCGGATTGCTTCTCGTAACTAGCATCCCCCAATCACCTAGATGAGCAAGAGTGTTCCATACCTTTTGTCCGGTGATGACCCATTCGTCACCATCTCTTTCAGCTTTACAAGCCAACCCAGCAAAATCAGAGCCTGCTCCTGGCTCTGAGAACAGCTGGCACCATCTCTCTTCCCCCGTATACATAGGTCGAAGAAATCTCTTTTTTTGTTCAAGAGTCCCATGTGTCGAGATCGTGGGCCCAGCCAGTGACATGAAGAAGGTAGTTGGGTCGGTAGGCTGAGCTCCTGCTTCTCGCATTCTCCGCTCCACAATCCTTTGCATATTTGGGGGTAAGCCTAAACCTCCTTCTTCTTCTGGGAAATGCACCCAAGCAAGTCCTGCATCAAACCGAGCACCTCGAAAATCTATATTTTTCATAGATTGAGGACTGTTCTCCTCTAGGAACTCTTCAACCAGTTTGAGTAAGTGTTTTTCTTGTTCTGCTTTATCTAGAGAGGAAATCGAGAAAGTGTTCATAGTCTAAGTCTTACCGGAATTTAATCGAAAACCGTAATTAATCTGAAAGAACCACAAATCTCCTGATCAAGATTTTAGGTCGCTTGTCTACTATGTAAGTTTGAGGTTCGGGTTAGCTCCGCTGTCGAGGAGGCTAGGCCCATCCTGTAGAAATCTTCTCCACCCGGTAGCAGCGACCATGGCGGCATTGTCGGTGCAATAAGCACGACTTGGAACGAAAGGATGGAGGCCATCTTCTAAACAAATATCAAAGATTTCTTCACGTAATCTTGAATTAGCTGCAACGCCACCTCCGATACACAGACCTTTTGCCCCGGTTTCTGCAGCAGCTTTGCGAGCCTTTGATGTAAGAACTTCTACAACAGCTTCTTGAAATGAAGCAGCAACATCTTCGGAAGGTGTTTCAGGATTTTGGCGGACATAATTGATAACGGCCGTCTTTAAACCACTGAAGCTAAAATCATAGCCTTGATTAATCATCGGCCTAGGAAATTCAATATTGTTACTTCCGGTCTCTGCCAATTGGTCGATCACAGGTCCACCTGGATATCCCAGACCTAAGTAGCGCGCAACTTTATCGTATGCTTCCCCAACTGCATCATCTAAAGTTTGTCCAAGGATTGAGTATCGTAAGTGTTCTTCCATTTGAACCAGAATCGTATGCCCGCCTGAAACTAACAAAACAATCAGGGGAAGTTCAAGATCTGGTTCTTCAAGGAAACAGGAATAGAGATGCGCTTCAAGATGGTTCACCCCAATATAGGGCTTTCCCCAGACAAGAGATAGAGCTTTCGCAGCACTCACTCCAATTAGGAGAGAACCAACTAAGCCAGGTCCATTTGTCGCCGCCACTAAATCTATGTCTTTGGGCTCGACACCTGCTTCTACAAGGGCTTGGGCTATAACAGGGTTTATAAGACTCACATGAGCCCTACTAGCAACTTCAGGGACTACCCCACCGTAGCGAGCATGGAGATCTACTTGGCTGCTAACAACTGAAGATAAGACCACGTTTTCGCTAGTAACCACAGAGGCTGCGGTTTCATCACAAGAAGTCTCAATTCCTAGCGTAAGTCCAGATTTCATGATGTTATAGATTCCTTTGATTCCTGACTTCTCTTTATAGAACTTAAAATTTCTGCATAAGGCTGCTCGTGAATGTCATGTGCCCACATTATTAATGCGTCCTCATTATCAGGCTGGTAATAGGCTCTTCTAATTCCTGCTGGAGCCATACCAAATTTCCTGTATAAGGCCTGAGCTGGAAGATTTCCAATACGTACTTCGAGTGTTAGATGATTCGCCCCAATGACTATCGCTTCTTCAAGTAATTTGATCATGATGTTAGTAGCGACTCCCTTACTGAGATTAGAATCTTGTACCGCAATGGTAGTTATATGAAAATCCTCTCCGGCTAGTAAACCACCTCCGAAACCAATAACTTTCCCATCTTCTACAGCTACGCAATATGACCGTTCAGTTCGGGAAAGTTCCTTCAACCATAGTTTTTTACTCCAAGGCTTCGGAAATGCTTCCCGGTCAATTTCAATAATCTCTTTAATATGATTCGCAGATGCTTTGAGTATTTTCATAACAATCTTCGCTTCTGATTTTCAATCTCGACTGCATCGGGTTTCCTTAAATACACTGGCTCTAGTTCAGTAGGTACAACAAACTCTTCTCGGAGTGCCTTTGCATGGGCCAATTGCACTATCGAAGCGGCAGATGGGAAAGCGATACTCGGCTCAGCCGCTTCCACTCCTCGGAGATTAGTGAACGTATCGGCATAGCGAACTGCTCCATCCCCTACAAGTATTGCTTCATTCCCATGTGCTTGCAGCTCCGCAGCCAAATCATCCGGAGTGCTTACGGATGGCTCGCTTACTCTTTGAACTCCACCGGGGACTTGACGATAATCAGCATGGAAAATCTCCCCTCTACGAGCATCAATAGTAGCTACTATAAGTTTTGAGCAATGGCGAACAGGATACGCAAGCAAATCAAGACTTGATACCCCAATCATTGGGACTCCAAGACCAAATGCTATAGAAACTGCAGTGGCTACACCGACGCGTAGACCGGTGTACAGGCCTGGGCCGACATCGACAGCTACTACACTAATTTCATTCATATTGATTCTTGCCTGTTTAAGGACAAATTCAATCTGTGGTGTTAAATTCTCAGCATGCCTTCTTCCCCTTGCTGAGTGAATAGAAGCTAAGACACCTTCATGTCCGCCAATTGCACATCCAACCTGTGCCGTAGCGCTTTCAATCCCTAGAATAATCACTTCTGAATACTCCAATCAGAAAGAGCCTCTTTTAGTTCCTCCATCCGTCCATGCCAGCTCGCACCAACAGATGAGATCGTTACAATCCGTTCATTATCTTCTTGGCCATATTCAAATCGAATCTCAAGATAATTTTGAGGTATTGCAGGAACTATCTGATCTCCCCACTCGATAAGTGTTACCGTTTCTCCTTCAAGAAGTTCGGGCAGCGCCAAATCACGAACCTCTTCTAAATCTTCAATTCGATATACATCCAAATGATTCAGCGTTAACCGGCCCGAATAGTCCTTGGCAAGGGTAAAAGTTGGACTCGTTATTGGTTCCTCTACTCCTAATGACTTACCAAAACCCTGAGTAAACGCAGTTTTCCCTGCGCCAAGGTCACCGACTAGCAAAAGTAAATCCTTTGCAATCGCAAGCTCGGCTATGCACGCAGCTACAGCTTGCGTCTCTTCAGCGCTTTTTGTCCTAGCATTAAACACTCTCTCAGGTTAGTGCTTACGGATCAAAGATCACCGCCAAAAAGAAGCAGAAGCAATATTTCGTAGCTAGCTAGTGCCGCCAACACTTCTTATAGCTTTTTCAACTGCAACAGTTGCAAGAAGCCGGACTGTTGATAATGAGGCTTCCACCGTTCCAGTAGCTGCGACAACAACGGCATCGCCATCTCCTTGAGTATGAGCCGGAAACAAAGCTTTACCGTAGCCGTCGTGGGCGCTCTGGCTAGTAAGGAAGCAGTCACTTTTCGTCAATCTAGCATTTGTTGCAACTACACCTATTGTCGTATTCTCAAACGGAATGATTTCAGGAAACTCGAAAGTCCCCTCTTCTATTGATTGGCCCACTGACCCATCATCAATATCACCACTAGCATTCACAGCAATTAATGCAGCTACGATTAAATCTCCTGAACGACATGACGCGGCACCAAGTCCACCTGGCCTCGATTGTTCTCTCCCCCTCCACTTCGAAACGGTTGCGCCCGTACCTGCCCCAATTAATCCAACCTCGGTTTTACTTCCTGAAGCGGATTCCGCTGCTATTCTTCCTTCTTGCATACCTGGGCGTTTCGAGGGGTCACCCTCATTAAGGTCAAAAAGGGACATCCCTATGACGATCGGAACTTTACCTGCAGATGTAGGAAAACCTCGTCCGCTGTCTTCGAGGAAACTCATGACTCCCTCACAAGCTGCAAGTCCATAAGCAGATCCACCCGAGAGTACAACCGCATCAATACGTTCAACTAAACGACTGGGATTCAGTAAGGCAAAATCCCGAGTTGCAGGGGCTCCTCCACGGATTTCTCCCGATGCAACCGTCCCGTCTGGAAATAGGACGACAGTGCATCCAGTTGCGGCTTTTCTATCGCTCCAGTTCCCAACTTCAACTCCATGAATATCTGTAAACATTTCTATCCATTCTTAAAAATCATGAATATCTTCGCGGAATCCGACTCTCTATTCCGCAAATGATTTCATAAGTTATTGTGTCAAAAATTTCAGCCCATTCGGCCGCAGTGATCATCTCATCGCCCTGTGAGCCTAAAATAACTACCTCATCGCCGGCGACTATTTCATTGTCTCCACAGTCAACCAAGAATTGATCCATCGTAACGTTTCCAACAATTGGGTGTCGTTTCCCTCCGATAAGAACTTGAGCTCCACAGTGACCCGCATCACGACGTAACCCATCTGCGTAACCCATCGGCACAGTAGCGACTGTGGTCTTTTCCTCTGCTTCCCAACTCAAACCATAAGAAACGCTCTCACCGGATTCTATTCTCTTGACATAAGATACTTCGGAACAAACTTTCATTGCAGGACGAAGATCTAGATCTGAATCTTTCTCTTCTAAAGGAGATAACCCGTAAATAGCCAGACCGCAACGGACTAGATCGTACCTTCCTTCTGGGTTATTTAATGCAAGAGCGGAATTAGCAGCATGCTGCATTTTAGATTCAATACCTTCAGTTTCGATCTCTT
>Ga0115011_10003471_pt1 | contig 10753 bp, 9 predicted proteins | sample TroAtlMetagenome_2_FD_88705 | JGI IMG/M metagenome (GOLD analysis project Ga0115011, IMG submission 88705) | Marine eukaryotic phytoplankton communities from Atlantic Ocean - Tropical Atlantic ANT8 Metagenome | ecosystem: Environmental > Aquatic > Marine > Oceanic | place: Tropical Atlantic... | reverse complement strand
TAAAAGTTATTGATAATGGAATTATCTTAATGAGTATTCCTCAAGAATTTCAACTTGTAGTCTCTGGAGTTATTTTAATCCTTGCTGTGTATTTTGATACTCTAAGAAAAGAAAAAAATGCATAATAATTTTTCTTCATTAGATCTAAAAAATATTAGAAAAGAATTTCCAGGAGTTCTAGCTCTCGATAATGTTAGTTTGAAAGCTGAAGCAGGAAAAGTTCACGCTTTGATGGGAGAGAATGGAGCTGGTAAGTCAACACTCATTAAAATCCTTGCTGGAGCATATACCAAAGATAAAGGTAAAATATTATTTAATGGAGAAGAAAAAAATATAACGAGTCCACATGACAGTCTGAATCTGGGAATTAAAGTGGTTTATCAAGAAATTTCCCTTATTCCAGAATTTACAGTAGGTGAAAACATTTTTTTAGAAAAATTTCCAATAAATAAATTTGGTATTATAAATTGGAAAAATCTTTATGAAGAATGTGACACCTTATTAAAAAATATAGGATTTAAATTAGATGTTAGAGATAAGGTGGCAAACTTATCAATATCAGAACAACAAATTGTTGAGATCGCTCGAGCGATATTTCAAAATGCATCTGTTGTTGTAATGGATGAACCAACGTCATCTCTTACGCCAAAAGAAATAGAAAAATTATTTGAAGTAATTGATAGATTAAAAAAAAATAATATCGCTATTATTTATATAACTCATAAAATAGATGAAATTTTTAAAATTGCTGACAATGTAACAGTTTTAAGAGATGGTAAATTTATTTCAAACAGAGATATTTCAGACATATCTGAAGAAAACCTTATTCAAGATATGGTTGGAAGAAAAGTTGATCAGAAATTTGAAAGACTCACAGAGTCTTTTAGTGAGACTCAAATGAGCGTTAATAATTTATCCACCAAAACAAAATTAAAAAACATTTCGTTTAAATTACATAAAGGAGAAATATTAGGCTTCTTTGGATTAATGGGCGCGGGGAGAACTGAACTTGCAAAAGCTATATTTGGGTATGATAAGATACTATCAGGTGAAGTAAATATTGAAGGCCGTGTGTATAAAAAATTTAACACACAAACCATGGTAGAAAATGGTCTTGGCTATGTGACAGAGGATAGAAAAGGTGAGGGTATTGTTAAAGATATGAATCTTCGTGAAAATATGACTCTACCAAGTATGAGTCTTTTTGAAAGATTATTTACAATTAACAAGAATAAAGAAAAAAAAATAGCGAATGAATATATTAAAAAATTTGATGTCAAAACTCCTTCCTCCGAAAGATTGATTACCCTCTTAAGTGGGGGTAATCAGCAAAAAATACTTTTAAGCAGGTGGCTTTTAAGAAATTTAAAAATTATTATTTTAGATGAGCCTACAAGAGGTGTCGACATTGGTGCAAAGACAGAAATTCTAAATTTAATTAATGATCTTGCAAAAGATGGATTGTCAGTGATTTTAATGACCTCTGAAATGAATGACCTACTTACTTTGAGTGATCGTATTATTGTAATGGCTAATGGGAAAATTTCAAAAGAATTTAATAGAAATGAAGCAACACAAGAGGATATTTTTAAGGCTGCAGTTGGATAGAAATGAATAATATAAAAAAATATTTAAACAATGGAGAAGTTGCTTTAGCAATTATTTTTATAGTTGTTTTTATTTTCTTTTCATTTGCTTCAGAATATTTTTTTACTTTAAGAAATATTATGAATGTTTCTGGCCAACTATCCATAATTTTAATTGCATCTATTGGTTTTGCTGTTTTACTAATTGCTGGTGAAGTTGATATTTCAATTGGCTCTCTTTTAGCATTTGTCGCTATTCCTTTAGTTCAGGTAATGAATTATACAGAGAGTGTTGCACTAGGAATAGTTGTTTGTTTAATATTTGGAGCGATCATTGGGTTAATAAATGGATTTCTTTCAATTTATTTGAAAATAAGTTCTTTAATTGTCACTTTAGGAATGCTTTTTATTTTAAGAGGTGCAGTTTATTTGTATACTGGTCAAAGACCAATTTCTGATGAACTCTACTCTGATTTTTTCTTCTACATTGGTAACGGAAAGTTATATGAAACGATTCCTTATGCGGCGTTGATTGGAATAATTATTTTATTAATCTTTATATTTATAATGAAAAATACAAGCTATGGACGTAAACTTTATGCTATTGGAGGTAACGATGAAGTGGCAAGACTTGCTGGTTATAATATAAAATTATTAAAATTATCGGCTTTTGTAATATGCTCAGTTTTAAGTTCCATTAGCGCAATTTTATTGGCTTCACGCATTGGATCGGCAAATCACGTAGCAGGAGATTTATTTGAATTTCAAGTAGTGGCAGCAGTTGTACTAGGTGGAGTTAGTTTAGTTGGTGGCATTGGAACTTTGACTGGAGCTGCTTTAGGGGTTATGATTTTAGCTGTAATTTCAAATGGTTTAGGAATGTTAAATGTTGAGTCGCAATGGCAAATGGTTGTAAATGGAATTATAATTATTTTTGCTGTAGGTTTTGATGAAATAAAAAGAAGAAAAAACTAGGAGTGAAAGTATGGGCATTTTAGATAACAAAGTAGCAGTAGTAACGGGAGTAGGTTCAGGTATTGGAAAAGCAATTTCGATGGCCTTTGCCGATGAAGGAGCCTCTTTAGGTGTTGGTGATATTAGTGAAGATCTTCTTTCCAAAACAACACAAGATTTAAAAAATAAAAGTACAAATATTACTTCTATAACAACTGATGTGTCTAGTGAGGAAGAAGTAAAAAAATTAATTGATGAAACAGTAAATGCATATGGTAAATTAGATATTATAGTAAATAATGTTTCTGTAGCAATTGGTGGATATCCTATAACTGATATGTCAAACGAAGATTGGCAAAAAATTATTGGTATAAATTTTTCTAGTGTTTTTTATGGCTGTAAGCATTCAATTCCTTATTTGAAAAAAAATAATGGTGGATCCATTATTAATATTGCATCTGTTCAAGCTCATAATCCTCTTCCAGGTTGGGCTGCATACGCTGGTATAAAAGGTGGAGTAATATCCATGACTAGAAACATAGCATCTGAGTTTGGTCCATTTAATATTAGAGCAAATACAATATCTCCTGGAACAATAGCTACAGAGATGGTTAATCAAGTAGTGGCGGAAGATGGCACAGGTACACTTATGGATGATTTTATTCTAATGCACCCTATAGGAAGAATTGGTAAACCATCAGAAATTGCTGCAACAGCCGTTTTTTTAGCGTCCGATGGTGGTGCTTTTGCTAATGGAGAAGATTTTAGAATTGATGGAGGTCTAGTTATTACACCAAGAACAAGACCTGGAGCTGGATCACATTCAAAAGAATAATGTTAGATCAATCAACTGCATTATCTGATGTTAAAATTTTAGATTTTAGTCATCTTTTAGCTGGTCCTTTTGCAACTCAAATGCTTGGTGACTACGGAGCTGAAGTTTATAAAATTGAACGCATTCATGTTGGAGATGACTTTAGGCGTTGGAATTTTTTTAATAAAAAAGTTGGTGGATATTCATCTGCAAGTTACATGGCTTGGAACAGAAATAAAAAATCAATAGCATTGGATATAAGAAAAGAGGAAGCAAAAAAAATTATATATAAAATGGCTGAGTCTTGTGATGTAATTATTCAAAACTTTAGACCAGGTGTTATGGCTAAAAGGGGTTATGGATATGAAGATTTTAAAAAAATAAACCCAAAAATTATATACTGTAGTGGGTCTGGATATGGTGAGTCAGGTCCATATTTAAACAAACCAGGTCAAGATTTATTACTACAAGGTATTACAGGTCTTGCTAAAAATACTGGAAGATTAATGTACCCACCCACACAGTTGGGTGTAGGAATTGCTGATCAGTTAGGTTCTTTGAATATGGTAATAGGTATTTTATCTGCATTACATTATAGAAATAGAACTGGAAAAGGTCAGGAAATAAAAGTTGATTTAATGAGTGCACTTTTACAACATCAACTCCAAGAGTTTGTTGCTGTATTAAATTTAAATCAAGAATTTGAAAGACCAGATAGTGGGGTAGGTCATCCTGGTTCAGGCGCACCATTTGGAATCTACAAAACCAAAGATGATTATATATCGATTGCTGTTGCATCATTAGAAGATTTATCAGAAATTTTAGAGGATGAGGGTTTAAAAAAATATAGTGAGGGTCCAGCTGGAGCAATGGGGTCTGACTTACAGATAAAGAAAAGAGATGAAATATTCCATTATATTGAAAATTTAACTAAAAATTTCTCTACAGAATATCTTGATAAAAAATTATCTGAAAAAGGTTGTTGGACTGCTCCTTTGAAAACTCATAAAGAAGTTTTTGAAGATCCGCAGGTAAAACATATGAATATGTTTAGTACTTTTGATCATGAACATTATGGAAAAATTACAACAGTTTCACCTGCAGTAAAAATGAGTGAGACACCAACAAAAATATCAAAACCTGTTCCAATGATTGGAGAACACGGCTTTGAAATTTTAAGAGAATTTGGATATTTAGATGATGAAATAAATAAATTTGTCAAAGATGAAATTATGTCAGTAGAAAAAAAATGAATGAAATTTATAAAATTATCTGGAGAGGTGGAGAGATAGAAATTGATTCACTTGGGTGCAAAATGTTACCAAGTTTTAATCTTAATGGAAAAAAAATTAAACCTCTTCATGAACCAAATTGGTTAAATGGGGATTCAGATGAATTTAATGAACTTCCTGGAATACTTAAAAACCTCAAAGGGGAATTTCCTTGTGTGCCATTTGGAATAAATTCTCCAGTAGAGGAGTTAAGTGAAGAGTGGAAAACATCATTCTCTGAAAAACCTTATATAATTAATGAACCTCATGGTTATTGTTCAAATAAAGATTGGAAATTAGAAAATATAAATTCACATGAAGCAGAATTCAAAATTGATTATCCAGAAAATGATACGGTTAATTTTTTAAAAAGAAAAATTTGGGTAAAAGATGATGAGCCAAACAAAATTTTTTGCTCTTTACAAATTCATGTTAAAGAAAACTGTGAACTTCCAATTGGTTTACACCCAATGATTAGAATTCCAAAGAAAATGAATCAACTAAAAATTATTCCAGGAAATTTTAAGTTTGGTTTAAATTATCCAGGTTTAGTTTTGCGAAATAAAACCCTTGGATGTATCGGTAAAGAGTTTCATTCTTTGGATAACGTATTAGGTTATAATGGAGAAAATATAGATTTATCAACACCTCCGTTTGAGGGAAATTATGAAGATCTTTTTCAATTATGTGGGATAGATGGCAGCGTTTCGATAGAAAATTATGAAGAAAATTATAAATTTAATTTTGATTGGAATCCTAGTCATTTCTCTTCTGTACTAATGTGGGTGAGTAATAAAGGTAGAACAGAATATCCATGGAATAGTGAGCATTTGACTTTAGGTTTTGAGCCAATTTCTTCTGCATTTGGTCTCTCAACACATGTTTCTATGAATCCTGAAAATCCAATTGCTAAAAGAAATATTTTAACAGCAATTAAATTATTTAAGGACAGCCCTCTTGAGTCAAATTATTCTTTTTCTATAAATAAATTATAAATGAAACTATCTTCAAAATTTCAATCTTTAAATCAATTATCTAAATTAGTTAAAAATAACAGTTCTATAGGAATTGGAGGTCATCATTTTGCAAGATTGCCAATTTCATTAATTAACAAAATATTATCTCATAATCCTAAAAATTTAGAATTTATTAGCTGGTCTGGAGGCTTGGCATTAGAGTTATTCCTTCAAAAAAATTCAATAAAAAAAATTCAACTCTGTTTTTCTAGCTTAGATATATTTGGACTAGCTCCAATATTTAGAGAAGTATGTGAAAGTAGATCTTTAGATGTTGTTGATTGGTCAGCATTAGGTTTAATAAAAGCACTAAGAGCTGGACAGCAAAATATTGACTCTGAAATTTTTCAATATCCGTGGGGTTCGGATCTTCCAGATAAAACAAATTTTTGTAAAAAATTTCAAGATCCAAAAACAAAAAATAAATTTGCTATAGTTAACTCTCTTACTATTGATAATTTTCTACTTCATGCAAGTAGAGCAGATGAGGATGGTAATGTAGAAATTCTTGGCCCACGAGCATTAGATACTATTATGGCAGGTGCGAGCAAAAATGTAATAGTAACTGTTGATGAAGTTGTTTCTAGAGATGTGCTTGCTCGTGAAAAGAAAGGAAGTTTGATCTCTAAAAATTTTATAAGAGCAATTGCTCATGTACCTTTTGGAGCTTACCCTACATCCAGTGTTCCTTATTACATTACCGATTATGAAGATTTGAGTAATGCATTTTTAAAGAAACCTCTTAAATTAGGTTTAGCTTTTAAAAAAAATAAAATGTTTATTACAAAGTCTAATAAGTTAACTTCAAAGTTTTTTATAAATCATGTAAAAAAGAAATCCACACACATAGAATCCAATACTATAAGCAGTGACGAAATAATGGCATTTGCTCTTGCTAGTGAATATAAAAATGACAGTCTATGTAGTTCTGGAGCAGTATCTCCATTAGCTAATGTATCTTACTTTCTGGCTAAAAGAATGCATGCTCCAAAGTTAATTTTAACAACAATGACATATGGGCACCATGATGTAAGTTTTAGACCAATGACCTTATCCTTTAGTGAAGTTTTAGATAGAGAAACATGCATTAATTATTGGGGAGGTGATGACTCATATAGTATATATTATCAAAATGGACAGATTACGCATGAAGTAATTGGGGCAGCACAAATTGATAAATTTGGTAACGTAAATAATATTGAAATAAAGAAAAAAAAAGGAGGATTTCTTAGATTGCCAGGACAAGGAGGTATGGCTGATGTATCAAATCTTCATCAAAATTTTATATGTTATGTAACAAAACATTCCAAATTAAGCTTTGTTGAAAAAGTAGATTATGTGAGTGCTGGAAGAGGGTTGTTTAAAGATAAAGAGAGAGTTCTAGCAGGTTTAAAGCCAGGTAATGTTAAAATATTTACAAATCTTTGTATCTTTGAAAAAAATAAAAAAACAGGATTACTTGAGGTTTCAGGTATACATAAAGGAATTACAAAAAAGGAGATAGAAGAGAATACTTCTTTTAAAGTTAAATATAAAAAAAATTATCAAATAACTAAAATGCCAAGTACTAGAGATCTAAATATTTTAAGAAATGAAGTTGATCCGCTTAATATTAGAAAGTTAGAATTTACGAGTGGGAAAGATAGGATAAAGTTACTTAATGAAATATTAAAAAAAGAAAAAAGATTAATAAAAAATTTAAAATTAAAGGAGCTATAAATGAAACCTATATTAGATATTAATAAAGCCTCAGTTTATTTTGATGGCATATTTTCAAACCCACGATTACAGCATCCAGAAGGAGTCGCTATAGATAATGCAGGTTTTGTTTGCTGTGGAACTGAGAATGGTGAAATAATGAGAATAGACAAAGACAAATCAAAAATGACTTGTTTAGCCAGTAGCGGAGGTTTTATTCTTGGAATAGCTGTTGATAATCAAGATAATATATTTGCATGCGAAATGAAAGAAGCTGCTTTATATAAATATGATAGTAAAAATAAATCCTTTAATGAGTTTGCTAAAGGTCCGAAAATTCCAAATTATCCAGTAATAGATCAAAAAAGAAATTGTATATATGTATCAGACAGTTTTGGATTTAATGAAAAAGGAGTTGGCGTTTATAGATTTGATTTAACTACTGGTAAAGGAGGCCCTTGTTCTGAAGAGCTTTTCAATTTCGCAAATGGTATGTGTTTATCACCTGATAGTGATTATTTATATGTTGTGGAGTCTTTTCATCCATGCATTTCTCGCCTGCCAATTAATGAAGATGGATCATTTGGGAAAAAAGAAATTTTTACTGAAGATATAGCTATAGTGCCAGATGGACTTGCTTTTGATAAATATAACAACTTGTTTATTAGTTGCTATGAGCCATCAAGAATATATATGGCTGATAAACTTGGTAATACTAAACTTTTAATAGAAGATAAGCATTGTACAACTATGGCTCATCCAACAAATATTGTAATATCAGGAGATGGTAAAACAATGTACACTGCTAATTTAGGAAGATGGCATATTACAGAAATTGATATTTCTAGTTTATATAATTAGTAATTAATATGCGTATTTGTTCAATTGGGGAGTGCATGATTGAATTATCTTCAACAAAAAAAAATGAATACACCATAGGCTTTGCTGGTGACACAGCTAATACTGCAATTTATTTATCGAGGCTTGGTGCACGTTCTTCATATATTACATCTGTAGGTAATGATAAATTAAGTAAAAGCATGATTAATTTTTTAAAAAAAGAAAAGGTTAAAACTAATAATATTTATATTAATAAAAAAGAAACAGTTGGTTTGTATCTAATAGACAATAAGAAGAATGGGGAAAGAAATTTTTTTTATTGGAGAAAAAATTCTGCAGCTAAAACTTATTTTAATAATATTAATTTTAAATCTTTGTTAAATAAAATTAAAGAATTTGATGCTATTTATTTTAGTGGAATTACATTATCTATTTATAACTCTAAAAGTATTATTAAGTTTTATAAATTATTAAATTTAGCAAAAAAAAATGGAGTTAAGATATATTTTGATTTTAATGTAAGATTAAATAATTGGGACTCAAGAAAGTTAGCTAAAAAAGTTATATTGAAGTTTAGTAAAATTTCCGATACTATTTTTTTTACCAATGAAGATTTAAAAAATTTAAATATCATAAGTTATAAAAAATTAATTTTAGATTATTATAAAAATAAAATTGTTGTTTTTAGATATGGCAACGGAAATACCTCAATATATAATAGATTGAAGTTGATTAACTATAAGTTAAAATTTGAAAAAAAAGTTAAAGATACAACTGGTTGCGGTGATGCATTCAACGCATGTTTTTTATATAATTATTATAAAAATAATGAAATAAAAGATTGTATAAAAAATGCTCATAAACTTGGAAAGCACGTGTCAATGACCAAAGGAGCTATAATGAAAAAAGAAAAATTTTATTTAAAAAATTATGCAATCTAAATTAGTAGAAAAAATAATATTTCAAAAAAAAATTCCTATTATTGGCAAGGGATCATCTTTAGAAATTTCAAATAATTTTAGCAGATTAATCAAAGAAGATTTTGAAATAATTGAAATCACTCTCCGATCTGATGATGCATTAGATACGGCCAGAAATATAAAAGAACAATATCCTAATGCAATTATTGGACTTGGATCGATTATCTCTCTAGAAGTATTAAAAAAAGTATCAAGCTATAACTTTGATTTTTATGTTTCTCCTGGGATCAGTAGAGATTTACTAGAATTTTCTAATAAAAACAAATTAAATTATATTCCAGGAGTATCAACTCCTTCAGAAGTTATGACAGCCATTGAGTATAATTATTCAATTTTAAAATTTTTCCATGCAGAAAAAAATGGAGGTGTGGAGTCTTTAAAATTTTTATTTGATGTTTTTGGTAATATTAAATTTATTCCAACTGGAGGAATTACATTAAAAAATTTAAAATCTTACTTAGATTTACCTAATGTTTTGTCAGTAGGATCAACAGGATTTTAAATTATTAATTTTTAAAAATATTATTAAAATTAATATTAATAAAAATTTTATACGGAGTTAATTAATCCTTTTATATAGCCAACAGCATATGCCATGCCTGCATGCCAAGGTGCCTCACAATTTAAGGCAGGGGTATGATCAGGAATTATAACACCTCTATAACTATTTTTTTTTAATATTTTTATAACATTGATCATATTTATATCGCCATCATCTACAAAAGATTCAACATAATTAGGTATTTTGCCTTTTACATTTCTAAAATGAATATATGCAATTCTATCTTCTTTGGAATATTTATCTAAATATTTTTCTAGACCATCCTCTTCCATTTCTTGAATAGACCCTAAACACATCTCAATTTTATTGTTTGTACTTGTGTTAATTTTTATAAGTTTTTCATATTCGCTTGGATTTTTTAATATTCTACCTGTCCTTCTCATTACAGGAAGCGGTGGATCATTTGGATGAGCAGCTAATGAGACATTATTTTCTTCTGCGATCGGTAAAAGTGCATTTAAAAAAAATTCTAGCCTATCCCAAACTTCCTCTTCATCAGTGAAAGGCACAAATTTATTTGGTTCCCCATCTTTATATCTCATATTCCATATCATTCCGTCTGGAATGGGCTCTTGAAAATCCCTACTGTCTTCGATTAGAGCCACAGACTCAGCTTTACCTCTAGCAAATTCACCTCTCTGCCAGCCCCATACTCCCGCCAAACTGAAACAGTAACCCATTATAGGAATTCCAACTTTACCCATATTTTGAAGAAGTTTTTTTAATTCTTCAATTTGTTGATTTTTTTTTGGACCATCTAGTAAAATATCATGCCAATGAAGGGGATTGAAATTTTCAATTGCCTCAAAATGTAATCCATATTCTTGCATTTCTTTTTTTAAACTGCTTAATAATTCATAATCCCAAATAGGTTCGTTGTCACAAACACCCCAACCATTATTTCCCCCAGATGAAATTGTTGGATTATTTCCAGAAAAATAGTTGGTTAAATGTGCCACTATATGTGTGGCTCCGATTTGATTAACAAATTTAAAATTATCTTTATTTAGTGAATTTTTGTATAAACCAAAT
>Ga0115011_10003470_pt1 | contig 10753 bp, 8 predicted proteins | sample TroAtlMetagenome_2_FD_88705 | JGI IMG/M metagenome (GOLD analysis project Ga0115011, IMG submission 88705) | Marine eukaryotic phytoplankton communities from Atlantic Ocean - Tropical Atlantic ANT8 Metagenome | ecosystem: Environmental > Aquatic > Marine > Oceanic | place: Tropical Atlantic... | reverse complement strand
TTTACCGATGATCAGGGCTATGAGGACATCGGTTGCTTTGGATCGCCGAAGATAAAGACCCCTCATCTCGATAAGATGGCTACTGAGGGCCGTAAATTTACTAGCTTTTACTCAGCCAATTCTGTCTGTTCCCCATCGAGAGCCGCTTTGATGACCGGATCTTACCCTACCCGGGTCAGTGTTCCTGGGGTTCTATTCCCGCGACATGAGATTGGGCTCAATCCTGATGAGGTCACGATTGCTGAGGTTCTTAAAGGCAAAGGATATGCTACAGCATGTATCGGGAAATGGCACATTGGCCATAAGCCAAAATTTCTTCCGACTAGGCAGGGATTTGATTCTTATTTTGGTATTCCCTATAGCAACGATATGACGATAGATCCTGAAGCTTTGCTCGCGGATAATATTAATTTACGTAATGGTTTCACTGCGGACAGGATCAAAAAAGAAAAGCCGAAGAAAAATCTGGTCCCGCTCATGAGGAATGAGGAAGTGATCGAGTACCCTTGTGACCAGACGACTCTGACTAAACGGTACACTGAGGAAGCTGTTAAATTTATTTCTGAGAATAAGGATTCTCCGTTCTTCCTTTATTTGCCACACACAATGCCTCATATACCGCTCTTTGCTTCCGAGCAGTTCAAGGGCAAGAGCAAGCGTGGACTCTATGGTGACACGATCGAGGAAATTGATTGGTCAGTTGGTCAGATCCTCAAATCAATTAAGGAAAAAGGAATCGATCAAAAGACTCTGGTCATTTATACATCAGACAATGGGCCGTGGAAATTGGATCGTGGGCGTGGTGGCAGTGCTTATCCTTTGAGAGGATATAAGTTCCAGACTTATGAAGGGGGTATGCGTGTGCCCTGCATAATGCGTTGGCCTGGTAAGGTCCCCGAAGGGACTAGTTGTGATGAGGTGGCCGCGTCCATTGATTTGATGCCTACCATTGCAAAGCTAGCAGGTGCTAAGCTTCTGAAGGATAGGAAAATCGACGGGAAGGATATATGGCCTCTAATGTCCGGCACTGAAGGGGCAGTTTCTCCTCATGATATGTATTATTATTACAAAGGGAACCGTCTCGAATCTGCGCGTCAAGGAAAGTGGAAGATTCGTAGGTCAGGAAAGAAATCACAGTCAGTTGAGCTTTATGATTTAGATTCTGATATTTCGGAAACGAAGAATCTTGCCAAAGAAAATGAGGCCCTTGTGAAGGACATGATCAAGAAGATGAATCTCTTTGATGAGGACCTGAAGAAGTCTCAGAGGCCAGTAGGGAAGCTCTAAGTACCCAGAAATTCTTTTGTCTTATTGACCATTCTTAGGATTGACTCCTCAGAAGTAAATTCCTCAATCTTCTCCATCTCTACCCATGCAAGGTCGTGAGATTCCTCACTGACTCGATAGTTCTCGTTTTGAGTTGCTCTGAAAAGAAACCTTGCATCGTAATGAAGGTGTTCTGGTACGTTTCCACGTGCCGGGATTGTGTGAATGTCTAGGTCCATGATATCGCTAGAGACAAGTTCTAGCGTGCTGATGCCACTCTCTTCATATGCTTCTCGGGCAGCGACTCTGTGCACGTCAGAGTCCCCGTCCGCGTGCCCGCCGAGCTGGAGCCAGCGATTCAGTTTTCGGTGATGAGTTAGTAGTGCTCTTTTTCCTGCACGGTCCAGGATCCATGCGGCACAGGTGATGTGACCCTCTTCCAAAGAACGTTCAAAGCACTGCGGATTATTGTTAATAAAAGCGGTGTATGCGGAAATTGTCTGGTTCTCCTCAGGGAATTTTTCGGAATAACTCTTAACGAGTTCAAGTAGAGCGTCCCTATGCATTTTTAGGGATAGATCCTATTCCTTTGATGTCCAGCAAACGAACGTGTCGGCTTTTTGCGCTGACATTGATTCAACGAAGATGTCTGCATCAAATCCTTCCAGAGTGAAGAGTCTCTCACTGAGTTCGTCCGCATTCGTTGCGCCTTCAGGAATTACAATAGTCGAGTTTGGTCCGTGCAGGGCAATGAATGTTGCGGGGAGAGGGTTGTCCTCGGTCACTACGATCTCAACCCTCATCAGATTCTTCCATGAAAGCGAATCCATCGTATCGTCAGGGCGGTGGCAGCGGACCTCATCGTCATTTACTTCTAGGATGTATTGCTCTTCTTCTGTCATGGGGATCGCAGTATCGTTCTGAGTGAAGCTCTAGGCAAGTCCGAGACGCATTTTTTGAGGGGTTCCTAGTGCTTTTTATCTATCTTTTTTAAGAATAATAATTTCTTGTGAGGAATTCTATAGAGACTTATCATTCTATTCATCCTAGTAAACTTATGAACGCATCAAAAATAATTGGTATTTGTTCCCTATTTGTTGGACTCATTGTTATCTTTTTTCAATTTTCTCAGAACTCCAAACTCAAGAAAGATCTCAAAACGCTTCGGGTTGAATTCAAAGCTTCTGGGGCCAACGGAATGGGTTTATCCTCAGATATTAAAGCCGGGCCATCTGGTAAAGGAGGTTCCACGCGTAAGGGTTCTGATACGACAGGAACAGGAAAAAAGGTTCCTGTCGCGATCAGCTCAGTGAAGGAAATTTTAGCAGATCCTGACCCGCTGAATCGGGTCCAGAGACTCATGTCTTATGTGAATGGACTCAGTCCAAAGGAGATGCCGGAAGCATTGGTTGCTCTTCAAGAAAGTGCGCCGCAGTGGGATCCACACATGAAGATGGCAGTGGGGCTTTTATTAACCCGCTGGGCAACGGCTGATTCGGATGCGGCATTTGCCCATGTTGAGAAGATGAAGAACAAGGATCAGGCGAGGGATGCCACTTTTTCCATTTTGCGTGCCCTTGCTTCGCAGGATCCACAGAGGGCACTTGAATGGATGTCTGGTCGGGGAAAAGATATGTCCAAGAATGACTGGATGGGACACGCTCTTGCCGGAACTATTGCCTCGGAGTGGGTCCGACAGGATCCGGATGCTGCACTTGCTTGGGCTAACTCCTTGCCAAAAAATCAGCGTCAAGGAGCTCTCGGAGGAGCCTTGGAGACTATTGCTGCTTCCGATCCTGTTGAAGCTGCTAAAAGACTCCTTGACCTTGATTCGGGAGAGGCACGCGAAAAGGCAGCAGGAAATATTGCTAATCTATGGGCAAAAAGAGCGCCCCAAGAGGCTATGGAATGGGCCATGACTCTTGAAGGTGATGATAGGGAATCAGCGATGAGTAGGGCCCTAGGAGGTTGGGCTTCAGTGGAGCCGGAAGAAGCGGCATCGTTCATTAATGAAATTCCGGCAGAGGAGAGAACCGATAGCCAAGTACGTGAAGTGGGTCGTGGGTGGGCGCGCCACGAACCTTCCAAAGCAGCTCAGTGGCTAACCGATCAGCCGGAAAGTCGTGGGAGAACAGACGCGGTCGGGTATGCAATGTGGCACTGGACAAATGAGGATCCTGGAGGTGCTGCGGACTGGATCCTAGAGCAGCCACGAGGTGATTTTCGTGACAATGGAATTGCATCAATTGCCAAGGCCACCTTCGAAGAGGATCCGTCCTCGGCCGTTACATGGGCAGCGACCATTGATAATGACAAACAAAGAGAGGGATCCATTGAGAGGGGAGTCCGTGAATGGGCAAAGCAGGAGCCTGAACAGGCTAGGAATTGGGTCCAGAAAAATAGCAATGCACTTAGTCCTGAGCAGTCAGAAAGATTACTTAATCTTGAGAATCGGGCTGACAGGGGGAAATAATTCTTTTAATTATTGTTGATCTAATTCACTAGAGAATTCGTTCTTACAGAGTGTAGAACAGAGATAATCGGCGTTTGGCTATCATCGGTGCAGGCGTTTCAGGTCTTTCCGCGGCATGGCACTTAAAGGATTCTGACTGGGAAGTGGTTGCTTTTGAAAAGAGCCGTGGACTTTCAGGCAGAGCAGCTACACGTACGATGAATGATGTTCGAGTTGATCATGGGGCCAGCTATTTTAAGATCGATTCGCCAATTTTGGAGGACCTAATTTTGAAGGAACTTCCGACCGATGGCCTCTTCCAAATTCATGGTGATGTATTTCTCTTTGATCAGAAAAGTAAAATCATACCCGGTGATCCTAATCTCAATAAGGAAACCAAATGGAATTATAGAAACGGGATTAGCGATCTGGGAAAGCGACTGGCCGCATGTTCCGGATCTAAGATCATAAGAGAAGCCCGGGTGGCTAGCCTTGAGGAGTGTTCAGGAAGTTGGGATTTGATTAATAATGATGGCCTCTCTTTAGGGGTCTTTGATGCGGTTCTTTTTACTCCGCCAGCTCCGCAGATTCTCGATTTAATTTCTGATTCAGATGTTCAGGAATTCTCTCTCAATGAATTGAATGAGTTTCTTGCCGAAAGTAAATTTAATTCCCAGTTTTCGATCGTTATGGGTTTTGAAAATCGAATTGAACGTCCGAAGGATTGTTGTGCCATGCTAAATGAGGATCGTAAGCATGCCGTTTCATGGTTAGGTTTTGAGGATTCCAAGTCCGGGAGGGTCGGGTCCGAAGCTAGTGTCATTGTGGCTCAGATGTCACCAGAGTGGACCACTTCACATTATGATTCGTGTAATGATGTGCTTTTTAAGGAATCGATCCTCGAAGTGTCCAAGATAATTAATTTTCCTGATGCTGGTCCAGCCTGGATCGATAAACAGCGGTGGAGATATGCTCATCCCAGGGTCGCTTTGGACATTGAGGAAGTTGAGAATTGTGCGCCCGAAGGTTGGTTCTTCTCAGGAGACTCATTCGTGGGTCGTGGCAGGGTCAGTGAATCTATGATGACAGGGATCGAGGCCGCTGAGCGTATTCTGAGTACTTTGTAAGGAGTTTATTTCTCCACTCTCATTACCCTCTTCCCTTTGTGAGGCCGACCATAATGATCAGTCGCTTCTATTTCGATCAGATGTGAACCTGTCTCAAGTCCTGAAGGTATTTGAACTTTCCATAAGTGATCTGATGGGCTGGGTGGATTGAGTTGAGTCTTTCCATCCTTACTGTTCATGGCTTCACGCTCACGTAACTCGACATAGTAGGGATCATTTTCGACCGTCTTCTTAAGGGGAATCCAATCAGCTCCTTCGCCTATCCGCATCTTTACTTCGGATTTTGCTGATCCATTAAATACATTCACATAGATGAATTGCTTCTTTTCATTCTTAGGATCAATCTGGTCTGGGGCATGAATGCTTAGTTGGTAAGATGCCGGTTGTCTCGCGGCCTTGAAGTCCAGTGTGTGTTTTGTTCCATCAAAAGTGATGATCGAGTATCCGTTCGGTGCACCGTCTCGCATTGTGGCGTGGGGAATTGCAACCTCATCCTTATTTCCTTTCCACCACGTCCCTGACACGCAAACATTAATAATGTGATGATGTGGCTCCTTACCTTTCCACCCGTCCTTTTCATCAATGAGCTTGTGAGCGTGCCAGTGAGTGTGCCCGGAAATTGACATCGTGTACCGTCGTTTTTCGATGAGTCTGTATAGTTTTTGTCGGTTCCCTACATTTGTCAGAGGTATATGCATCATCAGGACGATGAGTTTTTCTTCAGGGACAAGGGCAAGGTCGTTTTTCACAAAGGTGAGTTGATCCTCATCCAGACCCCCTCTGTAGTTCTTGCCGGACCATTCGACGTCATCGAGGACGATGAAGTGGACCGGTCCATGGTCGAAGCTGTAATAGTTTGGGCCAAAGAAACGGTGAAAAGTCTCATCGGAACCAGCATCATCTTGAGAATCAAAATTGATATCGTGATTACCTACCACGTTGTACCAGGGAATGCCAATCAAGGCCAAATTCGCATTTGATGGCGGGAAAAGATCTAGGTTATTGTTCATGATGTCACCGAGAGTGACTCCAAACTTTGCATCAGTTCCTACCAGTTCCGCAATTATGTCATGAGCAATGTAGTTGATTTGTTTGATTGTACTTGGTTGTGGATCTCCAAAGAATATGGCTTTGAATGTGTTAGGTTCTTTCTTTGGGCTTAGGGCGAAATCGATCGATTCAGGCAAAGGGCCCGTCGGGTCTAATCCTTTGTATTTTAGTTTTTCCGGTGACCCCTTGGGCTTATGAATGTAATAGAATTGAGGTAAATTATGCTTATTGAGGGGGGTGCTCCAGTCACGAGGCTTGATTACAAAAAAGATAGTGTCCTCATCGTGAGGTAATTCCCAAGCCCCTTCATCATTCGTTTTAGTTACTTCCTTCCCATTGGATACTCCAATGTTCTTGATTCCAGGTTCACTCTTGTCCCTTTTACCATTTTGATTTTTATCATGGAATACGGTTCCGCGAGCTGCCATTGCTCCAGAAACAGACATGATCGATATGAAAGTAGTTAGGAGGATAGATAGGTGCATTTGTTATATTTTGTTTGGAGTGAATGTTCTAAAATTTATAGGATTATCACATTATAATGATGGAGTCTCTTTAAAATGAAAGCAGTAATTCCATTGTAAGCTTGTTCTAGAACCTAGATTACTATAGAGAATTAGTTGATGAAAATGCAGACACTAAAACCGCAAACCATTTCTCGGCGTAAACTCTTAGCTGCAGGATCGGCAACTATCGCTTCTTCCTGTGCTCTTTCTGCGGCAGAAGGAGAAGAGAAGAAAGTTTCCAAGATCGTTCGTCCTCCAGAAGGTAAGGGGATACTCCTTTCCGTTAAACTGGGCATGATTGCAAAGAAGGTTGGCGGGAAGACTCTGAGCTTAACCGAGAGGTTACAGATGGCCGGTGAGGCCGGACTTGATGGGGTGGACTTTGATCAGGCCGGTGCTCATACTGAGGAAGCGGCCAGGAAGGCAGTCGATGAATCTGGTGTATTCGTTCATAATGCAATTAATCATGCGCACTGGGGCAAGAGACTGACGAGTCCGAACGAAGCGGACCGTGATGCATCCAGGAAGAACATTGAGCACTGCATTCGACTCTCGCATGCTGCCGGTGGCAATGGGGTTCTGATTGTTGTCGGAGGAGGAGGCGACGGTCCTGCCGAAGTCATTGAGGAGCGGTGCCGTAATGAAATAAAGAAGATCATTCCTTTGGCCGCGTCTCTTGGTCAGCCGATTCTTTTTGAGAATGTCTGGAACCAGATGTTCTATGATCATAATAAGCCCCCTGAGCAGAGCGCTGAGAGGCATGTGAAGTTCATTGATAGCTTTAATAGTGTTTGGGTCGGTCAGTATTATGACATCGGAAACCATTGGAAGTATGGACAGCCCGGCGAATGGATTCGGGAATTTGGCCACAGGTGCGTTAAGCTGGACGTGAAGGGATTCAGCCGTGAGAAGAATAAATTTACTGAGATAGGTGAAGGAGATCTTCCCTGGGCTGAGGTCAGAAAGGGCCTGAGTGATATAGGATTTACTGGCTGGGCAACGGCTGAGGTGGGAGGAGGAGGTCTCGATCGCCTAAAGAAGGTCCGTGAGCAGATGCAGCGTGCCTTTGGATTGTAGCCTTAGGATACCGTTTCCTATCAGCTCACTATGATCTGCATTTCAGGATCTGGCTCTTTAGCATAACCAACAATAGCAGAGTCACTGATTCCTGCTGCGGCAAGTTGTTCCAGGGCCTCTGCTGCTTGCTCTTCTGGTAGAGCGACGAAGAGTCCGCCACTGGTCTGTGGATCAAAGAGGATTTCTCTTTTGCTTTCTATGGCAGAGTCTTCGAATCGAATATGTGGAATGGTTTTTGCACGGTTATGCTTATTGACCCCAGTCGTGATTCCTGCCTCATACATTTGATAAGCCTCTTCCATGACAGGCACTGAATTGAGATCTAGGTGCAGACTCGATTCTGATCCTTGAGCCATTTCGAGTCCATGACCAGCGAGTCCGAAACCTGTAATGTCTGTGGCTGCATGAATTTCAAAATTGGCAAATACCTCTGCAGCGGTTTTATTAAGGCTGATGACTGTATTTATGCAGGAATCAAAGGCCTCATCAGAGACTTTGCCCTTTAACTTCGCATTAAAAATGACTCCCGTTCCAATGGGTTTTGTGAGGATCAGTGCATCACCAGGACGTGCGCCGACGTTACGCCATATCTTTTGTGGATGCACGACCCCAGTAACAGATAATCCGAATTTGGGCTCAGAGTCTTCGACTGTGTGACCTCCCGCGAGGACGGCTCCGGACTCGGTAATCTTATCAAGTGCACCTTCAATAATTTTGTGGAGTTCTTCTGGCGGTAATTGTCCGTCCGGGAAATTGACTAAATTTAAACAGGTGATCGGGCGGCCCCCCATCGCATAAACGTCACTGATTGAGTTGGCCGCAGCTATTTGCCCATAAATGAAAGGGTCATTCACGGGAGGAGTGATATAATCAGCAGTATTGATGATCGCAATATCATCAGTTAATTGGTACACGCCGGCATCATCGCTAGTGTCAAAACCAACGAGCAGATTAGGGTCTTCATTCTTTGGAAGACTATCTAATAATTTTCCGAGCCCGACCGGGTCGATCTTGGCAGCTCAGCCGCAGGTCTTTGAAAGGCTTTGCAGAGTGTTCTTTTTATTGAATAACGCCATCTCTAAGGGTTTAACCTATATTTATTGATTCCCCAAAGATTGGAGAATTCGCTTACCAACAATGTACCTAATTTTCGGATTTGTCATTGGATCATTCAGATTTTAAATTAGATAAACGCGCAAACCTTTGAATTTATTATTAAAGATAAGCTTTATCATCTCATTGATTTGCAATGCGCTTGGAGCAGAGAAGAAAATTATTCCTGATCTTCGAGGTGCTCGTGCTGATCTCAAGTTACCCGATTTAGTGGACGAAAAGTTTGGTCCAGGGATTCGGACCAAGTCCCGGAACCCAGAAGACCCTAAGGTGTTTACCATGTGCTTTACCTGCCTTCAGATTGGAAACTTGGAAAAAAATTTCCGATCATTGTTGAGTACGCCGGGAACGGTCCTTACCGCGACAAGAACGGCGATGTGAGTAGCGGTTTAGTAGAGGGTAGTAAGCTCGGTTATGGATTCACTGGAGGCAAAGGTTACATTTGGCTTTGTCTTCCTTATCTTAATTCCTCTGGAACTGAGAACGTTCGTAAATGGTGGGGAGACGCTCCCGAATATGATCCCATTCCAACCGTTGAATATTGCAAGTTCACGGTCCGAAGGATTTGCGAAAAATTTGGTGGGGATCCAAAAAAAATTATACTTTGTGGTTTTTCTCGTGGGGCCATTGCCTGCAACTTCATTGGTTTACATGACGATGAAATTTCCAAGCTATGGGCAGGTTTTATTCCTTTCAGTCATTACGATGGTGTTCGTAAATGGGCATATCCAGGTTCAGATAAAAAATCGGCTATGATAAGAATTGCTCGGTTAGGTGATAGGCCCCAACTCATTCTCAGCGAATCCCAAGCCAATACTCAGTTTACCAGAAAATATATAGAAAGTTTGAAGGGAATTGGTACTGATCAGCTTACTTTTATGGATAGTGGTTTTCGAAATCATAATGATGAATGGGTACTAAGACCCAGCGCAACGCGGTCGTTTGCGCGTCAGTGGCTGAAGCGCATTGTTCCGATTGCAGAGTAATTATTTTACTCCTCTTATATACGATCCGGTCGACTGGTGCGGGGTCATTGGCCAATCATCGGAACGGAAGGGATAGGCCGGTAGTTCTCTGGCATTCATGAGTCCGCCGATGGGCAGGTTGGAGAAGGCATACCGAACAGCCACTGGTTCTTTTACTTCATCACACCATATTTCAACCTGAGGTTTCTTGTCTTTTTTGGACTGAGTAATTCTAGCCTTAGCGTGATGGAAGGTCTTGTCTTTGCCGGCCAGAACAAAACCAACGTCAACGTCCTGATCGAGTCGGAGTCCACGGTCAGTGCCTTCCTCGAAAGTAACAAATGCCTTGCCAGATTCGAACTTGGCTTCTCTAAATAGAGGCCCTTTCCATTCCAATGGATCATTCGATCCGAACCTTTTAATCTTATACACTTCTGACAGCGCCCATCTAGCGGACCTTTCGCCGACCGGTAATTTGCGGCCCGGGTGGATACTGCCATTGGAATTTGTATCATAAGTGGTAATGAGGCCCGTGTTTGCTGTATTGAGCCATGTGTCCATCTGAATTTCGCGGACCACATTACAATGGTGGTTCATATCATATTCCATGGACCTGCGGTTACTCCAACCGGCGATCTGAACTATTCCGAAGGGTATTTCAGGATCCTTGAAGGCTTTCCTCCAGTCTGAGATCACTGCGGGGAATGTCCGATAAAACGGTTTCCATGATGTGCCGAAAGAATTGTTTTCACCCTGATAGAAAAGTATTCCTCTGATTGTCGTATTTGCGATTGGTAGGAGTGAACCGTTAAACATTCCTGCTGGCTGCCTACCATCGCCCGGGTTCTTGTATTGGTTTGCGTTCGGTTTGCGAGGCTCTTTCTCTCCTTTGGTTTTTGCTTCTGCACTTTTCTTTTCCCAATCGGCAAGGTCTTTGGCTAATCTTTTTTGTGCCCCTTCCTCTTTTCCTCCGTCAATCCATGCCTGATATTTCTCGTCGAATTTTTTTATATCTTCCGCCATTTCAGGGATCTGTTTGAGAGTGTTTTTATTGCACCAGTGCTGGGCCATGGTACCGCCCCACGAATTTTCAATTATCCCAACTGGTACCTTTAGTTGGCGATGCAGGCGCCTAGCAAAATAGTAAGCCACGGCACTGCAATTCTGGACTTCTGGGGCCACGGCTTTTTGCCATTT
>Ga0115011_10003469_pt1 | contig 10754 bp, 7 predicted proteins | sample TroAtlMetagenome_2_FD_88705 | JGI IMG/M metagenome (GOLD analysis project Ga0115011, IMG submission 88705) | Marine eukaryotic phytoplankton communities from Atlantic Ocean - Tropical Atlantic ANT8 Metagenome | ecosystem: Environmental > Aquatic > Marine > Oceanic | place: Tropical Atlantic... | reverse complement strand
TTTTTGACCTTTATCGCTCTTGGTTCTTGCGCAGAAATCTTAATCCTTTTTGTAACTCTTCTTGTTTTAACATTAATGACTGCAATTTCGTTATTTGAAGATAACGCCACGTATGCTTTCTGATTACTGGCAAACGCAATGCCAACGGGTTCATCAAATCTTGTTGCTTTCTTTTGAAGATCCATTTCCTGAATCGTTGCAACAATTGAATGGTAGGTAGAGCTCTTAGGGTCGTTATCAATCACGCTAATTGAATCCGAAATGTGATTGGATACCCATATCTCCTTACCATCTGGTCGAACGGCAACAGAAACAGGATCAATACCGGTCGCAATTCGAGAAATTATCTGATCTTGCTCCGCGTTAATGATATCAAGGGTATCTGATTGTGTATTAACAACGAACACATGACCATCTTGATAAGCGATGGGATCAGAATGAGGACTAAGTAACAGAGGATGACCTTGCCTCGATTCAGTTTCCGAAAATAGAGAAAATAGGGTGACACCGAATAGAAAGAAGAGAAAAAAAACAACTTGGCCTTTTTTCATCTTAAGAAATCTGTAGCGTAAAACCATAAAAGTGCAGACTATCTAAAATACGCACAAACCCACAATATTCAGAATTATTTTTTTGGGGAACGAAAGTGAGGAGTATTTATTTTAGGTATCCATTTCCTCAATTCTTCTTTGATCGGATAAAATTTCTTATTATTTGCAAGGTTATTCAGCTGATCCGAGTCATTGTACATGTCATACAATTCTTCTCCTCCCTTACTATATTTTATATAGTGATATCGTTCGGAACGAACAGCATGATTAGGTCCGTGCCAATGTGGAGAATGGGTAATCAGTGCGGGATATGGCCATTCCTTCTGGGGATCGAAAACCAAAGGAGCGATACTCCTTCCCTCAACTTTAGGATTTTTTGGCAAACTGCATAATTCAACAAGAGTGGGGTAAAGATCAATCAAACTGACGGGCTTTTTGCAGTTAGCATTTCTTTTATTGCCTCCTAATTTTTCTGGGACATGAATAACTAAAGGAGTTCGAGTGGTTTGTTGCCAAAGTGCTGACTTAGCAAAAGTTTTCTCACATATATCATAACCATGATCGCCCCATAAAACCACAACAGTATCATCCTTGTAAGCGCTCTTATTTAGCGCACTAAGAACATGCCCTACGCAGTCGTCAGCAAAGGAACCTGCCGCCAAACATCCCTGAACAGCTTCTCGCCATTTACCACTTTCACGAATTATTTTAGCAGCATCCCCAATCATACGCCGTCCACCTGGGGGGATATCATCAATGTCATTGCTTTGATGTTTCGGTAATTTGATTTTTTCAATCGGGTGCAAATCAAAATATTTTTTTGGCACATGCCATGGCAAATGGGGCAGATAAATTCCACAAGCTAGAAAAAAAGGTTTGTCATGTTTGCGCATTAAAAAGTCTGCCGCTCCATCCGCAGCCTTCCAATCAGCAGACTGCTCCTTTGGTTGATCAAGCTCTTCCCAGTCTATTAATCTCGCCAATATTGGATTAGAAAACTTTTCCTTGAGACCATGAGTGTATCTACGAGACATTTTGGGTCGCGGAGTCCCCTGCCCTTGGGAATATTGATGATCCCATGAAATTGGATCAGAGAATTTACCCTTGGGCTGGTGAAACAACTTTCCTCCACTCACCGCGTAATATCCATGATGGCGAAAGTATTGAGGAAGAGTAACCCAATCCTTATACTTGGGAAGGTCCCTGAACCAATTAAGATTTCCATATATTCCAGTCGTAGAGGGACGTAATCCCGTCATAATCGCAGTCCTTGAAGGGCTGCATAAAGGGGCTGCGCAATAAGCCTCTTCAAATAAGACCCCCTCTCGAGAAAAAGCATCAATGTTTGGGGTTTTAGCTTGAGGATGCCCTCCTAAACAACCAACCCAATCATTCAAATCATCTACAGCAATGAATAAAACATTAGGCTTAATAGGGTTATCCGATTTCTTTTCAGCTTGAGCTAATTCTCCAGAAAATAAAACTGATAGATAAACAAAGGATAATTTCAAATTCATTTGGAATTGTTATAATAGATTCTCTCACAGAATTAAAAAGACTTTGTGAGAAATTCTTTTAACCTCACCTCGCATAGATAAAGCAGAATAAATAATCAGACATTAATAACTAAAGATTCAATTAGCGAGATTAAGCTATAATCTCATTTATAATTCTTCCATGAACATCGGTTAAACTCTCCTTACGCCCCTGATGAAAGTAAGTTAGCAATTCATGATCCATACCCATTAGATGAAGAATAGTTGCATGTATGTCATGTACATGAACTTTATCCACAACCGCCTCAAATCCAAATTCATCTGTTTCACCATATACGGTTCCACCCTTAACTCCTCCACCGGCCATCCACATTGAAAATCCGTATGGATTATGATTGCGACCTGGAGCATCTTTTCCTTCGCTAAAAGGCATTCTGCCAAACTCTCCTCCCCAAACGACCAAAGTCTCGTCGAGCAACCCACGCTGATCAAGGTCATCCAACAATGCTGCGATAGGTTGGTCAACTTCCAATCCATGTTGGCCATGATTTTTTTCAATCGACTCGTGAGCATCCCAAGTCTCCTCTAGATGTCCACCTCCTGAATATAATTGTATAAATCGAACACCTCTCTCCACCAATCTACGAGCAATCAAACAGTTTTTTCCAAATTCATCAGTAGAAGTTTTCCCAATACCGTAAGCTTCTAATGTGTGACTTGATTCATCAGATAATTCTACCGCTTCTGGGGCCTCTGATTGCATTCTATAGGCAAGCTCATAATTCTGAATTCTCGCAGCTAATTCCTCGGGCTTGTCTCTGGATTGAAAATGAACATGATTAAGATGGTCAAGAAAATCCAACTGGTTTCTTTGAGCCTCACCTGAAAAAACTTCAGGCCCTTGCAAATCAAGAATCGGACTCCCAGTAGGTCGGAACAAAGTTCCTTGGAACGTGGCTGGCATAAATCCACTCGACCAATTAGGCATACCACTAATCGGCCCACCTCGCTTATCCAACATAACGACATAAGCAGGCAGGCTATCATTTTGATTTCCTAAACCATATGTTACCCAAGACCCGAGCGAAGGTCGTCCGATCAATGGCATTCCTGTGTTCATTTGCACAAGCGCAGACCCGTGAGCATGGCTATCAGCATGACAGGATCTAACAACTGCGAGTTTATCTGCATGCTTTCTAACATTAGGGAAGTAATCAGATATTAAAATTCCGCTTTCTCCTCCAGGCTGAAACGGTCGCCAGTTAGGAGTTAAATAGCCTACCCCTCTTCCTCCTGAGTTGATGTATTTTTTATCCTCAGGTAGAGTTTTTCCTGCATATTTCTGCAATTCAGGCTTGTAGTCAAAAGTATCAACCTGACTAGGCCCTCCATTCATTGTAAGAAAAATACAACTCTTGGCACTAGTTTTAAAATGTGAAGGTTTAGGCAAAAGCGTTTCGTCAGAAGCTATAAGATTATCATCAAAGAAACCGCTACCAGATAAAAGTGAGGTGAGAGCTAATCCTGAAAAACCATTCCCCATTTGCCATGTCAACTCTCTTCTAGTCAAACCACAAGGGAATGCCTTTTTATTTGTTTTTTTAATCAATGTATAAAAATTCGTTAGAGTTTAGAAGAACATGACATACCGAAGAAAGGGCAAGCAGACGAGCGTTATCCTTGCCAGAAAAAATAGATTTCTGCTTTTGAAAATGCTTAAAAGAAACATCTAACTCATCAGATTCTGGGGCACGGCTAAATATTTTTTTCCATGCAGCAAACATCGCTTCTCTGTCTTCCTCATGCGTTTCAATCAACGTTCTTGCTAAATTTAAACTTCTTGAGTGTATGAATTGATTATTAAGCATAGCCAATGATTGAGAAACAACAGTCGTTATATTGCGGTTTCCACAGGGCTTTTCGCTACTCGGAAAATCAAACGCTTTCATAAAAGGAACAAGTAAATGCCTCTTTGAAATCATATATACACTACGCCTCAATTGATCTTTATGAGGCGATGGGGCCCATGCGCTACTCTTTCGCGAAAAACCCTCAAGCACTTCAGGAGCAAGGTCAGGATAAAAACTTTCTCCTCCCATCTTTAGATTAAGATCACCTGAAACCTCAAGTAAAGAATCACGCAGCACCTCAGCATCCATTCTTCTTATATCCCTTTTCCACAGCAACCGATTATCTGGATCTATTTGCATGATTTCATTACTGCTCGGGTTGATCAAACCCTGTTTATATGTCTCAGATAATACTATCATTTTGATCATTCTTTTGATACTCCACCCCCCTTCAACAAACTCAATGGCCAGCCAGTCAAGTAATTCAGGATGCGAAGGTATGGCTGATTTTAAACCAAAATTATTTGGCGTCGCAACAATTCCTTTGCCCATTAAATGTTGCCAGATCCGATTTACCATTACGCGAGCTGTTAGAGGATTATCTGAGTTCGTGATATATTCTGCGAGCTGGCGCCTTCTCCATGAAGTCTTGGAATTCTTAGGCGGATCCATGATAGGCCTATTAAGGTGGGCAACTAATGAAAGATTACCCGGCTTAACAATAAAAGTTTTTTTATGAGGATCTCCATTTTTCAAAAGGTGCAAGGGAGGTGGAATTCTATGAATATCAGTCCAGCCAAAAACTTTTTCATAACCCAACTGCTTATCATTAGGACCGCCCATATCCGAACGACTGCCTGGATCAATGGTTCCTGCCCAAAACGCTGCAGCCATTCGATAGTAATCTACTTGTGGAATAGGATCAAATTTATGATCATGACAACGCGCACAGCGGACAGTTAAACCGAGAAAGGCAGTACTAACCACATCAACCATATCTTCAAGTCTTTCATATTTATACTCATGAGGATCATTAGGCTCATCATTCCAAGTACCAGCTCTGAGCATTCCAGTGGCTATAACCGAAGACTCAGTAGGTTCATCAATCTCATCACCTGCCAATTGTTCTTTTACAAATTGGTCATATGACATATTAGAATTAAATGCCTTTATCACCCAATCACGATATTTCCAAATATTTGGCTTAACTTCATCCCTTTCATATCCATTAGTTTCAGCGTAGCGAACAACATCAAACCAATGCCGTGCCCACCTCTCTCCAAAATGAGATGAGTCTAGAAGGTCGTCTACAAGCTTCTCATAAGCATAAATATCCTTATCATTTATAAAGCTTTGAACACTCTCATAGCTTGGCGGCAAACCTACTAAATCATAATAAATTCTCTTAATTAGCCGATCTGGAGAGGATACTGGAGAGGGTTTAATATTGTTTTTCTCTAACTCTGATCGAATAAATGCATCAATCGGTTTTGCGTTGAAAGAATTCTCCAACTTTGGAATTTCTGGACGGATGATTTTTTGAAATGACCACCAATCCAGCCCCGCCTTCTCTTCAGACAAAAGAATATTAATGGAAATGATAAAAATTCCTAGTACAACGAAGCAGCGGCGCATTACTATTTACTTGTAATCAAAAACAAAGAAGAAATCGATATTTATTTAGATTTGCATTCTAACATAAAAAGTTTGATCACCTTTTATATAATCTAATACTGATATCGAAACTGGAAAACTTTACTATTTTGAAAATACTAAACATTAAAACTCTAAGCTACCTTGTAACTCTGAGCTCTTTGGTCCTTTTAATGAAGACCCAATTAAAAGCCGAAAACTTTAAACCACTATTCCCAAAGGACGGCATCCCTAAAGATTGGGTTGTGAGAGCTTGGTCTGATGTTGGAAAACCTGGACCGGAGGGAGCTCAGTGGATAGTTGAAAAAGGAGTTCTCAATGGGGGTGGCGCCAGAGGATCTTGGTTAATCAGTAAAAAAGATTATTCCAATTTTGAATTAAACTTCGATTTTAAAATAGGTCCACAGGGAAACAGTGGTTTAGCTATGCGTTCACCTAGTGCTGGAGACCCTGCATTTGATGGCCTTGAGCTACAAATGGCAGACTACCGCTATAACACTAAAGCTAAAGATTCAGAATTAACGGGTGGCTTATACAGAGCTTTGGCACCTTCGAAGCAAGTCTACAAACCTGAAAAATGGAATAATTACCAAATCAAGATTAAAGGAACTCATATCAAAGTAACCTTGAACAGCGTGCTTATAATTAATGACGATCTAAGTAAACAAAAAAACATAATCAAAAGGCATAACGGTGGAAACGCTCCAGCTCTTTGTGATCGTCCAAAATCAGGAAGAATAGGTTTCCAAAACTTAAGTAGAGGAGGATCTCCCGTTCTTATTAAGAACGCGAAAATAAAAATCCTAGACTGAATTACAAAAAATTCTGATAGAATAGTCTGAGATCTTATTTTATTTGTTCAGCCAGCTCCACTGCGATAGTTTTAATACTCTTAGGCCATTGATCAAAGTAAGTCATTTTAGCTCCTTCGATTTTGGGAACTTTAATATTTCCAACCAAGCTCTTTTTAGGGTGCGCATAGAGAACCTGCACTTTTTTTTGGCCATATGTTTCCGGCAAGCTTTTGGCATATATCTCTAGCTCCGCAGCATACTCAGATGGATTCTCTCCTATATTGCTCTCAGATGGCACCCATATAACTCCAGAAACTGCCATTGGTGTTAATGGGCTTACGCACCAATTATAGGTATGAGTAGGTATCGTATCTGAGCGAACTGATTCACTCTTACCCGGCTCAGGAAAGGAAGGTGCTTGAAGGGGAAATTTAGAATAATCGGCATTGGAATCGACTGAACTAGAAATACTTCGAGTGAATTTTTTAACCTCATTCATATGCTTTGAGAGAGCTCTAGTAGCAATATTAGATCCAGGAAATTGAAGATATAACTCATTTAACCGAGTCTTGAATTCTGGATTCTTGATACTTTTAACTCCTTTATATGAAGTCCATGATAATGGTGATGAGAGCTGTCCATTTCTCCCTCCACTTCCAGATGACATTGTAATAAAGCCTTGAGGGATGCCGGGCCTGTTTAAAGTTCTAGCAAACTCATAGGCAAATGCCGTAACTCCACTGTTTTCTTTAGTATAGTCAGCTGTTAACCAATGAGACCGATACTTTCCACTACCTGTCTCGAATCGACGTTTTCTCGGAGTTGGAAAACTACTGGCCTTTGTCTTCCTGCAGAATTCCCTAACTATTGGCATTGCTTTTGGCAAGGCGGCCCCTTTGTCACGTGCATTAAAAGGCCATTCAGAAGTAAGCAGAGTCGATCCCGTCAGATACCATACATCACCAATAAGAATATCATTGACGGTTCTTTCAAAGCCATGGCTAGATTTAATTGTAAGAACAATCGGTTTAGTTGAAGCCTGCCTCGGAGGAAACGATACCTCCCATTGTTCGAGCTCATTAGGCTTTACTTTTTTCTGATCTCCATCCAACGATACTGTCAACTCAACTCCTTTATTAACATGCCCCCAAATACGTATGGGCTGGTTCCTCTGCAAAATAACACCATCACGATAATACTCGGCAACCTGCAAAATGGGATAATCAGGATCAGTCCATCGAGCATATTTTGCCTTTAGTGCTGCCGCTTTTTTAAGGTCATCTTCTTCAAAAATAAATTCTTTATTAATGAGCGCAAAGGGAGTAGCAGGTAAACCTGCCTTATTGTAGAGATTGGACTGTTCTGGTACTGCGCTATAAGCATATTGTACCCCAATAGGAATTGGAACTTCAGGTGAAATCACTTCCACAAGGTCTCCAACAATGTTTGCTTCGGCTGGATGCCATTTCTTATCTTCTCCACACAGTCGAAAATGGTTGAGTTTATCTTTGGGAGTTGGCATCGCTGGTTCCACGAACTTGCCGGGCTCCTTACGATCCCTGGAAAGCCCTTTACTTCCGACCATCAATCCACCAAATAGGCTATCCTTCTCAAAAGAAATTAGGACTTTATTTCCCGCAACCTTGTAGTCTTTATAAATAGGACCGGTGTAAGGAATGTCCTTTTTGTATTGTTTGTTAAGAGCCCTCCTCGCCATCCGCATTCCTGGATGAAGCTTATTATAGTAATGGATACCACCAGGATTAGCAGAATTGATATCTGATTGAATAACCATTCCCACATTCTTTCTGTTGTTAATAAAGAACAGGTGCTGAACTTGGCGGATATCAGCGAACCCAACATTGTTCGGATCAGGTGATCCATAAGGCTGCATCTGAGTGAAATAAAAAGGCATCCCCGGCATTCCCCAAGCATCTCTCCAACCTTTAATCAAAGCCTCCATTCTTGCCGCATAAATTCTTCCGTCTCCACTGTTGCTGGTTCCTTGGCACCAAATTGCACCCTTAATAGCATAAGGAACGACTGGAGCAATCTTCCCATTAAAGAACTGAGAAGGTCCCCTCCACATACCGGAAATACCAGGAAGATTGGGCCGAGCTGGAACCTTACCTCCTAACTCTGATAGTTTACTGGCTTCTTTTTGCCAACTTTTCAATTCAGTATAGTAATTCCCAAAGGCCTTCTGACCTTGTTCAATTAAGGGATCAGCGTTCAGAATAAGATCAGCATCACTCTTGAGTTTTGGATGTTCTATAATGGCTTCGCGCTGGGTAAAAGCTTCAATACGTGTATTGCTATGGGCACTTAAAAGAATACCTATCGGAACTTTTAATTCTTTGTATAAATCATAAGCAAAAGAAAGCGACAAAGCTGAAAATTCACTCGCCAATGACGATTTTTTCCACCCCCCATCAGAAGTCCCTTTCTTCTGGGGATACAAAGCGGACACGGTATTGATATTAATCTCCCTTATTGGTAGTTCCTCTTTTGATGAAGCAATTTCTTTTGCCAGCTCATTACACATACTTTTACCAGCTGTCCACACCATGTTTGATTGACCTGAGGAAAACCACACCTCACCAACTAACACCCCACTCAACATAATTGACTTTCCACTATTATTGCTGACCTCCATTACCTGCTCACTCAAAGAAGCTTTTAACGGATCAAGTTTCACCATCCAGTCACCTTTTTTGTCTACGATTGCTTTTTTGATCTGACCAGAAAATTTAACAGTAATTTCACTTCCAGTGATGTCGCACCCCCAAACTGGGACTTTCGTATCCCTTTGGAGTATCATGTTATCAGTAAAGGGAACCGCTAACTGAAAATCATCTTCCTCGGATAACGCATATATTGATGACGATAAACTTAACAGGAAAGAGAGAATAAATTTATTCATAGTTGTTCAATTTAATATTATCTATGAGAATGCATCAAATCAATATCATACAGATTTACTCTACAAATTTTATCAATCAATGAAGAAACAAATAGTAACATTAACAATTAAGCTTCTTTTCCTCGCTGGCTATTCATTAGGAAATGAACTTTTTCCCGATAGCGACCTTCAACTCTGGTTAGCGGCAGATCAAGGCATCACAACCAAAGACAACTCAGCAAAAGGTGGATCGATAAATGATGTAATTTCGTGGATAGATAAATCCAAACAAAAAGTCAAAGTCGTACCAGCATTCGAAGACATTTCGACTTGTCCGTCTTTAATAGAAAAAATAAATGAAATCAATGGCTATCCTGCCCTAAAGTTTGAAGGAAAAGGCTCAAGTAATTTCGAGATCACAGATGCTTTAATAGGGAAGTTTAAACAACCATTCGACCTAAATCGCGGAACTGTATTTCTTGTCGCAAAAATGTCTTCAGTCCCAACGATATCTCCAATGACGCTTAGCGCGACCGCTGACTCAAAGACTGGAAGAGGTGGACTAGGAATAAGAAGAGGAGGAAAATCAGACAGTTGGTTTTGTGTTCATTATGGCGGACCAGGAAATGGAAAAAAGATCCAAAGTCAGGAATCTAAACTGGATACAAAATTTCACATTTTGACTGTCATTTTTGATAAGCATAAATCCGAGCTCAATATGATTGTTGACGGTCAAGAAACAGGAACAGAACTCAGAGATAATTCAACTCTACCTCTAGATCCTATCAATTATATACAGATCGGAGGTCATGGTATTCTCGATGTAGCTGGTGATCCAGGTTCAGAGTGGTTTTTCAATGGCTTTGTTGCCGAAATCATTGTTTTTGATAAAATTATAGGCAAAGATCCAAAGATTGGACCTTATGCCGCTGTTGGAAATTACCTCCAGACTAAATACGGAATTTCCGGAAAATTTTCCAAACCTAGCTCAAAATAAATCAACAAAGCTTGTTTCATTTTTTCATTGGTTTGAAAGGTGCCGTAGGATCCCTCAACCCGACAGGACTCATGAGCACGTAATCTTTATCGATATTTTTTAAAATTCCATCGACATAGACCTCATCTCCTTTCTTGATTTGATCAGCCCACTGCACGCCTCTTTTGTGAAAAAGGCATTCTATTCCGCTCTCAAGAATAATACTCGCATTTTCTCCAGTATTAACTTCGGAAACTTTCCCTTTTACAGTAATTTTCTTTCCCCTATAAGCCTCAGCATGAGCTATTACATCCTTCTCAAGAAATTGAGCTGCAGGTTTTCCATAATCAAGTATCCAACCCTTACAACCAGTAAAGAAAAAGGTACAAAAAATTAAAGAAATGACTATCTTCTTATTCATATCCGTAAATAGAAAATAGCAGGTCTTATTAATCTTAAAAGGGATATTAAATTTTATTGTTTATTTATATCATATAACGTTGAAAAGTTATTTTTAATCAAATGAGAGCTT
>Ga0115011_10003467_pt1 | contig 10757 bp, 7 predicted proteins | sample TroAtlMetagenome_2_FD_88705 | JGI IMG/M metagenome (GOLD analysis project Ga0115011, IMG submission 88705) | Marine eukaryotic phytoplankton communities from Atlantic Ocean - Tropical Atlantic ANT8 Metagenome | ecosystem: Environmental > Aquatic > Marine > Oceanic | place: Tropical Atlantic... | reverse complement strand
TGGGCGACGGCCAAGGCCCGAAAGATGACCTCGTTACGCGTTATGCGCATCACCCGCATTGGGGGCTTTTGACCCACAATGTCTCCTTGCCGGACGATGTGGCCCAGACCACGTCCGTCCGTCACCATCGCTTTGTGCACCGCTGTGCCGGTGATAATCGCGATGAGTTGTAGTTGGTTTACCGAAGAGTCGCTGATGGTCGTCTTGATCTGCGTGACCGGCGCCTGCTCTCCGTCATCTTCGGCCTTGACGATCATATCGGCCAGCGAGGGCCGGAACGGATCGCGTGTTTTCTTTAGGCCCTTAGCCAGGTCATCTACCTTGTCCCAATCAACATCGCGGAGCTTCTTCGGGAGACGGCTCTTGTCGATGCTGGGACTGGCCTTGGACCTCTTCTTACGCTTCTTCTTGCTGCTGGTCCCTGCGCCTCGTGTTTGCGCGCGGGGGGACTCTTCGTCGCAACCCATGAGCGGTACGCTCAAGCCGAAGAGGAGGAAAAGAGCGAGAACAAAGAAACTCTTCATTTCTTGCGCCCCTTTCGCTTCTTTTTACGCGCCTTCTTCTTTTTCTTCTGTTTTTTCAGGTACTTGAATGTTGTCGCGTTACAGACTGCTTGTACTCGAGTGCCCTGCTCGGTGTTCTCGATCGTGGTCAACGAGATGTCTTCGATGTTGACGATTCGGGTCATCTTCCCGACTTGCTCGAAGAAGCTCTTCACTTGGTGAAATTCACCTTGGAGCGTCATGGTCACAGGGATCCGCGCGTAGGTCTCTTCCGGCTCTTCGTCACCGGGCTCGAACCGGAGGATTTGAAGCCCCACGATTTTCGCCGTGCCTTCGATCTGCTGGAGCAGCGCTGCGATTTCGGCAGCCTCGGGGAGCTTCTCGAGCATTGCCTCTTGCTCGGCCTTGCCGCGCTCGATCTTGGCTCGAATCTTCCCCAGGTCGTCGAGGATCTTCTTCTCTTCCGCGATGGTCTTGTTGAGTTGTCCCGTTCGACCGGATTCCCGAGACATGGCCGCTTGGACCTCTGTGAAGTAGAGGGAATACCAGCCAGCGCCGATGACGCCCATCAGCAAGATCAACGCCGCGACCTTGGTCGACGTCGGTGCTGAGAGGAATTTGTCGAGACTATCTGCCATCGTGGCTCCGTACCCTGTTTGATTCCCTACGAATCAACGCTTCTTCTTCTTCTTGGACGCGCCCAGCGTGCCCTTTGCTAATCTTTGCACGTCCGCTGGTCCGTAAATGACCAAGGTCTGGATGTCGAACTTGACCAATTTGGCTTTGGTTGACTTGTTCCCAGACGCGATCTCCACCACTTCGGATACCCGGAGTTTGGATTCGACGAAATAACGGGAGGTCTCGAGACGGCCCAAGAACTCGGCGAGGTCATCGAGGGTGCGTGCGTGTCCAGAGATCAGGACACCTCGGCTTCGCTCTTCGAAACTGTCGATCCAGAGCCGCTTAGGTTCCCAATCCGGGTTCCAACCGCGCGCCGCGACGCTCACTTTAAGCTTAGGCTCCTCGATGGGCGTCAGCATCCGGGCGAGTTCGTTGAGCATGTTGATGGGGCCGGACTGACCCTCGACCAACCGATCCAAGACCGCCTTTTGGGCATCGAGTGCAGCCTCTTGCCGGACCAGCTTGTCGACGTCCTTCGTCTTTTTCTGAATCTTGGTGATCTTCGCCTGAATCCCTGCGTTCTTGGCGGCCACGCGGTTGTACTTGCTCTGCTGACTATCCTGATAGACGTAGAGCGCCGCGACCTCCAAGAGAATCAACGCGGCAAACACCACCAATTGCTTGCGACCGGAGCGCTTTTTCTCCGCTTCACGAATCGGGAGGAGGTTAATCCGAATCATTAGTCGTTTTGCCTCCGCAGACCCAAGCCAACGGCGACGGCGGCCATGGGCCGCATGGCGTCGATGTAGTCCATATCGAAGGTCTTGGAGTCGATCTGGATGTTTCGGAACGGGTCAAAGACCTCCACCGTCACACCCACTCGATGTTCGATGGTCCGGGCCAGTGATGACACTTTGGCGGTTCCACCCGAGAGGTAAATCTTAGCCACTCGGCCTTCCGAAGAGGTCGCTAAGTAGAAGTCCAAGGAACGGTGAATTTCACCCGCCATGGACTCACTGACCGAGGTCATTACCCGCTCCAACTCTTGGCGTTGTACGGCCCCGGCATCCCCATCGGTAGCGCCGATCTTTGCGGCCTCTGCCTCCTCATGGGAGTAACCGAGTCGCTTTTGGATTTCATCGGTGAACTGATTTCCACCCATGTTGATGTCGCGGGTGAAGGTCGTGATGCCGTTCGAGATGATGTTGATGTTGATGCTGCTGGCGCCGATATCGATGAGCACCACAGCTTCGCCCGGGGGATACCCGTAGTTCACCTCGAAGGCGTTTTGAATCGTGAAGCAGTCGATGTCGACGACGACCGGCTCGAGTCCTGCATCTCGGACGAGCTCGGCATATTCGTTGACGACCTCTTTCTTGGCCGCGACCAGCAACACATCCATTTGCCCTTGTTCGGGACGAGATTGGAGGACTTGGTGGTCGATATACACATCCTCTATCCCGTGGATGTACTGCTCAGCTTCCCACTTGATGCTCTCTTCGAGCTCGGCTTCGGTCATGGCCGGTAGGCTAATCTTTTTGATGATTACCGGTCGGCCGCTGATGCTGACCGCCACGTCTTTCGCCTTGAGTTTTTGATCGGCTACGAGGCTCTGAATGGCTGACACAAGGGCAGTTGCATTCATGACGGCACCGTCGACGATGGCCTCCGGAGGCAGGGGTGCCATGGCGAGATTCGCCAATTGAATCCCCTTCTTCGATTCTCGCAACTGGACCAGCTTCACGGCGCTGGAGCCGATGTCGAGTCCGAGGGCGTTCTTTCGTCGGGCCATCTAAGGATCTCTCCCAATGTCGAAAAAGCAGACTTTCCGAGCGATTGAAATCTTCTTGCAGGGGCCGCGCCTTCGTCAATATTAAAGAGGGTTGTCAAATACTTATCCGGCCAGACCAGCCGCAAACCCTGGTGATCCAAACCGATTCATTGACCGCGGTTCTCGCGCGCAGCGAGCCTACATTCCCGAAAGGAGCGTCGAATTGGGGGTGACACTCGTGTGTAGACCCCGGCGGCGCGCAGAAAAGATGGATTTTCCCAGGGTAGACCCCCCTGTAGAAAGTGTCCGGTCGATCTCAGAGGTCAAATTGGGGGTGACACTCGTGTGTAGACCCCGTCGGCGCGCAGAAGAGATGGATTTTTCCGGGGTAGACCCCCCAGCAGAAAGTGTCAGGTTGATCTCAGAGATCGATTTGGTAGTCCTTAATCTTGTAGAGCAGTGCTCGGTGGGAGATTTCCAGGAGTTCGGCTGCGCGGGTTCGATTCCCACTGGTCTTCTCCAAAGCGCGCTGAATCAGCTCTTCTTCAACGATTCGCATCGTCTTCTTTACGCTGAGTTCACCGCTCGCCAGGGTCATTCGGATTTTGTCCTGGCTCTCCCGAATCCGTCGCGGAAGGTCTTCGGGATTCACTGTTTCGCCTTCGGCAAGGACCATCGCCCGTTCGATCGTGTTTTCGAGCTCTCGTACATTGCCCGGCCAGGCGTACCGCGTGAGTAATTTCCTCGTGGCCGGTTCGATCCCGTGGATACCGACCCCAAGGCATTCGTTGAAACGGCCCAGGAAATGCTCGACGAGGAGGGGAATATCCACCTGACGTTCTCGGAGTGGCGGCAGGTGAATGGGCAAAACATTGAGTCGATAGAAGAGATCTTGGCGAAATACGCCTTGAGTCACGTCGTCAGCCAAATCTCTCACCGTCGCGGCGATGACGCGGACGTCGACCGAGCGCGGTAGACTGTCACCCACGCGCCGAATCTCGCCCTCTTGCAACACTCTCAAAAGCTTTACTTGCAGGGGGTGGGGCAGTTCACCGATCTCATCGAGAAACAAACTCCCGCCATCGGCCTCTTCGAATAACCCCTTTCGGGCCCGCGTAGCGTCCGTAAACGCACCGCGTACATGGCCGAAGAGCTCGCTCTCCAATAGATTCGCTGGAATGGCCCCACAATTGACGGCGACGTAGGGGCCATCACGGCGGTTGCTATTGAAATGAAGAGCCCGGGCGACGAGTTCTTTCCCTGTGCCACTCTCGCCGGTGATCAAGACGGTCGTCTTGTATTCCGCCACCTTTCCAATGGTTCGAAAGACCGCCTGCATTGGTTTGGAGCCCGCGATAATACCGCTTACGTCGACGTCTTTATCCAGGGCGGTCCGCAGCCGTCTGACCTCTTGAGTCAGAGCCTTTCGTTCCATTGCGCGCCGCAGGCGGAAGAGGACTTCGTCGGTGCGAAAAGGTTTGGCGAGATAGTCGAATGCCCCCTTTTGGACCGCCTCGAGCGCAGTTTCAGCGTCGGCATGGGCACTCATGAGAATGAGTGGTGTGTCGCATTGAGCGACTTTGAGAGCACCTAAGACGTCGATCCCGTCGAGTTCGGGCATGACGAGATCACAGAGCGCTGCATCGAACGACTCCTTCGTCAATTTGGCGACGGCGTCAGTGCCGTTGGCCACAGTGACGACATCGAAGCCCTCTCGAGTCAGATGCAACTCGAGCATGTACCGGATCTCGGCCTCGTCGTCGGCTACGAGTACGCGCTTGTTCATAGGGGGCACGTTAGCCCGAAGAGGCCCGCAAGCCAACCGCTGCGCGGGGAGACCGATCGTTCGAGGCGCCGAATCCCGGGTCTCGCAGAGAAAGAGGTGTCTAGAGTCGAACCTCGATGAAGGCTTTGGACTCCAACTCGTCGATCCACTTCTTGAGTTCACCCTCGAGCCGGCTGTTGTAGAGCTCGTTTCGCAATTGTTCGCGGACGGTCGAGAACTCGGGAGGGGCCACCGAATGGCGAGCGATCGCGTAGACTGCGTGGTAGCCGAAACGGCTGCGTACGGGGCCACCAACGGCTCCGGCCTCGAGGGAGAAGATCGCCTCTTCTAGGGTGGGGTCGATACTGCCTCGTCGAATCCGACCGAGCACTCCACCGCCGGCAGCACCAGGCCCTTGGCTGTAACGAGCGGCAAGTTCGGCAAAAGGCTCTCCACTTCGCGCCCGGAGGATCAGTTCCTGGGTTTCTTGGCGAACCGCTGCATCTTGAGCCGGCGTGGCATCGGCGGGCACCTGGAGGAGAATGTGAGCCGCCTCGACGACATAATCGGCGGAGGCACGGGTCACTTTTTCCTTATAATAATCTTCCAGATCACGATCACTCACCCGTATTTTTTGGCCCAAGACCATCCCAACGATGCGCTGCTGCAAGAGCTTGGCCCGCGTTTCTTGTCGGAATTGGGCCAGGGACATGCCCTGACCCGTCAGGTAGACCTGGAGCTGCTCCTCAGTCCACCCACGACTCGCGCGGATTCGTGAGAGGTACTGATCGACGTCAGCCTTCGAGACCGCGATGTTTCGCTGTGCGGCCTCTTGGGACATCAGTCTCTTTCCGATCAGAGTATCCAGGCCGGCGCGGAGTTGCTTTTGCCGCTGAGCGTCGCGGACGATGGGATCAGTAATACGCGCTACCTGCTCCATAAGGGGCTGCGTCGTGTCTTTGAGCTCGGTCAGGGTGATGACTTCGTCATTCACCACCGCCACGATGCGATCGATGATCTCTGCGCCGGCGAGGGCTGGGCTGAGGCAAGTCAGCAGTAGAACGAGGGTCCTCATGGTCGATCTCCGATGACCTTGGGTGCGGCTTTTGCCCCCGGTCGCTTGGGCATGGGGGGCATGAGATTGGGCGGGGGCCCCTTGGGCGCCGTCTCCTTGACCTGAGCCAGCACAGCGTCGTCGATATCGACCTTGGTCTTCTTGCGCAAATCGGCCATGAACGTGTCCATGGCCTTCCCCTTCTTTTGGTGGAAGAGCTTGTTTTGAATCGTTCGGCGCACGCTGGCGAAATCTCGTTTGTACGCGCGCTTGATGCCCGTCTTTTGGACGATGTGCCAACCCGCCGGCGTCTTGATGGGGGCCGGTGCCAGGCTGCCCACAGACTCGATGGCGTAGGCTGCCAAGGCAACGGCGCGGGAGACGGCCGGTGCCGCTTGGGGTCGCTTGACGTGGCTTTCACCCGGCTTGCCGAAGTAGAGCAGATCACCCCCCTGCTTCGCAGTGGCCTCGTCCTTACTGTGGGTCTTCGCATATTGACCGAAGATTTCGACTGCCTTCTTGGAGTCAGCGGCGAGCTTCGCTTTGAGCTCGATGTAGAGGGCCTTAGCGACAGTTTCGTCTCCCACCAGAATATGGCTGGCACGCACGCGATCGGGCCGGCTGTACTCCGCCGGATTGGCCTCGAAGTAGGCCTTTACAGCCGTATCGTCGATGTCCTTCATCTTGACCAACTGGCCCAGTTCTTTGGTGGTGAATTGGCGGACCATCGCCTGTTTTTGCACCAATTTGACGTCTGGATGTTCAGCGTAGCCCTTCCGTTCCGCCTCCATGGCGATGAGTTCGAACCGAACTAACTCCTCGAGAAATTCCCGGCGCCGGTCAGCGCTGTTATAGCGGGCGCGCCCAAAAGTGGATTGCTGACCAAGACGTGCTTCGAACTCTTCGAGAGTAATGGTCCGATCGCCGACGCGGGCGACGATCAGGGCCTTCTCTTGGGACGAAAGATCACCCTTTCCGAGGGTAACCTCGGTGCCTTTGTCCGATTTGTCGCAGCCCAAACAGGCCGATAGGAGTCCAATAATCAAGAGTCGTTGCATAGTGTATCCACTGACCGGAAGTCTCATTCCTGGTCGGTAACCAACTCGGAGAGTCGCTGCAAGCACAATCGAGTCGCATTTACGGTGTCGCGCCGCTCTTCGGCGTCGAACGTATAGAGAAGACGAAAATTAGCGGGCGCCGTAAAGCGACTGTTTGGATTCGTCACCAAGGCCACCACAGACTGCACCGGTAAAGGGCTCTGTGGATCAAAAACCAACTGAAGTTTGTGGGCCCCATGATCAACGCTCTTGAGGCCAATGTATCGGGCAAGCGTTCGAATCCGCATGAGTGAAATCAAATTGTCTACCGGGCCTGGTCGTGGACCGAAGCGGTCGGAGAGTTCATCGGCAATCGTCAGCACTCGCTCCTCGTCTTCCGCATTCGCGAGACGTTTATAGAGCACGAGCCTCAGGTGATTGTCGGGAACGTAGTCTTCGGGAATGCGGGCGTGGAGCTGGATATTGATATCCGGATCGAACTCGATCTTGGCCGCTTTTCCACGGAGATTTCGGACCGCGTCTTCGATCAACTGTGCATACAAATCCACGCCGACCGCTTGTACCTGACCCTTTTGGCGGGTGCCCAAGAGTTCACCGGCTCCTCGGAGCTCCATGTCGTGACTGGCGACGTGAAAACCCGACCCTAACTCGGTGAACTTTTGAATGACTGCCAGGCGTGCGCGCGCCTCTCTGCGCAGCGCTGTCTGGCTGGCCACCAGAAGATAGCAATACCCGCGTTCACGACTTCGACCCACCCGGCCACGGAGTTGATAGAGCTGGGCCAGTCCAAACCGGTCCGCGTTGTCGATCAGCATGGTGTTCGCCGTGGGAATGTCGATCCCGGACTCGATAATGGTCGTGGAGAGCAACACGTTGTAGCGACCATCAGTGAAGTCGACCATCACCTTTTCTAGCTGCGATGCCTCCATTTGGCCGTGGCCCACGATGATCCGGGCCTCGGGGACCAAGGAGGCCAGCCAGGCCTTGCGGGCCTCGATGCTTTCGACGCGGTTGTGGACGAAGAAGACCTGCCCACCTCGGGCAAGCTCCCGCATGATGGCATCGCGAACCACCTGGTCGGTGGTCCGACAGACGAAGGTTCTGACACTCAGTCGGTCGACCGGAGCGGTCGTGATGACGCTCAAATCGCGAATGCCACTCATGCTCAATTGCAGGGTGCGTGGAATGGGAGTGGCCGTCATGGCCAAGACATCCACATTCGTTCGCATCTCCTTGAGTCGCTCTTTGTGGCGAACACCAAAGCGGTGCTCCTCGTCGAGAATCAAAAGACCCAGGTCGAGATATTCCACGTCTTTGTTAAGGAGACGGTGCGTCCCGATCGCGATGTCGATCTCCCCCAACGCGAGGTCTTCCAGCCGGGCTTTCAGATCACGATTGCTGACCAGTCGGCTAAAGAGCGAAACGTTTACGGGATAGTCGGCGAATCGCGTGGCGAAGACCTTGAAATGCTGCAGGGCCAACACAGTTGTCGGCACTAGTAGGCAGACCTGCTTTCCATCGATCACCGCCTTCATGGCCGCTCGAATGGCGACTTCGGTTTTCCCGAATCCGACATCTCCGCATAGCAGGCGGTCCATGGGCCGCGCGCGGCACATATCGTCGATCACCTCTTCGATGGCGCGGGCTTGATCATCGGTTTCTTGGAAGGGAAAAGTGGCCTCGAAAGCCCGGAAAATCGCATCGGGGGGATCGAATGCGAACCCCTCTGCGACCTCACGTCGGGCATAGAGTTCCAGTAAGGCGTATGCGTCTTCTTCTGCTGATTTTTGGGCGCGAGACCGGACTTTTTGCCAGGCCGTTCCACCCAATTTATCCATGCGCGGTGAGCCTTGACCGGCGGTGTATTTCTGCAGCCGTCCGAGTTTGTAGACGGGCAAGTACAGTTTGTCGTTGCCCGCGAACTCGATGAGCAAGAAATCGGCTTCACCGCCACCGATCACCAGTTTGTGTAGACCCGAATATCGTCCAATGCCGTGGTCGGCGTGGACGACGAAATGACCGACCTCGAGGGAGGCGAAATTTTGGACAAATGGACTTGCTGTGTCCCTCTTTCGGGTTTTTCTGCGGGGAGTCTTCCGCCCAAAGATCTCTTCTTCGGTGATCAGCGCGAACCCATGGGACAATAATCGGAAGCCACCGCTGACCTCTCCATCGATGAGAACGGCGCCACCTTCGCCATGACTCGGGGGTCGGAGGTATTGATCGGGTGACGCTTTGCCCCGACTCACGGGCACTCCATATCCCTTGAAGACCCGCTCCAATCGGTCCAATTGGGTCCCCTGAGGGGAAGAGACGACGACACGGGCACCGGCCTGAGCCTGAGTTCTCACCCACTCGGCCAGAGGTCGAAGTGGTTCTCCATCTCCCCGCGTCTGTCCCAGGGCGTGACTGAGATTTCCGTTGTGGGGGATGTTGAATTCCAGCCCGTTTTCGGGACCGTCGACAGCGCCTAGCTCATCCACCATTTGAAGCGTGTTTGCCCTCACGCACGCGCGCGCGTCAAGAGTGTGCTGTAGCTCACTGGGAGAGAGTGTGTGTTGAGTGGGAGGGAGTGCCAACTGGGTTTCTGCCAGTGCCTCTTCATAACCCGCCTTCGCCGATGCCCAATCCGTTCGCCATCGTTCGCTGACCGCCATCGGGTCGAAGATGATGAACACAGCGTCAGCAGGCAAAGACTCGATGATGGGGGACAAACTCTCGAAAAACGCCGGCCTCAAACCTTCGATACCCATAAAGGGAATGCCGTTAGCGAGGTCGTCTAGAAGGGGTTGGAGTCCACGAGTGGGTATCCCCGCGTCCGCTGCGGCCCCCAAAATGGCGCGTCGTGCGCGCGCCTTGAATTCTCCCACCAAGAATTCCTCGCGCACCGGTGGCAGCACGACGGTTTCCAGTGCGTCGCCTCGAGTCCGTTGAGTCTCTGGATCGAACGCCTTGATACTCTCGACCTCGTCTCCCCAAAGCTCGATGCGGACGGGTCGCGATAGAGTGGGTGGAAAGATGTCCATCACCCCACCACGGACGGCGAAAGTGCCTGGATCTTCGACGGTGCTGACGGCCTGATAGCCTCCATCGGTCAGGGCCTTGAGACAGACGTCTCGGTCGAGACTCTGGCCCGATGCGATGAGATAGCTGTGATCCACGAGCAGGGAAGGCGGAACGATTCGGCGCGCGAACGTGGCCGCTGACATCACCATATACGGCGGATGCTGATCCCAGGCGAACTCGGTGAGCCGCGCCATTGTTTCCATCACCGCTTTGCGATCAGGACTCAGGTGGCCATAGGGACTGGCTTCGATTTGAGGGAGCAGGAGCGCGGCTTCCGGATTTCCACCGAAAAAACGAAGGTTTGCCACCACTCGACGGGCATCCGCCGCCTCGGGGGTGATGATCACGAGGGGCCGTTGAATCGTCTGTCCTAAGCGGACGGCAACGTAGGCCAAGGCGTCGAGAGATACGCCGCTGATGTCGACGACGCGATTCTTGGTTGCGACCTCTCGTGTCAGGTCCTCCAATGGAAAGCGCTCGACTCTTTGCGTTTCGACCACTCATTCTCCAAATTCGATTCGCCCTCTTTGGGCGATGGTCATTCGATGCCTTCGTCTACAGCACGGGCACCTTATGGGTCAACCACACCAGTCCCTTCTTTGGGTTGAGTTGGCCGAGAGGTTGACCCTATCGGGCCCCCTCTGTAGCCTTGCTTACGGGAGATTAGGTCCGACCCGATACCGGGTCGCCGCTGTCCGTTTGGAGGGAGAATGAGGCATCAGCCGCTCCGCGTCGTCCTGGCCCTTTTGTTGGGCGCGTCCATTGGGTGTACCGAGGATCGTGAAGAATTCACGCCTACGGATCCAAGCCTGACGCTTCGCATTATCAACCCTGACTGCTCGGGTACGAACTACCTGCCGGTTACGTCAGATGATGATTTGGAGAACCCCCCGGTGACCGGGACGGTGACCGTGACGGG
>Ga0115011_10003466_pt1 | contig 10758 bp, 24 predicted proteins | sample TroAtlMetagenome_2_FD_88705 | JGI IMG/M metagenome (GOLD analysis project Ga0115011, IMG submission 88705) | Marine eukaryotic phytoplankton communities from Atlantic Ocean - Tropical Atlantic ANT8 Metagenome | ecosystem: Environmental > Aquatic > Marine > Oceanic | place: Tropical Atlantic... | reverse complement strand
GAGTGGGCAGAGTATAGTACTCTTAACAGTGTGGGTAGACAGTCTCAGAAAATTGTGATAGAATATAATATATCACAAAAGAAAGAATGAAGGACACCATATTGTATGGTGATTGTCGTGAGACATTATCAGCATTTATCGATAAGGCGAGGATGTGTGTAACGTCACCGCCTTATTATGGTCTTCGGGACTATGGTGGTGAACAAGATCAAATAGGTCAGGAGCAGTCACCAGAGGAGTATATAGATAACTTGGTAAAGGTATTCAGGGAGGTGCGTAATGTGCTCACAGATGATGGAACTTGTTGGGTTAATATTGGCGATAGTTACTATAATTACAGACCTGGAAGGGGACAAGGACTGGCAAAACAAACAGTCTCAAATACTAAACAAGACCTACCAGATGTGTGTCCTCGCAGAGGAAATAGACTCGACGGACTCAAAGAAAAAGATTTAATTGGTATACCTTGGATGTTAGCATTTGCATTACGTGCTGATGGATGGTATTTAAGACAAGATATAATATGGCATAAACCTAATCCAATGCCTGAGAGTGTGAGAGATAGATGTACTAAATCACACGAGTATATATTTTTATTGAGTAAGAGTAAGAAGTATTATTATAACAATGAAGCAATCAAAGAACCAGCAAAGGACTGGGGCACAAGAGATAGATCAAAAGGAAAGTATCACAACAAAGGTACAGGACTCCAACCGCATTCAGGTCTTGAGAAATCATATCCAACAAAGAATAAACGATCTGTATGGTCAGTAACAAATAAACCATACAAGGGATCACATTTTGCTACATTCCCTAGAGACCTCATTGTACCATGTATCAGAGCAGGTAGTGAGAAGGGTGATATAGTATTAGATCCCTTTATGGGCAGTGGTACCACTGCAATGGTAGCAAAGGAGTTAGGTAGATACTACCTAGGATGTGAGTTGCACAAGGACTATTCTAATTTAATAGACAAGAGACTGGGACTGTATGCCAGTCTACAAACTGGTGGCACTGCTGATACAGATGACTCTGATTGATGTATACTAGTACTATAGAATTTTAAAATCGATGAAATTACGTCCCCCATCGCACGACGACATCGCTGCTGATCTCAAACAAATCATTCCACTTGCTCTCACTCGCACATCAGAGAGAATTGCTAAATGTGTTGAAATTGCAGGTGATGGAGAGTTTGAACACTTAGGAGAATGGTTTCAACAAACTGTTGATAGGACTAAGTATGTTGCACCTATCTTCAATGTCCAACTAGGTAGAGTTGCTAAAGAACTAGGTGTGGATTACATTGAAGAGGAGGGCATTGGTTATGATTGTATCGTAGAGAAGCAGAAGGTAGAGAATAAACTATCTCTTGGTACTAAATCACCTCATGCGTTTGCAACTGGTAACAATCACAGTAAAACTAAGGTTGACCTTGTTTTCTGCACAAAATTAGTGTATAATGACAACAATGGGTTTGATCAAATACATGCAAGTGTGGTTGATCTATCACAGAGGACTCTACCTCTTATCACAAGATGGAGAGATGACCAGAAGAAAGACAAGAAGACTGGTGAAGTAAAGAATAATAATGGATTCTCTACTCTTGAGATATCAAAGCATGATGCACATATTGTGACATGTGTATTTGGTAGCACAAGACCAGCAACTAAATTCTTATACCCTACATATGTCCCTTTCAATCAATAAAACATATCATCTCAACTGCATAGCAGGTATGGAGAAGATGGATGAGGAGAGTGTTGACCTAGTGGTCACCTCTCCACCTTATGATGACTTGAGGACATATAATGATAGCAGTAAATGGGATCAGAATACATTCTATGCAGTTGCAGCACAACTGAATAGGGTGTTGAAACCAGGTGGTGTCATCATGTGGAATGTAAATGATGCTACAATAAATGGTAGTGAGTCTGGATCATCATTTCGACAGGCATTACATTTCATGGACTTAGGGTTGAGATTACATGATACAATGATATATGAGAAGACTGGCACTGCATTTGCATCTGGTCCTAAGAGTGTGAGATATACTCAACAGTTTGAGTATTGTTTTATATTATCTAAGGGTAAACCTAAGACTATCAATCTATTGTGTGATAAGAAGAATAAGTGGGCAGGTCACCAGTCATGGGGTAATGCACAGACTAGGAGTAAGGATGGATCAATCAAGGATCCTGGTAAGAAGAGCAAAGAGATTAAGGAGTGGGGAGTACGCACTAACATTTGGAGGATAAAGAATAGTGGTGGGTTTGGACAGTCAAGTAAGAGTGCGTACAAACATCCTGCTACCATGCCAGAGGAGTTAGCACGTGGTCATGTACACACGTGGAGTAACGAGGGTGACCTTGTGTTAGATCCCTTTATGGGTAGTGGCACATCTGCCCAAATTTGCCTAGAAATGCTCAGAAATTATATTGGGTTTGAGATAGATGATACATACTATCAAATGTGTGTTGATAGGGTCAAACCTTATCAGGACAATCTACTCACAAGACTAGCAGCAAATTAAATGCTTAGACAGAAAGTATGGGTAACACCCATCTCAGAACAAAGTAAACTCACATGGTGCACATATCTTAATAGTAAGAATGTTGTACACCTTGAGCATAATAGAATAGATAAACTATTCGTGTCATCACTGGATAACCCAGACTTTTGGTTCTGGATCAACAAAGAAAACGATACTAATTGGGAGTATAAGATATTAAATGACTAATTCTAATATAAATGTGACAGAGACAGAGCATCCAGCACAACAGCATCAGCAGGATGTCAACGCATGTATACATCACATCAGAGATGCAGTGGTTGATTATGTTGAGTCTGAAGTGCTAACTCCTGGAGAATTTGTTAATTGTGTCAGGACAGCATTATCTGACAGCATAAATTACCATTCTCAGAGAGCAAAATTGCTCAAAGATGCCCAAGATTTGTTAACAAATAACATCACAGATAAGGAGTTTGTTCAACAACAATTATGACACAAGAAGCAGACGAAGCAGCACGTGCACTCCGTAAATTACAGGAGTTAACTAATAAATATTCAAACCTAGAAATGGGTGCAGATGAACTCAAACAGTCAATATCTGAGAGGATAAATGCAACTGAAGAGTTAAAAGATATCCTTGCTAAAGCAACACAAGCAAAGAAAGATCGTGAGTCTAAGTTACAATGATGAAAGTAGGTGAGTATAAAGTTATTGATGACTATTTCCCTGACTGGATGATACAAAATGTAAGAGATTACATGTGTATGATGCCAGTTAGGTGGGATAATGTATCCGAAGTATTTCCTAAATGGGATAAAGAGGATAGTAGATTCATGGGTAATATGATACTCATTGAAGATCAATGGCAACTACGAGATGTGCAAATGCACTGGTTTTTGTTCTACTTAATAGACCTAATTAAGCATGATATATGTAAAGAATTAAATATAACTAACGTTGTTAGATGTTTACATAATGGACAATTTCCTTTGGAAAGTATGAACGGAGGCAATCATCGTGATTCTGATGTTAACAATGACAAGGAAAGTTATCTAAGTGTGATATACATGGGATATGGTAAATCTGGTGACACTGTTATAATTGATGAGGACAATCATGAGCACAGAGTATCATTTAAGGAAGGACGGTTAGTATTATTTAATTCTAATACTTTACACCGAGGTGAAGCACCAACAGAAGGATATCGTTGCAGTTGGGGTTTAGTTTTCCCTATATTTGATCCAACTGGTATTAAATTAGAGGACGCTATGTTTGATCCTAATGCGATAGATAATACATGGTATAAGAAAGAACTACCCATTAATCATTAGAATAAAATGACAGAAACTAAACACCCACTAAGTGACACATTAGAGGATAAAATAACCAATGAAACATATGGTTTATTTCCAACTCCTATCAGTAAGTTCTCACTTAGTAACCACACAGTTCTTAAGACTCAAATCCTAAATTGGATGGGTGATGAAGATATATTGAAGAAATCAGGTCGTGAAAGTATAACTCACAACGTGGTACAAATTGGTGAAACTAATAAACTATTAACAGATTTACCTGATGTTGCTGATGCTTTCAAGAATGCAATTGCACAGCATAATGATAACTCAATGCACTATACTACTGATCTAAAAGTTAATGAGTCATATTTAGAGTTATCAAATAAGGATGCAATTTATGCACCTCATGAAGTTAGTAACTGTTTGTACCATAGTATATACTTAGTTAACTACAATCCTGAAGCACATAGTTATATTAAATGGAGGAAGAATGTAGGGTCTAATCATTACCCAATCATGCAAATCAATTCTAAACAATTAACACAGTATAATATGACTGAAGCAACATTTAAAATGGCAGAAGGAGATATTATTACTTTTCCATCTAATTTGACCTTTGGTTATGATAGTAACCCTAGCAATGAGTTAATAACACTTAGTGCTAATATTGTCCCTGCATAGTTAACATGAATTACGAAGAAGATCATCCCGATCATGTTAATGATTTATGGGAAGATATGGATAGACTAAATGCACTTTATGAAGAGTTATTATGGCATCATAAAGATAAATTAGAGTTTATCCCTGATTATGAACAAAACGTCATTATTATTAGAAATGTGAGTATGAATGGATCTCAATCTTAAGCAATTAAAATATTTAAGAGGTGTATTATCCATCGCTAGGATGTATAAACCGTATGAGGACAGGCAAGACGCTAATTTATGCCCTAAAGGTAGTCTGTACAACGATGATATGGAGGATTTGTTTATACAAATAGAAGCAGAGATACAAAGACGGTTTCCAAACTGTCCACCTTGGTCACCATTTGGGTCATTTTCGACTATAATTAAAGAGTCAAACAAACTCAACGCAAAAATGGCACAAAACCAACTCACCCAAGACGACTGGAACTTGATTCAAACAGTCTTCGCAAGTGCAGCAGCATTGGACATTGACACAAGACTTGATGATGATGGCGATTTCACTGTTGAACAATTCTCAAATGTGTGGGACAAAGTTATCAATCAAGGAGTTTAATCCATGTTTACAATCAACGGCAAGGATTACACTCACAATGAGTTAAATAAGATGTGGGATTTCTTCACTGAAGATCAATGGGATTCTATCCTAAGTGACATTAAAGATCCCCAAATCATTGAAACAATTCAACAATTATGGAGGTCTAGTTATTAATGTCAACTCTACATCATGAATCAATTCTTGAAACAATCTATGATGAATTGATGGATGAATTAACACTAACTGAAACACTTCCAATGTATTCAGAAAAGGAAATTACATCCATTGTTTATCAACGATTTGAGGATTTATGTCAGTAAGTAACACTCACAACATGAATCTATTCATCAATAGATCAATCAATCCAAAGGGATATTATTATCTACCTAGTGATAATATCCCTCATTTTTATGTACATAAGTATGCTACATATAGTGATATGATTGATAGTTTAGCATCCTACATTAATGGTTATTAATTATGACTTTAAGCACACAAGTTGAAGAAAGTTTAATAGAAGCACAACAAGATTTACGCAATGCGTTATCATTTAGTGCAAGAACTGAAGCACCCTATGTATCAAAACATATAGCAGATATGTTGCATAATATTGATAATTTAATACACGTAACTGATCTACTATCTGAACTTGAAGATGGCATTACAAATAACAAATAGTCAAAGAGATAACGATGAACTCAAATACTATGAGGACATCTATCACACTGATGATAGTATTACTATAGATGGTAAACAATTACCATCATTTACTATAGTTGAGAATACTTATTATAGTGGTGAAACTGATGATGAATACAGGGTTAATGCACGTATTGCATGTCAATTAGGCAATGCAGAAGGCATGAAACAGTTTATATCAGCAACTGATAAAGTGCTCAACCCGATGATATTTAATGGCAATACTTTATGGACTTATGAAAGAATAGCAGCATTTCCTACTGTTGCTAGTTGTAAAGAATACATAGAGAATTATATAAATGAAGATGTAACAAAACAGATCTTTAGTAAGCAACACGAATTAATGGACAGTTGACAAAGTGGACTTTTTTGTTGCATATTGTAACGATTTAGTCAAAAATGACCATTTGTCAAGTTATAATGAGTATGCGAAACGATCCCACCCGCAGTAACTGACTTAATTGCTCATCTGACGGTTATTGGGTTTCGTTTCGCTCACCCCTTACAACTGGTCATTTATGCCAACTGCAACACCTCGCAAGTCAACCTCTACAACACCACGTAAGAGAAGGACACGCAAGGCAACTGCCCCTAAAGCAGTCAAGACAGTACCAACCATCAAAGAGGTAAAGCAAATGACAGTTGAAACACCAGTGAGACCAACCCCACTCCTCAAATTTGAAGACTATCAAAAAGACTTCAATATTAGACTTGAGATCCACAATTACGAGATCAAAGAGTTAATTAAGGACATAAAGTGGGTTTACGAGCAATCAAAACCACTCGTAAAGCAAGGTTATGACTACGTTGTTTCATCTTACAATCGAGCATTTGTCTCTGAGTGACACTCTACAAACTGTCCACAAAGCACCCTAAATGGGTGCTTTTTCATGTACAATGATAATGTAGTTACAAATTTCACCATTTGATTACTTTAAGACCTCATCAATCATCTGCATTAAATGTTATGCAGTCTGAGAATGTTGGGCAAATAATAGTACCTACTGGTGGTGGCAAAACTATGATTATGATCAAAGATTGCATTGACAATCTTGATAACAATGTCACAGTAATTGTAGCACCTCGTATACTATTAGCACAACAATTATGTGATGATTTTATACATCAATTAGGTGATAAAATATCACCTCAACTCAATGTATTTCATGCACATAGTGGAAGGACTAAGCACCTTAGTTCTACCAAACCAGAAGAGATTAAGCACTGGATTGATAACACTCCAGGTGATAAATTACTCTTCACAACTTATCATTCTCTATCAAGAGTTGTAGACAGTAATATAACAATTGATACAATATATTATGATGAAGCACACAATGGCACTGCAAGAACTTTCTTCAAAAGTGTTAGTGCATGTAGTCAAATTGCATCACGTTGTTATTACTTTACTGCTACACCTAAAATATCATATAAGCATGATAGAGGCATGAATAATGTATCAATTTGGGGTAGAATCTTAATTGATGTTGATGCACGTGATCTCATTAAATGTGGATCAATTATACCACCAACTGTGCAATCATTCCCAATTGATACACATTTTACAAAAGAAAATGCTTACGTGCATCATAGTATTACTGTTGAATCTTTCATCAAAAGTATTAACAACTATGATGGTGCGAAGGTGTTAGTTAGTGTCCCATCTTCACGCATACTTAATAACATGCTAGGACACACAACATTACTCAAAACTCTTGAAGATCAGGGTTTTGATGTATTACATATTACCTCAAAGTTTGGTGCTTATGTTAACAAAACTAAGGTCAATCGCACGACGTTCTTTAACACTCTCAAAGAGTGGGGATGTCAAACAGACCGCAAATTTGTCATCTTTCATTATAGTATTTTATCAGAAGGTATCAACGTTAGTGGACTATCTCATACGTTATTGCTGCGAAATCTTAACATCGTGGAGATGGCGCAGACTATCGGTAGAGTTATCAGGTTACATAAAGAAGATGCCCAAAGTATTAATCAAGGCACTATTCCTGCTGGGGTTCTTAGTTTGTATCGCAAATCCTCTGGTAATTGTGTTATTCCTACTCACAAGAATTACGGCACTAAAACTATTAATAGGATACAAAGAGTCGTAAACGATATATTTACAGAAGGACACCACACCACCGCATACTGCTAGTGACAGTCCGCAAAGTGTCCACTTTTTGCGGACAACGTGCGGAGATGCCCTATAATAGATGTATCGGAGGGAAAACCACCGATTTTTCAACCCTAACGGACTTCACAACATGCGTAAAATCGAAGCACAAATGAATTCAGCGATCAGAAATGAAGTTAATTTCTCGAAAGCGAATACATCAGTGACTTGGAATGACCGCACCGCTAGTGTCTACCTACACGGCAACCTAATTGCTAGAGTTTCAGACACTTTCGTGCAGATCTTAGACGGTGGATGGCAGTCAGTCACTACAAAATCCCGTCTAAATGCTTTACTTAGTGAGGTTACATGTGATGGGGGAGTATTTCAAAAGGACTTCACTTGGTACTACAATAGTTCTAAAGTTGGTACAGTCCCATTCTTCTCAGGCATGGAAGCAATTTAACTGCTAAATGTCACATAGTCCGAAATGACTCTAAACTAAATGTTGTTTACTCTTCCTAATCATGTCTCAGTCAGTATCATTTAACTTTCTTGTTGAATCACTCTCACGTGCACAAACTGGAAACGAATTGATCGCACTAATTGACAACTACCTAGCACAACGCTAGTTCACACTTATGGGGCACATGTTGCCCCTTTTTCTTTACATTATGACCATGCTAGAATCTCTCACTGATTTACTCTTTGACTGGTGTAAATCCAACGAATTAGAATACCTTAGTGCTGATGATTTACTGGTCACTCAGTATGATGAATTAACACAATCTCAACGTGATTGGTTAACACATTACATCGCAATTTGGGATCTAGTTGAAACAAATAGTAGAAATATTGTTACCAATAAACTAGAAACATTCATTCCAGGATTTCATGACTAAATCATCACTACCAAAGAAATTAGCATTGCTACTTGATGCTTATGATGAGGGAGTTTTGCCCGAAGATTTACAAGTAGAGATGGCACAGTTCTTAATAGATTGTGACCTACACAATGAGTTGACTCAGTATCAACAATTGTGTGATTATTTCATTGCCGAAGGGTTATGTTATGAGGTAGCATTTAGTGAGGTAGATGATAATGAATAGGGTTAATCGTTACACTAGAGCAGGTAAGAATGGTAAACAAATTGTGTGTCCTGAATGTAAATCAAAGCACACAGTTTATCATTTCTCGTTCTATGCCCTTGGTTGCCAATCGTGCCACTATATAATACCTAAGTATGAATGGGGAGTTGTTACTTAATGGAAGTAATTATCACTCCTGATTTAGAACCACTTTACGTTAATCACTCTAAGGAAACTAACACAATGACTAAGTTAAATCCTCGCCCAGTGTATCAAGGAACAGCAAATCCTAATGCCACTAATAGTGAATTAGATGCAAAGGTTGTTATCAATCATAACAACAAATACCCTAGACTAAATGATACTGAATGGGGCATAATCTTTGAGCAAATTGATAACAAATACACTGTAATCATTGACAAATTGTTATCATACAAGGCAGAAGATGAGATTGTCAATAGACTTTGTGACACTAATTTAAGTGCCTACGATCACATCCCAAGTCGCTATTAATACCCTATAATACTAATAACAACTAACCCCAATCTTCAAATGTTTAAATCTAATTTCTTTGGTCGAATCTTCTGGATAGATGATAACAATGATTTCAAATCATGCCCCTTATGTGTTGATGAAACAGGTGATTTTGATCAAGAAGATTATGTAACAGACTGGGAAGATTGGGAGGGAGTAAGTGTTAAAGAATTGCTAAACATTCATCATGCGTGTATAATTAACAAGATCAATCATGCCAACTCATTATCACTCAACGACTTCGCATTTACCCATGCTAATTAACACAAACCCCAACACAGTCTCCCTCAATAGTACAACTTTGCTCAAAATCTATCAATCAGTTACTAACAACAAACCAAAACAGCAAAGTGTATACAATCCCCCAAGATCACGCAAGATAAGTATACTTAACGATTAAACACTAATTAACAACAACTGTTTCCCTCTAAAATGACACAACCTAGACAAGATTTGATCTCTGCTGTTAAAGAACATCACGTAAGGAAAGATTTTGCTTATGACGCAAAAGTGATCGAGAAAAATGTAAACAAACTACGTGATTATCTCATCAATGATTATCAACGAAGAGATTACAAAACTGATTTCAATGTAACAATTAGTAAGGGAAGAAAGTATTATAAAGTAATAACGGACAATAGCGTACATTGCTTTGTAGATAAACTTTTAGGTCACGTATATAAACCAGCAAGTTATAATCAACCTGCTAAACATGTAAGATTTAACTTATTAACTGATCCACAAGATTGTTTTGATAAATGTGATTGGGCAGGAGGATACTTATACCTCTAATTAACAACAAGTACCACAACGATTACATCTACTAAGTAACAACAATGAATCCACAGATTACAATGAGTTTTCCACAGTTAGCGGAGAGATTGTGGATAAGTAGTGTATATTTTAAATGGTTAATTAAATATAGAAATGTGTTATTGAAACCCCCATAAATAGCGTTGCAAAGTGTTGTCTAAGAGCGTAACATAGCGAGATTTTTTTGTCAACAACTGCTAAGAATTGCCACAATCTCGTTATAACCCTTGACATCACAATCGTTATGGACTATTATAACATTGTAAGCAAATTACCAATGGGAAGGACATACAAACGTAATGACCCCTATTCATCACATAGGGCGAAAAGTTTGAGAGAAAAGCGTAAACAATCCAAGACAAAGTATCGCAGGGAAAGTGACAACAATTCCACAGACTCTGTGGAAAAGTATCACAAATACCGCAATGATTTGCCCCCCTCCGCCTAACAACAACTTG
>Ga0115011_10003463_pt1 | contig 10759 bp, 1 predicted proteins | sample TroAtlMetagenome_2_FD_88705 | JGI IMG/M metagenome (GOLD analysis project Ga0115011, IMG submission 88705) | Marine eukaryotic phytoplankton communities from Atlantic Ocean - Tropical Atlantic ANT8 Metagenome | ecosystem: Environmental > Aquatic > Marine > Oceanic | place: Tropical Atlantic... | reverse complement strand
ATACATGGCCGGAAACCAAAGAAAGCTTTTAGGAATGTCAGTTTTCACGTGGTCATACTGGGCCTGGTGATGGAAGTATGAACGTCCGATGGAAGGATGAATGTAAACCGGCCGATAACGGGCCAAACTGAAAGCCGTTGGGTTGGCTCTAGGAAACCGAATCACAGAACCGGAATGTCAAACAGCGGTGGATGTTTGTATATTCAGACCTAATAGGTAAGGTGGTTGGTTACATACCTAACATACCTTGGTTCAAGTGACTCGGGGTTTTAGTTATACCGATACCGGGATCACTAGGCGTGTTGTCGCACGGAGTGCGAGGAGTACACGAGTGCTGTCATCGCACGGCGGGAATTACAGTTTACCCAGATTTACTTTTCACCGCCAGACCAGAGACCAGATCATCGATATCTGCCATCCGATATGCCACGCGGGAAGCGTTCGGTAAAACGTTCAGAAACATCATCATTGAATGAGCCCAATACGCAAGACATTGCGAATGATGTTTTCATCAAGTCCAAGAAGTGGAACGTTGGTTACGTGCCTCTGATTCCAGAGTTCTGCCGTGAACCAGGATGTAAATGCCAGGATGTGAATGATTCATCCCAAAAGCTGAATCAGGGTCATTTAACCCCCAGTACCACGACAGCTGGTAGCGGACCAGCAGGGGACGGCCCAAGGCACCATCCTTCGGATGACGGAGTAGACCTTGCAAAAGGCGAGGCAGAGGAATTCATTAGCCTCGCGGATGAGGACGAGGTCCGAGATGTACTCATAGAAGATGATCTCAATTCGGAGAGTTCCGTCGGAAGGAAACTCTTCAGCACGTTCGTGTTCTTCGCTGTCATCGAACGGCTTATCACCCCGATCAGGTTTGTCTTGCGGGCGATGTGCCTCATGAGAATCTATTTCATGATTCGGTACTGCCCTGCGCTGTTGGGTTCGGAGCAAGCGTATACCGTTGGAGGCTTCAATCCAGCATATGAGACGGGTGGAATGTTCGATATGACGGACGAAGAAGAGGAAGACGAAGTCGAACAAGACCATTCCGGGTATTTCCTACGCCGGAGGGTTCGGCGGTCTGCGAATGCCTTTGGTGGGCAAGGTGGCCTGGAGTCGAAAGTCGAATCATCGAACTTCGGACCAAAACACTGTCCGAAGGCGGGTGCGAAAACACCCTGGCTGGTCATCGAGAAAGCCTACGAGAACTGGCTCAAGCAGACAGAGATACCCTGCGCCACAGTCATGTACCACATCAAACAGCGTGGCTGGGGCGACCATCATGCTCTGCAGGAGCACATCAAGAATTACGAAAGAGAAAATCCGAATGCCTTCTCGCTCGAGCCTCCGCAAGCTGAGTTTTTCGTTTGTCGTAGAACGCACGAGTCGCCAGGTCTGCAGACGGTGAACATCAAGCACCTGCACGGCCTGGAGCGAGACCCGAGCCGTATTCCGGCAGGCGAGAGCCCCCAGCAGAAGCAGGAGCGCGAGCAGCAGGAGGGAATCGACGATCGCGATCGACGCGAGGAACATATTCGTAATGAGTTCACTCGTATCGCCGTTAATCGTGCACATTACGAGGTGACGAGCGAGCTCAAGACCGCGCCGCGCACCGGGGACATCGACAAGGACTTCCCGAACTGGAAGAAGTTCAAGCTCTGGATGCGCGAGCGGGTTCGACACACGAAGCCAATGCCGAAGATCAAACGCCTGATTCGGTGGTTGAGACGCACGCGCAAGCGTGGTGAGTCCTTCGACGATTTCATCGAAGGGTGGCTCAACGAAGCCAAGGAGATCGAGGACGACGCGATGTTTTGGGAACCTTTCGAGACGAATGAGTTCATGAGAACAATCATCCTGTTGATAAACCTCGACCTACCCACCAATGTCGCCGTGGACCTCTTCAAGGAGATGAGTATCGACGGCAAGGATATGGAGAAGATGAAGAAGGACATGACGGTCGAGAACCTCAGGAACAAGATCGAGATGCGCGTCGTAACGCCCCAAGACTACTCTCGCAGGGGTCCAGATGCAATTAAAGTGCCTCTTCAGGCCAAGTTATCATCTGGATATGGAAACTTCGTTTCCGGAGTCGAGACGCCGGGCCTGAATCACGGTATGTATCCGGCAGCCGCATCGTACATGACGATGCCCGCTCCCGCGCCGTGGACTCCGAACCAGGGGTTCTATTCAGGCGGAACATATTCCGGACCTCCTCCACCTGCGGATGCGCTTCCTGCGCAGCCTGTCTTCGCGGCGACGACGGAGCACCCCGACCTCAATCCGGAGTTGATCACCGACCACGATGCCGGTCCTGAGCTCGGTAATCTGACTGATGGAGAGTTCATGATCCAACACGACCATCGGCCTCACCGGCCGTGTGCATGTTTTTGTTCTGATCGAAAGAACGAAGTAGTGTTTTACGATAGAGAAGCACATGCATATCTTTTGAAAAATCAGTGCGCAGCCTGTGGAGGGATAGGACATTTCTGGAAAGATTGCACTAACGGTGAGAAACAATTTCCCGGAAAACCGAACAAACCTCCACGGAATCTGACCAACAAAGCGAAACGAAGGAACCAAACCCATTTCGCAGAATGTGAAGCATTGTTCATTCAGAAGAAGAAACGTCGGTTCAAGGGTGGCGGCGGCGGCAAAGGCAAAGGTTTCGGAGGTAAAGGAAAGTCGAAGGGTAAAGGTTACGAGGCTGAAGAGGTAAAAGAGGTGTTCAGCGATGACGAAGAGGAAGATGATGAAGAAGGTGAGGAAGGTGAAGACTGGGAGTGGGATTCATTTTGGCTGGAAGTCCCAGTTGAAGCGGCCTACAAAGGTGGAGGTAAAGGTCGTACCGTGAAGAAGAAGTTCTGGCGCAAGAGAAGGATTAAGGGCCGGAAGCGACAGAAAGCTCATTTCAACGAAGAACAGAATACATCTTACTCTACCTTCCCTAGTCATCCAATCGGTTACGAAAATACTTCTACAGTAGCGTACAACTCTAACCCCGAGTTCAATTCAAGTGCCATGCAACAATACTCGAATGTTCGGGGCTGGCAGTATACCGTAGAGGAAGTAGACGAACTGCCTGCCCACTTGCTGGAATACCATGCTGTGAAGCTGTGTATCCGATGTACAGAGGAAAACCTGCCTGGTAAGAAGTACTGTGTCTGCGCTGACTCTATCAGGCTGAAAACACACTATCCCAACGAGTTTGCCCGGGAAGTGTGGAGGAATGCAATGATCATCGAGAACAGCAGGAGCATTGTCGCTCTTGCGACGAAGTCGCTCGATGAGCTTCGCGGCGAGCCGGGTCCGAAGGAGACCTGGAACAAAGACTGGGCGACGACCATGCGCGAGGAAATCCAGACAATGAAGGAGGAGCTCCGGAACGCGCAGAACGAAGAGTTAGAGACTCTGGCGTCGCTTGGGATTTACGACAATCTCGGTGACGAATGTCGCGAGCACGACGAATATCCTCCAGCATCAGGATCAGCAGCAGCAGTCCAGCAACCGGTACCGGCAACTTCTGATGGCCAGGAGTCGGCTGTCTATGCACCGATCATCGTGCAAGCAGGAACATTAGTACTGTATGACGGCACGGACGTTGAGATTTCGAAGGTTGAATGCATGACATCGAAAGGAGTGAAACGTCGTTGGAGAGTCCATTTCGAACGTGAGGATAAGACATTGTCTTCAGTAGAGCACAAAGCGCTAAAAGAAGCTCTGCGAGAAGCGAGAGAGTCGTTCCCATACTACGTTTGGATGTATCTTGGAACAGGGACAATGATTCCGAAGACACGTCGTGATTTACACGACAGTAATCCGTTTCCAATGTTGGAACTCCCGACGTTCTATGATTTTGAGTCTTTCAAGAGGTTTACGAGCGATGGATGTCCGATTGAATTGTCTGTTCTATACGAAGATTGGAATGTTACGATTGAGCAGAGAACTTACCCCAGAAAGGCTGTTTATTTCCGGTTGCTTTTCCGGAAGGGGCGAAACAAGAAGTTCGTTGAGTGGTGTACTAAGGACTACGAATCTGCTCTCGAAGATGTTCACGAATATCATCCAGACATTACGTCGCAATTACGCGACTGTCGGAAACATATCGCAAAAATCTTTGGCGATCGTGCGGAGAACGACCGAGAAGCCTCTCTGCTCCGGGATCCAACATATCCGCCGTTGACCGAAGAAGATGCACCTGCACCTCACACCGCGAAGGAAATGTTCGAGAAACGTAGGCACTTTGCACAAGAGTTACAGCAAGTGCACGGTGGTGTAGATGCCAACTCTACGCCGCCGGACGGAGAACATCATCATCGATTCGATGGAGTGTTGGCAAACACGCGGAAATGGGTAAGTAGGTTGGTAGGCGGTAAAACCGAAAGCATCACGGTTGCTAACGACGGTAAGGACTCCGAGCAATTTGAGGATGACGATTTCAAGTCTATCGAAGATTCGCCAGAAGGTGGTGTGCCTCCGGTTATGGAGTTGCCACCTCGCCAGTCGAAAGCTATGTGGAAACGAATTGTGGAAGCGCCCCTCGGCGATCCCTATTTCGAGAAAAATTTGGCAAAGAATTTCCGGAAAAAGAAGAACAAGGACAAGAAAAAGGAATTCTTAGCGCAGACCGAGCCAATAGATCGAGAAACAGAGTTGAGTGAAGCGCTTGCCACTGAGAGCATTCGACAAGGAAAATCTCCAAGTGATTGGCAGATCTACGAGCCACGGGCTGGTCCTGTAGTTGAAAATGACGCCATTAGTGTGTCTGATTTGCCATTGAGCGAGGAGCGTAAACCGAGTGGAACTGAGGATTCTAATGTAGACGATGGAGGGTACAACATGCCAGGTGGACCAGTTCCGAACACGTCACTGCGGACGGCTGTAGTTTTGTATCAAAAGCCTTCGCAAGGGTATCGCTTTGGTAATGTACCAGCGAAAGGTGAGACGTACGATCAGGAATTGCATCACACTGAGCCACTTCCCATGTTGACGGTCGGGTTGAAAATTCCCAAAACATATACGTACTACCCTCAGGAACTTCTAGATTCATTAGAGACTCGGGTTGAACACATTGATTCCCGTGTGAGTCCTACTGAATACTACATAGTTCCACCGCATCGTGTTAAAGAATTCCTCATTCCGAAGGCTGCGGGTAAAGAAACGAAACGACGATTAATGTCGGTCTATAGCGAACGGTTGAAACAGAAAGTTTTGGAAGAATTACCGTCGTCAGACCGTGAAAACGTAGACGCGGATGCGGCACCCACACCGCCGCGACCCCCGTCTCGCGTCCAATGACTGGTAGGGCTCCGCGGAGTGCCCACGTTGATCATGCTTGCGCCGTTTATCATGATGCTTGCGATGGCTCAGGGCTGTGGCAGGCGGGAATTCTTGCTATCAAGCGAGATCATCGGAGGTGAGAAGGTCTTGCCGTTCTGCGAGGAACCCGTTTGTACTTCGTATTTGCCGGAGATGCAGAAGCAGTACGAAGAATCGCAAGTGATCCAAGTGGCAGCAGCAACGTGGCGCCTCTTCGGGCCCCAGAAAGGATTTGTTCGGGATCTGTATACGAGACAGGTCAGGAGCGGTCAGCAGAATCCAAAGCACCCGTACAAGATTCAGACATCGTTGTTGGCAGGTTTCATAAAGCGGGCCGGCGACCAGGATGCTCTTCCGGAGTCGGCAGCGATGCTGTGCGAATACTCGGAGACCACAGTGTGCGGCCTGTTGTTGGAGGCTAGCCGTAAGGGCTTCTTGCCGGGGAGTTTCTCCGTAGGGAGCCTGGTATTCGAGTTTGAATCGAACCCCATCGCTGCATGGGAAAGCCGTGGTCCGAATGTTCGGACGGACCAGAACACAGGTAGTACGAATGAAACGTACCTCACGAACGACTACGTCAAGCACATGTTATGGGCGTTCATGCGAGAGATGCAGACGGTCCCACGGGAGGCCGCTCTTCAACATAGAAAGGATTTGAAGATTTCTCTCTCCAAATTCATGGAGCGTATTCAGTTCGGAGCGTTGGACGGGAAGATGTATAAGTACTACAATGAACGTGGACAGTCCGTCACGATGGACGCGAAGCAACAGAACGAAGCAGCCCTCGCCGAGATGATAACTTCCATCTTGGAGGCGTCTGGAGAGCACTACGACATGAATTTGTCGGAGATGTATGTTCTCAACGGAAGGACGCTGGAGTTCGCCGAGAAGATCGTGCACCCGATCACTGCCGTTATGGGTGCGTCGTATCGGCCCGGCGGTACGCTCTACCTGTGGAAGAACGTCGAGGGAGCAGAAGGTGTATACCCTGCTTTGTTCCAATACGGGGACCAACACGAAATGTGTCCGAAGTTGACGAACATCCTGAATATCCTGGGATGCAAGCCAGGCCATGATACGGGCAAGCCAGGTGAGCAGTGGACGAGAACGGGAAACCCTCTCATCATTCAGCATGCGCCGTACAGTGGTGTTATGGGACAGGTTGACGGCGAGGACAACGTGTACCAGACGCACTACGAGGAGCCTCATCCAGGAGCCCATGACTACCTCAAGAGCGATAGAAGCCAACAGAAGATGCATCACATCTTCATGGAGTTGAGGAGTCATAGGGTGTCAATCCGGACACAAGCCGCGGAGTACGAAGAAGCGGAACGGATCAAGGATCGAACTGGGCAGCAGAAGATGGTGGAGGAACAGGACTTCTACGCCAGTTTGGCTGAGAGCATTCAGCGCAGTTTGCCGAGTCAGGTTGCGTTTGATGATCGGCCGAAAGGGCGACGGGAGCACTCCTACGCGGTATACATCTTCATATGTGATGGAGGACGCCAGGAGAAGATTCTTGAAATGATTCGAGCGATTGCCGCGGAGGACCAGAACATGTCGACTCTATTCATCGAGTCCCCAACGGGTGAATGGGCGATCGGCGCTGCCCTTATTTACCCGGTGTGGTTGTGGCACCAGAATCCGCACGGTAAGTGGGAGAAAGTGATCCACCCTCCACCGGCGGAATCTGAGATGCCTGATTTGAAGGCGAATGGAGTACGCGGCAACATCAAGATCGTGAATTGGGATCCGACAGTTCAGGATGATCTGAGGCAGTACAAGAACAGCGTCACTGGGACGACGAACGAAGATGAGTTCGAAAACGACGGACGCACTGCCATTGAAGAAGGGGTCACTGCACCAGTGGTCTCTGTTTGGTGGGAATGGCAGGGGGAGCAGAGGAAGGACGGCTCGAATGACCCGACGAAGCTCGGCAAAGCGACAGGAGTTCCGGGCAAGACGGACGCGGTCATCATGCTGTACAACGCAACAACGGCATCGTGTATCCCGATAGTCGCGCGACAGTACACGATTTCGCACAATTCCGCGAAGCACTTGGGCGAAGAAGGCCCGGGGCAAGTAGGAGAAGTTCAGAAGCGCGGACGTCAGCCGGGAGTGCGTTACTTCGTTCCCATGGATCCGGTCGATAACCTTGGAATGAGTCCGAGTTCGTGTCAGCGGGGCTTGCCGTTTCCGAAGGCAGGTGTAGACCCCGTGTACAAGCAGTACAGCCACCTCAGCGTCAAGTGTGGTATGATACTCGCGGTATTCCAGGGACATGCACTGTGTCGGGCGCAGCACGATCACGGCCGAATGAGATACACACTGGATGGACGTGCGTTCTCAATTCAGAGAGGTGACTTCAAGAGGACATGGAACCTCCACGAGGCCGACAAGTTTGATCTGCAGCGGCTGTTCACAACGATGGACAAGAAGCATCAAGGCGTCGTGTTGACGATGACCCATCATCGGACGGTTGGTGATCCGAATAAGTTGTCGCCGACCACCTTCGATATCCAGATGTTCGAGCTGGCGAAGATTGCTCTTGGCACAGATGGGGTTCCCGCGGGTGCCGAGCAGTGGTCGAACTACCGAAGGAAGTTCATGGCGCGGCTGATGCAGTGGGAGTCGTCTGGTCGGGATTGGACGCGACTCTTGAAACTGGACGTGGTTTGGTTTGACCAGATGATGAAGGGCGGACACTTCAATAAGCAGTTCGTCGAGAACTTGGTCAAGACGGGATGGGCCGGTTACGAAAAGAATTGGGGCGCAGCTGGTATGAAGATGGGGACATGCAGGACGTGTCTCACGCCGATCTTCAACCACCCCCACCTGGCGAGTTGCATTCATATCTCTCGTCCAGGTGCGTCCAAGAGTCTTCTCGGAGGCTTCATCAAGGGAGTGGTTGAAGCGTCGAAGCTCGTTCCATACGAAGTCATGGTACATCTCTGTCACGACATGGAGAAGTACGGCTTCGTGCCGGTCAATTTCCACCTCGTCTTCGAAGGAGTCGGTCCGAATTTGGCGGACGTGCCCGCCGAGTCGATATCGCTCGACCTGTACAAGTCCATCTGCAATTCGCGGATTTCGAACATGCGGTTGGTGCATTGGATCAAGCGCGAAGGCAAAGAAGTTATGGCACCGGCCAGAGCGGCGTTCAACAAAGCGATGTTGGAAATGGATATTTATGCTCATCAGCCTCCCAGGCTCGAGTTCAGCCACAGCGTGGACATGCCTGCCAACGTGGTTGCAATGGCGCGACAAGGCGAGATGTGGATGGTGGACCTCGACAATATTCACATGACAAAGTACGACTGGCCGGAGATGGTTCGTAAGGTGAACAGCGACGAGGACAAGGTTCGCATCGAGGAGCGTCAGAAGCAGCGTGAGGACGGGCTGAAGAAGGAGCAGGAGACAAGGCCGCAGGCACCGGACAATGTGAAGGGCGGCAAGCCAACGTCGAATACGCCGATCAGCACGTGGAGAGATGACGGAAAGAACCGACCGAGCGACTGGGACGACAGTTGGACCTATCACGACGTCAAAGGCAAGGAAACCAAAGGCCATGGCAAGGAGCGGAAGTGGTCCCAGGGCCCAGCGAAGCAGCCGTGGGGTACGGATACCACGCCTGCTGGCGGTTGGAAGCAGCAATCCGGCTGGTATGGTCAGCGGAAGGGCTGGAGCGCGAACAACATGCCGAAAGGTGGTTGGCACCAGCAGCGTAATGAGCAGAAGGGGTACGATCCGGGTGGATGGGATCGCAAAGAAGATGATTACCCGGGCAAGGGCAAGGGCAAGGGTGAAGACCCGGTCCATGCTCAGCAAGTTGATCCGAATCGCGACACCAAGAAGCAGTCGAACGACGACTGGGGCGAATCGCATCAGGAGAAGTACGTCGCCGGTGTCACGAATTGGATTGACAAGTGCGGTCCGGAGGAAATCGTTACGCAGTACGACATGACCGTGGAGTTGATCCAGACGGAATGCAGTGAAGGCCATTTCACGAACGCGCGGGAGCTGGTCACGGAGTTGCGGTTCATTGAGAATCATGCCAAGTTCGTATCTGCGGACAGTAAGTACGCTCCGCATACGAATGCGAACAAGATCAACGAAGGCATCGATCAGTCTATGCGTGAATATGCTGAGCTAATGCGAAAGCTTGGCAAGATCAGTGAAGAGGCCAAGGAAAAAGACGCAAAAGAGCAGACGGAGAAAGAAGCGAAAGCTCAAGAAGCATCGAAGCCCAAGGAGCAGCCGAAGGCGAAGGAAGAGCCAGCGAAGCCACCAGACTTCCTGACGGGAGATGAGGAGGAGCAGCCAGAGCTGACTGCAGATGTGCTTCAGCAGAAGGAGTCGCGGGATGAAGATGACCGCGCGCACAAGTTGCTGCCCGATCTTCCTCGCCATGATAAGTCAGCTGCGGAGGCAGCGAAGCTTTTGTACTCCGGAAAGTTCGAGGACAATAAGCAGCGGGCTGAGGCAGTGAATGAGGATCTGTCCAAAAAGTTGCTCGATCCGGCGTACCGCGAGCGCTTCCAGGTTAACATGCAGCAGTTTGAAGCGGAACAGCCGGCGGATTGGGAAGAGCACGAGGACGCGGACAAGAAAGGACCGGATGTATCGGTGTTGAAGGCGACGGTTGATCCGACGGAGGTCACGGACGCGGACTTCGTAGACGAGGACCTTGTGCCGATGATATGTCCGGGTCATATTCTCGCTGACGCCGGTACCCACAGGATGGGTAATGTGAAACACTGTCCGTGCTGCATGGACTTCAAGGTCTTTCAGCAAAACCCGAAGCTCTATGGCCAGGTGTTCTTCTATCCTGTGGAGGACAACAAACAGCCCCATTGCTGGAAGTGCGTCGAAATGCGTCAGAAGATCATGGAAGCGCGGCGGATCACGAGGAGAATCCCAGCGGCGGAACAGACGCCGCAGCGGCAGGAATTGGAACAGAAGAAGGCGAAAATCCAGAAAGAGTTGGATGCAGCATTGGCAGAGGTTGCTTTCCAGGACGAAGTGAAGCAGTATTGGCCGATCAAGCATGAGCAGCCTATTCTGGAGCCGCCTGTCGCGGATGTGCAAGCAACGGAGTGTGCAAGCGGCGGGGAGTTCGGACATGTGCAAGCGGCGGGAAGTGCGATGTGCGGGGAGTGCGATGTGCCAACGCCCGGCGGTGCTCCGGTCGACAGGCCGCAGCTCTTCACCATCGGTTCGCATGCGTCGGACGCGTCGTACAACCTGGTGAATGAGCAGAGCGTCGCATCGACGGCATCGACCTCGCGCGCTGGCTTTCGTCCCATGGGCTCTCTGAGTATTTTCTGGCCAATTGCCGCAATTTTACCGGTATTTCTATATTTTCTTTGGAAAAAGAAAGTTTTTAGGAATCGTTCTGAATCGAATAGGACCATCGATGAACATTTTGCGCCGGAATTCT
>Ga0115011_10003462_pt1 | contig 10759 bp, 7 predicted proteins | sample TroAtlMetagenome_2_FD_88705 | JGI IMG/M metagenome (GOLD analysis project Ga0115011, IMG submission 88705) | Marine eukaryotic phytoplankton communities from Atlantic Ocean - Tropical Atlantic ANT8 Metagenome | ecosystem: Environmental > Aquatic > Marine > Oceanic | place: Tropical Atlantic... | reverse complement strand
TGCCCAAGAGTGTACAGCGTGTCGCTGATGCTCTGGATTACCTAAAGACAGCGTTAAATCCAATTAGCCATTCACAGGATATTTTGCCTGACAATTTGGAGGCGCTTTTTGATAGCGCGAAAATCTGAGTTGCGACTTGATTTCTTCAATATAAAAGAATGATTTTTATGTTGGCACTAATGTTGACATAGGTCTAGATTTCCGAAGTCGCATTCGTAAACGGGCAATCGCTTGGCAAGGAGATGAACGTCGATACATTAATTTGGGATAAGCTCAGTCGTGTAGTTGTGACTTTGCTAGTTTTGGCTGCGTTAGTATGGGTGGCAGTTCTTTATTTTCCGCTTATGCATCAAAATGAAGCTATGAGGCAGCAGATTATTGAGCTGGATCAGCGTATTGAACATGAGGAAACGGTTAATCGAGCATTGCGCCTTGAGATTGATTCTCTGCAGAGCGATCCTAAAACAGTAGAGCGATTGGCTCGTGAACAGTTAGGTTTGGCTAGGCCGAATGAAACAGTTATTCGTTTTGATGTTTCTTATTAGGCTTATGTTATTGGGATGATACAGATCTACTGCATAGTTCTTCAATTTTTCCATATTAAAAATAAAACTGTGGTATCGTGAAATACCGTCGATTCGGCAAAACGGAACTTCAAATGCCTGTGTTCTCTTGTGGGGGAATGAGGTATCAGCACAAGTGGGAGGATATCAGTCCCAGTGAGGTGCCTGACGATGGTCAGGCTAATCTTGAGGCGACAATACAGCGATCTCTGGAGTTGGGTATTAACCATATTGAGACGGCACGTGGTTACGGATCATCGGAGATGCAGCTTGGTTTTTTACTTCCTAAGTTGCCTCGTAACGAAATAGTGGTTCAGACTAAGGTTCCACCTTTTGCAACTCAAAAGGAGTTTCTCGATACATTCGACAAGTCTATGGACTACCTTAATTTGGATCACGTTGATCTGTTGTCTCTGCATGGAATTAATAACCAACAGTTTCTTGATTGGTCACTTCGAAAAGGAGGGTGTGTTGAAGCAATACATAAATTGATAAACGAAGGAAGAGCCAAGCATATCGGATTTTCTTCACATGCACCAACGAACATCATTCAGTCAGCGATTGAGAGTGATGAATTTGAGTACGTTAATCTTCACTGGTATTTCGTTAACGATCTAAATTGGCGCTGTATTGAGTCCGCAGCAAAGCGTGATATGGGAGTATTCATTATTAGCCCAAATGATAAAGGAGGGAAATTATATGCACCTCCCGCTAAATTGGTCGACCTATGCCAGCCATTGTCGCCCATGCAGTTTAATGCCCTATATTGCTTGAGTCGTTCACAGGTGCATACCCTCAGTTGCGGTGCGGCTAATCCAAAAGATTTTGATGAGCATATTACAGCGCTAGAGCATTACGATCATATTAACGAAGTAATGTCTCCTATCGAGTTGCGATTGAGGGAGGAGATGATAGAAGTGCTTGGTAAGGATTGGTGTGATCAATGGTTTGAAAACATACCTGAATACATTGATGTTCCGGGGCAGATCAATGTTCTTGAAATTATTCGGTTATGGACTTATGCCAAATCTCTAGATTTGGTTGATTGGGGTAAGATGCGGTACAACTTATTGGGGCAAGCTGATCATTGGTTTCCAGGTGAAACTGCAGCAAAGTTGCCTGAATTAGATCTTACCGATATTTTGGCTAATAGCCCGTTCGCGAACCGTATACCAAATATACTCAGCGAAGCCCATGAAATGCTTTACGATGTGCCAGTAAAACGCCTTAGTGAGTCGGACTAACTTTTGGTTGGAAAGTTATCAGATACGCTAAGCGGTTTGTTTTCATGATAGGATTTTTCGCCTAGCTCTGAGAGGATAAAACTCATTCTAACATCTTCATGAGTTATAGGAGATGGAATTCCTTGTAGCACACAATCTCTAAAAGATTCGAGTTCATTCTGATATGCTTCTCGGTAGCGTGTTGGGAATGAATGTTCAATCTTTGGTTTAAGCAGTCCAGTATTGTTTGAGAGTAAGGTAGTAATCGGGATTCGATTCTCAGCTTGTAACATTCCTTTGCTTCCAAATACTTCAATGCGTTGGTCGTATCCGTAAGAGGCAAAACGATTTACATCAATACTTGCAATCATTCCGTCGTCGTACTTCAGTGCTACAAGAACATTATCTAAATCATTTAATGCTCGAATTTCTTCTACAAAGCTACTTCCTAATGTGTAGATTTCCACTGGATCTTTGCCCGTGATGAAGCGAAGCATATCAAAATCATGTACAATGCAGTCATGAAAAATTCCATTGGATTTGCTAATGTAGTCAATGGTTGGAAGTGGTGAATCACGAGATGTGACTCTCAACATCTGTAGTTGACCGACTTTTGAGGCTTTAACATCGGCCGCTAAACTGGAGAATGAAGGGTCGAATCTTCGGTTGAAACCGACAAATAGTGGCAGATCAATCTGTTGAGCTAATTCAAAGCAGCTATCAATTTCGTTCAAGCTGTTGCCCAGTGGTTTTTCAGAGAAGACAGGTTTATTTGCCTTGAGTGAAGCTTGAATTTGTTGGTGATGTTCACCTGTGGGTGTAGCAATAATTATTGCATCAATATCGGTTTGTCCAAGCGGGTCATCAATGTCGGTTGCATAGTCGCACTCTAATTCTTTTGCTATGCGCTTGGCTACTGACTCATCCAAGTCCATCACGCATTTAAGATTAAGTTCTGGTATTGATTGGATGCTTTGGATGTGGAATTTCCCAGCTCGGCCAAGCCCAAAGAGTGCTATGTTTAACTTTTCTAGTGAATCCATAGAATAAATTATTATTACTTTAAGGGGCCTAATTCATTAAAATGGATGATTTCTTAAAAAAGGATCCTCTTGCTGGTTATTTTGTATTTGTTTTCAGTTCTTGTGCGTTTTTTGCACCATTTTTTCGGAGAAGTGAAATAGCTTTTTCTTTATTGGCTTTCTGGGCCCAATCGAGTGGGGTTCCTGAAGCAAAAAGTTTAGCGCCATCTTTAGTTAATGCATTTACTTGGGTGCCTTTGCTTAATAAGAGTTCAATGATGCGGTTGTCATCAGACAAACTTGCAGAATGTAAAGGGGTTACGCCTGATTTGCTTTTTGCGTTCGTGTTAGCTCCGTTCTCTATAAGAAACTCTACAAATTTAAACTTATCGTTGCTAGTTGCATAGTGCAACGGTGTATGGCCTGAGCTAGTTATTGCATTAACATTTGCCCCTGCGTCTAGGAGTATTTTAGCTTCTTCTGTTTTTTTATCTTCGATAATGTAGCAATGCAACGGCGTCATTCCGCGGCCGTCTTTAGAGTTAAGGTTGGCCCCTTTTGAAATTAATTTTCTAATCACCTTTTCAGTTGATGCCCAATGGAGAGGTGTTCTTCCCCGTTTATCAAGGCTGTTCACGTCTACTCCTGCATCCAAATGATCATTTACTATCTTTATTGCTCCAAGTGAGGCTGCTTCCCATATTTCTAAGCGGGGTTTATTTGGTTCTGGCTGTTTCTGTGGTTTAGAATCTGTTGATAGTGGCTGTACTGATTGCAGTGGGGCTGAGTCTTTTGTGACAGGAGTTTCGGTTGTTTGGTTAGATTCTTTACAACCTATCAAAAGAACAATAGCTACAACAGGAATATAAACTGCCTTCATCATGAACAAATTGTGACGGTGGTTAGGAGATTTTTCAAGTATGACTGATCTAATCCTAAATCTTATATTTTAGATTTAATAATAATAAGATTCTGAATCGTTGAACATGAAATTGGGTGCTTACTGCTGGGTGACTTCTATTAAGAGTTCGTTGCGTCTTAAGAATGACGGGGTCCATGGTGTATCGTAAAAAGCGTTGAATGGCTCTCCTTGAGGCTGAAGGTCATGATTTTTTATCCATTCCTTAAGATGTTTTTGGATTTTTTTTGGTGCTCCTTGGACTCGACGCCCGGCATAACGATGTGAGACATACAGCCCAGATGTTCTCTTGATGGTTTGTACAGCCTCATTAATAGGAACAGGTACACCCTCTTGATTAATCTTAGCAGGAAGCACAAAAGACATGGTTCTCTCCCCATTATTCTCACTGGTGAATACAGGTGTGGTCATAGCTATTTTGCTTTTACTCGAATTATTGCCGTCTATATAGCGGAACAGCCGCATAAAGCCACTTTCCTCGGTGCCTTTCATTTTTGTTTGTACAAGATTTAGGTTTGAATAGCGGCGTAATTCTATAGGGCCTTCTCGAAATATAATTTGGTGAGAGGCTTCTTCATAACCAGCACGAGTAAGTTTGATGCTTGAACATGCAGTCATAAAGGCAACTAAAAAGCATAACGTAATTAATTTAATCATAATTTTTGAATATGATATCTTAGATTCATTATCGTTTCGTTATCAAATCATCGTGTGAGTTCTTCTAAAATTTTCTTTTGATTGCTTCTGTTAGTTTTTTGGTTCTCATGAATAATTATTGTAAATGAAAGTTCCAGTTTTTCGCCGGGCTTATATGTGAGTTTGCTTTTCTTTCCATGTTTCATGGCATCTCGACCAAATTGGTTGGCTACCATCAAACCATAGTCACGATTGTGCCACCAAGGTATACGAGGCGTTTTTGTGTTAGATAATATTGTGATGCCAACCCATTTACTGTCGACTTCTCCAGAGTAATCGCACCATACAGCCTCCTCCCCCCAAGTTTCTTTAGCCTTAAATTGACCATTACTGTTGCGAATTAGTCCGCCATTTTTTTCTATTAACGGAGTTGCCAGTCGTACCCCAAGACCCATTTCTTCCTGGTCTCCAAAGTAGAAATTTTGTGGAGAAGAAAAGTTGCTGTCGTACGTTAATTGCCAGTTGCTTTTAGATAGGCTTATAGTGTGTTTAACTTCTTGTTGGCAGATTAATTTGCCATCTTTGGTCTCGTAGCGGTTTAATACAGAAAAGGTTCCCATTGACTTCCCTCCGTTTGGTTTGGTTATGAAATGTTCATGTACAACTTTTCCTTTGTTACGCCAGAAATCAGATCCGGAAATATCACCAAATGCCATCCAGATCCCAGGATGCATGGATGCATGGTCTTGGGAGTCTACGCCTGCTATGGGAGGATGGGCTCGTGTGACCTGAGTGCCGCTAAGAGTGCGGATATTTTTAAAGAACGGTCGGAGGGTCTTAGTGCTGTTATAAACATAAGTGCCGACTTCTTGAGAGTTGATACGGATTCCGATTTGCCCTTCAGATTCAATGAAGCTAACCTGATTATCGATCTTAGGTTCCGATATGTCTGACCGGTTATTTTCCTTGCAGCTAACTAGAAATGCGGTCAGATCAGCCATTTGTTGTGAGTTCATTATCATGCCAAAAGTACTTGGCATAGGGGAAGTGCTTAAGCTGCTCCTATTGGCTATCAGTTTCTTTTCTAGGGTAATACTTTCCCCAGCAGCCAATCCGAGTTTGAAGGTAAGCCCGCTTTCCTCAAGTGCCATGCCTGCATAGGTTTCTCCATCTTTCATCTCAACGATATGAGTGCGGTAACCTTCTACCAGTCGAGCGTTTGGTTGTAGGATTGATTTCAAAATCGTAATCGCATTCTCGCGTGAGCCTATTCCATTAAGTTCGGGGCCAAAGTTTTTTCCAATGCCATTAATTTGATGGCAAGTAGAGCACTGTGGCCCTCGTTTATTATAGAATATTTGTTTGCCACGTTCTGCATCAGCTTGTTCTAGAGCCGCCAAGACTTTCTTCTCTGTTAAAGGTTTATTTTGTGGGTCAATCATCGCTTGGCTGAATATAGTAATATAATTGGATTTTCCGCTTTCATCTCCGTCTGTTGTATTTCCTCCAAGTACTATGGGGGCGCCTTTTTTGAATCGGCGATGGAACAAGTCAAATTCGGCATCGCTTGTCTTTATATGCATTTCGGTAGCGTTGAATTGCTTGAGCCAATTTGGTTTATTAATAGTGGGGATACGACGGTCGTGACCAATATAAACATCTAATAAGCACATAGTGTTTAAAGTGACGAGTTTGTCTCCACGTGATCCTGAATCATCGTTTCGTGACATTAAGAACGCAGCACCTATTAGCGTTTCAGGAACCTCTTCAAATTTATAAGATCGGTCTAGGTATGCTTTAGTGCCTTCACTTAATCCGCCTGCAATCTGAATCATACGTTGGGTGGCTTTTTTATTTATTTGGACGATGTTTTTAGGGGCTTTTGGTATGTCGATTTTTTTATAGTTTAACTTAACTAATGGACCAACTCTTTCGCCATCGCGAAACATAGCTGCATTCAATCGGGTTGATTTCTTGATGGTAAACGGCTTGTTATATACCTCTGATCGCCCGTTGGGTTCGCTGCCATCAAGCGTATACCGGATTTGTGTATCTTTGATATTGGCTTTTATATTTATGTTCTGTGTTCCGGTAAATTCACCACCTTTTGGACTTATTAACAACAGGTTGGCCATTTCTCGTTCAACTTTGCTTAAATAAAGTGCGGCTACGGTTGTAACACCAGGATTGGAATCGTTCACAAGAGTTTTAGCCTCTGCAGGGGTTATAAGCTGTAAATCAAGCAGGGCAAGTAAGGCAGCGAGGCGCACTCCTGGTTTTTTGTCCTCCAACATGGATCGAAGTTCACTGTGCGGTAGCATGTCGCGTAGAGCTCCCCAGGCGGCATAAAACGTTAGTCGATCTTTTTCGTTTTCTGCTAAGAGTTTAATATTTGGCGCTAATTGGTTTAATCGGGTTTGCCAGATGGTTTGTAGTGCCGAGAAACGAATTCGAGGGTTTTTGTGTTCAAGAGCTTGCGACAGCACGTTTTTAAATTCGTTTACTTCATTGGTTTTTCTTTTGGTCAAGCGAAGTCTAATTGCACGTAATGATTGTAATTGTTGATCCAGAGTGCCGTCGCCTTGTGAAAATTGAAGTAGAGTTTGATTAACTATGTTGTTTTGTTTTGGATCTTTGGTTTCATGTTGGGCCAGTGTCCACATTAGCCAAGTTTCTTCGGCTTGAGTTTTTGCAGCTTTAGTCAATCTGATTAATGCGTTGCTGATTTCTAATGTGTTGCGCTGAATTAATTCTTCCTGTGCATCAGTACGCCAACTTGGAATGGCTTGGCCAAGATCATCAACTAGTTCTTGTAGGCTCCATTTGCTTATGGGTTTTAATCGCTTGCTAGAAAGCCATTCATTTTTTTTATAGGGTGGATTTTCTCGGTGCCATATACGAAAGATTCGGCCTTCGTTCTTTTGGTTTTCGAGCCTTGGCTCTCCATCCCAAATAGCACCATAACCATTGCCCCAGCTTAGAACCCATAGTGCGCCGTCTGGACCAACTTCGATATCGCTTGGCTTGAAGAGGCTCCCTTTGGAATCCGCAAAAATTTCTAGAGGTTCGTTGCCAGTGTCACTTTGTAGCAGAGATCCGTTCCACCTAGGTCTCATTACATAGGTGCATTTCCGGCCCCAGTCATTAATAAAAAAAACATTGCGGTAACGTTGCGGAAACCTGTCAAGGGAGTAGTAGATTACGCCTGTGCCAGATCCGTTAAAGAAAGGTCCACTGTGTGGGGCAGTGGGTAAGTGTGAGGAATCGGTCCAGTTATAACTCCAAGAATGGCCCCATCCGAAATGGGCCCCATAAAATGGCATGAAGATTTTATCGCCACCATTCTGATCATTATCAGTGCCAAGGAAATTAAAGCTATCATCCATCGCCATATCCCATGGATTACGAAATCCGCGACTGGTAATTTCGAGGTTTTTACCCATGGGATCGCAGCGAAGTATACCGCCTTCTCGGCCCCAGTCATCAGAAGGGTTGTGGTAGTTCTTTTTGTATTTTTTTGCTGTGAACTTTTCAGCAGATGGTAGCTGAGGTGATCCTTCTGGCGATTCGACTCCCCAGAGATCTCGGAAAGGTTTGGGGGCTATTCTTCCAGGCTGAGTCAGCCCTTTAGAGTTTCCTTTGGACATATAGAGCTTGCCATCTGGAGCCCAGTTAAGGCCATGTAAGGAGTGTTCTAAATTACCGAGGTCTGTGTAGATTTTAATGTATTCATCGGCAATGTCATCGCCGTCTGTATCTCGAACGACAGTAAAATCTGGAGCATTGGCCACATAAAGATCATCTCCTTTCCATGCTAGCCCATGAATGCTGTTGAAGCCTTGGGCGAATATTTTGACATCATCTGCGATACCATCGTTATCACGGTCAATAAGAATATTGATTGTGTCTCCAGGTGTGTTCTCCCGAGGCTTTCTAAACTGTGGTCCTTGCGCAACGAATGCGCGCCCTAGGCGGTCAAATGCCAGGCACGTAGGATTTCTAATAAGAGGTTCGCTGGCGAACAGGCTAATTTCAAAGCCGGTTGGCAGGGTGGGGAACTTGGATTTACTAGTGTCCAAGTTGGTTGAATCTGCAACAGCATATACGGTAAGCCCGAGGGGTAGTACTTTAGTTAGTGTTTTAAACAAATCGGTAAATTTCATTGAATAGCAAAAGCTTTAAGGCAAAAGCAGTGTCTAATTAGTATAATAATAACTTTAGAGCTAATCTAGCTAGCCAAGATCGAGAGGTCCGCCTTGGCTAAGTTTTTTGTTGCCAAAATAATCGATATTATGTCCAACAGCATGAGCTAGAGAGATCATAAGACGATTGTGTGCTGTGCCTTTAAGGTTGAGTGAGCGGCCCATGCGAAAATCCATACCATTTCCGATTACAACGAACGGGATATTATTGAGGGTATGGCTGTTGCCTTTACCTAGCTCATTGGTCCAGACGATGGTTGTATTGTCTAGCAGGCTGCCGTTTGCCCCTGGTTCAGGAGTTTCTGCTAATCGCTTGGTTAAATAGGCTAGTTCACCGGCAAACCATTTGTTGATGCGGGTTAGTTTATCAACAGCATCATCATTTTTGTCTGATTCATGTGAAAGACCGTGGTGGCCGTCTTTAATGTTGAGCCAGTTCATTCGTGCCTGGCCAACCGATTTGGTGTATTGCAATGTCCCAACTCGAGCGAAGTCGTTAACAAAACTGTTCACCATGAGATCAATTTGCATTCGGCTTAAGCGGGGTACGTTGTCGTTTTGATTAGTAATGCCTGCTTCAAATTTTGGAGGGTTACTAATCAAAGCTTTCTCATTTGTTTGAGCGAACTCTTGTTCCATTTGTCGAACAAAATTAGCATGTTCTTCAAGGAGGTGTTTATCTTCAGCACTAATTTTTGTAGAGACTCTTTTCAGGTCGTTACGAACAATGTCCAAAATGTTGAGTAGGCTGTCACGGTCTCGCAGCTGCCCATAGAGCTTTTTGTACATTTGATACGGATCGTCTGTAGGTGCCACGGGTTGGTTTGGGCCGGCATATGACATGCGTGTCCATGGGTCAGCCCGGTCGGTTACGCCCACTCCAAATTCAAGCGAACCAAACCTCGTTCGCGTGGCGTTGTGGCGTTGGAAAAAGTTTTTAATCTCCTGATCAATTGAAATGCCTTTAGCCCATCCAGCGGGTGTATCGGATCCGCCTTGAATGTTGCCTGGGAATAACTCAATACCAGTAAGCAAGCAGCTCATTCCACGCATATGGCTATCTCCATCGCCACGCACCTTATTGTTTAGGCCGTTTAGCACTAGCATACGATTACGATATGGCGCTAGTGGTTCCATGATCTGTTTTAGTTCAAAATTTGATCCTGTGCTATCTGGCCAGAAATTCTTTGGGATAGTGCCGTTAGGGCTGAACATGATTACGAGTCTTTTGCGGCGAGGAGCGGTTTTAGCAAGTCCCAAACTTGGTAGGCCCATGAGAAAGGGTAGGGATGTTGAAGACACTCCTAGACTTCGAATGAATTGCCTGCGATCGATTGTATTCATGCGTTTATTATATTTCATTCTGCTCAAGTCCTTTTAGCGCTGAGGCTACTGCTATTTCGACCAGCAGATATTTGATATTGTAATTTGCACTAGCGAAAGCGTTAGACAACTGACTTAAAGCACCTGAACCGTAAGCTTGAATAGGCTGCTTGGCAACTTGATTGAAAAGCATTTCAACGAATCTTTTGCGAGCGCTTGGACTATTAATTGCATGGTAAGCAAGAGTGGAGGGATCGTTTATATGAATAGAAGTGCCTTCGACAGTAAGATACTCCGATGAGGTGTCGATAGGCCTGCCATTGTCTGTCTCTCTGAAGCGCCCAATACTATCAAAATTTTCTAGAGAAAATCCTAGTGGATTGATAATGCTGTGACAGGTCATACAGGAATCGGCTTTAGTTATTTGTGCGACCTTCGCTCGCATGGTCATGTTTGGTTCAAATTCTTCGTCTTTGAAGGCTACAGCTTCTGGCGGCGGTTTAAGAGATCGTCCGAGCAAGTTTCTGGTGATGAATACGCCGCGGTGAATCGGTGATGTATTGTTATGGTAGGAGTATAATGTAAGAAGATACGGATGAGTTAATACGCCGGCTCTTGTATTTTCAGCAAAGCTTGCCTGAGAAAATTCGGATGTCGTTCCATTGTGTTGTGCCCTATAAACTTTAGCCAAGCGAGAGTTTAAAGGAAGTTGGTTGGAATTAAATAAGGCTCGATAATCGGCCCCAGCATTCCCCCAGATAATTTCGTCCAAAAATAGGTTGAGCGAAGTCCGTAAATCTGCCTCGATCGATTTATCGTATTGAGGAAATTTTTCCCGATCCTTTGCGATTTCTTCGGCATAGTCTAGGCC
>Ga0115011_10003461_pt1 | contig 10761 bp, 3 predicted proteins | sample TroAtlMetagenome_2_FD_88705 | JGI IMG/M metagenome (GOLD analysis project Ga0115011, IMG submission 88705) | Marine eukaryotic phytoplankton communities from Atlantic Ocean - Tropical Atlantic ANT8 Metagenome | ecosystem: Environmental > Aquatic > Marine > Oceanic | place: Tropical Atlantic... | reverse complement strand
TCAAACTACTTCTGTGCTTGGGATTTAAAGTTAGTCCATGATATGCTGTGCTTCTATTCTTACTTCTCCTACGTAGAGACTGCATAAGATTGTTCATTAATATAGGAGTCTGTGGGTATAGTCTGTTGTATTCTGTCATACGTTGTATAGCTCTTCGCATACCATCGGAATCTCCATCATAGTATGCCCGTGCGAACATATCGTATACACCCTGCCTTCTCCTTTTCTGACCCTTTTCTTTTCGCTTTATAAGCCTGTTGTTCTCCATCTGTGCAGAATATCTTGTAGGGCTAAACCCAAAGAACTGCCCCATTAAGTGTCCAGTAGAGAAGTCTTTTACTATGGGTTTACCGTCCATAGTATACGCACCGCCTTCTTTGTAGAATCTAGCAGCTTTCTGCATATTCTTTATAGTTGCAGGTGATATGGTTTCTAGACCACGAGAGAACTGAGTCATGTCTCCTTCCACTATACCAGTATGTATCTGACCCGCCCCACGAAAAGAGTTTAGAGTTATACCTACTAACGGTCCACCGAACTGTTCTAGAACTTGAAATGGTATAGGGTAATCTCTATCCATTACAGACTCTCTGTATATTAATTCACTAAGGCCAATACGAGACGCTACGTTAACACCTGTGAAGTAGTTTATAAGTCCTTTGTAGTAAGGCTCACCTAGGTAGGCACGTACCATTGTCTTTGCGTCATCGTCTTCTCCACCGGGGTCCATTCCCAGCGATTTCATAGCCACGTCCATAGCTGTCGTAACCATTCCAAATCCGGGCATACCATGAACACCCGCCATTAAACCTGAAGCTCCAAATATACCCGCTAACTGTGCCATAGCTACACGTCTCTCTGCAGGAGATCCTTTTGCGGCTCTATACGCTAGTTGCGTAAGCATGGATATCATGGCTACACCGTAACGTTTATACATGAACACAACAGCACCCACACTGTTTCGCGCCAACTTAGGCGCAGCGGCTGCAGCCATACCACCGTTAGCAGTTTCTGTATCGTACACCGCTTCTTGCGCTGCTTTTATCAGGCTATCAGTATCGGCTCTTTGTTCTGGTGACATTTTACCCAGCGCACCGTAGTACGCTGCAAACAGAGATGTCTGTCTATTTATACGTTCTGAGTGATGTTGGAAGAAGCCAGACCATTTATTAAGTTTAGAGTAGAATGAAGTCATATTCTCTACATCTAGTATCTCGTGATCTAAAGATCTTTTAAATTGTCCCAAATCCTCCGCTACTTCTTGAAGAACTCCAAGTTCTTGGGCAGACATACCTATGTTATCTAGTATGCTCTGTGCTTTTGGAGATAGGTTATCTATGTCATGATTTTCTAGCCCCATAGCGGAACCTATCTGTGTGTCCATATCCACATCAGAAGCATCTATAGCATAGGATTTTATTTTTTGTGTTCGACCACTATTTAGTCCTAGCGCGGTAGAGGCTTTTATAGCTCGTGCAATTCTAAGATACCCATACTTTGCACCTAAGTAAGGGTATGTTACAAAGCCTACCTGCCCTAAGTTAACAACTCCTCCAGATATGTTTGCGCCTAGTGTCATGTTAAAGCCAATGGAGGTTGCAAGTCTTGATGCCTTACCACGTATGGGCATAGGGCCATCATCCACTGTGCTTTTTAGAGAGGACATAATAGCAGATTTAAATTCTTTACTCGCTGCGTTTGATTCGTTTAACTCTTTTTGTACACTAGCCAATTCTCTTTGCATTCTGGATTTATACTTTAAGTTAACGATTTGTCTGGCTAGAGAAGTAGCGCGTTCTGAGATAACTTTTACTGAATCTTCATTATACCCCATTCGCGCTCTAATAATTTCACCACCTTTACGTTTTCTAAACGATTGTAGATAGGAAGTTTGTGGTAACGTGTTTAATATTATCTCACCGAGTTCTTTTTTGGTTGCATCGTCAACATTCGGATCGTTGTTTATTGCACCCATTATATCACTAACAAACGAAGCATCAGGAGCCGCCCTTTGAAAGTTCAATATATCAATTTTTTCTGTAGCTTCTACTTCAAGCATATCGTCCATCGCTCGATCTAGTGCCTGTTCCTCAGTCATACCATCACGACGATAACTAGCCGCTGTGCTATCTCTTAACCGACCAGCCTGACTTTCTTCTGGCGCTATCCTTAAATTTTCTTTTGCGTCTGCTACTATGGACTCCATAGCTCTTGCTCTAGCATCAACACCCTGAAACGAGTCTGTGTAGCGTTCCATAACGCCAGTCACCGGATCTATAGCGTTCAGAGATAACCAATAATCGCCGGGTTCACGGTTAAGTGGTAAGTACACTTCTAGTTCACCTGCCCCTACCATGTTAGCGTAAAATGTTGATCGTATCTGATTTCTTACTTCTTCTGATACACCAGAAGCCGCTAATCGTTCATCTGTAGCTTCAATAAGGTCTCTATACAGCCCTTTAAAAATATTTCTTGATTGATGATGTATCTCTATAGTTTCAGGGTTATTTCTCTGCGCTGTTTCATAGTCTGCTCGAAGTTTTCTATATACAGAAAAAGCCTCATCACTATATTTTTCTCTTGCCTCTTGTGGAGGTATGGCAGGGTCTACTTGATAGGCTGAACTTTGAAGATTTAAGCGGTTGAGTCTACTTCTATCTTCTTCGCTTGCCTTATTCGCCCACGCAATCGATTTGTCATTGGCTTGTTGGACTTTCCGAAGTTTTAGATCAAGCTCCCCCATGCTTTGATTGACTAAGGTATTTATTTTAGGTGCGCTCGGAGATCCAGCTAACTCTCCCAATCGTACTACAGAGTGAAGCGAAAGAGCTTGTAACGCGCCCCTTACCACCGTGCCTGATATAAAGTTAGTCCCAGTGTCCTTCCAAGTCTTTTTAGATGCAGCGTCAAAAGTTTTAAAAGCAGTCTCTGGGTCAAAAGTATTACCACTATTTACCGTATCTCTAAAGAGTTGGTTTACAGCCTCGGGGTTGTGTCCAATCTGGAACAGAGGAGCAGCATCTCTAAAGTTTGGAGCAGGGGACAGAATTTCGTGTAATAACGGGTCTACCATTTCTAATATAGACTTCTGTTCAGGTGGCTTTCCACCAAGCTCAAAACGTATTTGTTGGAATATACGGCGAATGGCTTCAACAAACCTTGTATACGCTGAAGCATACTGCTTAGTATCTAGAAGTTCATGTAATGTAGTTCGTACGTCCTTGTTAGATATAGCCTCTGCCACAAACTCTTCAAAGTCATACGCACTATCAAAAGCTCCTTCTGTATCTTGGTATATTTTACGTAGTGTTTTTACGGGTGCAGCGTTTGGGTTATTAGCAATGAAAGTTGATGTGGCGGCATGAGCCGTTTCATGCAGTAAAAGATGGCCTGTTACAGGTACGTTAGTGTTAAAGACTATGGCGTTTTCTCTGGGTGCAAAGAACCCTGCTACTTGTGTTGACCTGTCAGCAAATCTTACTTCGGTGTTACCTGCATACTTCGCTAATGTCCTAGCCCACATCCTTGTGGCAGGGCTTGCGGTCTTGGCGTACTCTCTTAATGCATCTGCTAGGTTATTATCCTCTAACATGGTCATGGTAACAGGATCTACGGGCTTACCCTGATCTGTCATAAATTGAGTAAACAACCTTCTATGATCAGGATCAAAATTATTACCATATAAAGCGGCATTAACGCTAAAGTCAGCGTCCTGCATTATCTCTATAGCGGCTTCGTCATCGGCACGAGTTCCTTCTGGAGAGGTGACAAGTTCTTGTTGTTCAGGTTCAAGTCTGTCTATCTGACGTACTTCTGGCCCTACTTCTGGTAGCGGTGTTGTTAACTCTTCGGGCAGTGGTAATACTTTTGATCCAGAGGCAGTGGCAGCGGCAGCGGCAGCGTCATCTAATTGATCGTTGAACGCTTTGTTAGCGTCAGCTTCTATCTCTTGTGCGCCTTCTGCCACTCGTTCTGACATAGTGAGTTTAGGTTTACCTGTGGCAAAATGTGAGTCTTTAAAAGAGGTGTCCCACTCAGCTTGCGCTATTTGGGCTTTTGCTCCCTTGCCTTTGGGTCTAGGTTCCACATCACGAAGTTTTGGAGCTTTGTACTTCTGTCGTCTTGCAATAGTAGCTCGTTCTGCTGCAGAAGTCTTTTCTGACTCGTAGGCTTCCTTAACCTGTGGAGACATGTTTGTATTGATCCATGAACCTGCCAGCTCTGCAGCGTCTTTATTGAATGGTTCTAGAAAGGCAGAGGCGGTTGTGGTTATAGCCATCCTATCCTGATCAGTCTCTGGTAGGAGCGATACAGCTCTTTCCCCGGGGACAGCGTCATCTACGTCTAGCTCTGTACGTGCAGCTATCTCCTCGATAGCGTGTTCGGGACGCTCAAAGCGTTCAAAGTAGTCAACAGTGGCTTGCTCTTCTGCGGTAAGTTTATCTCCCCTAGCTTGCTTTATAAACAAACCATTTACTGTGGCGAGGTCTTTACCTGTGAGTATGTCTTGATCAAAGTCCTTATCTACAACAAACTCATCATGGTATATAGCCATGTCGGGATTTTTATTTCGGAAGTCCTGATACCGTGCAACTGTAGCGTTACGCTGCTCTGTAGCATATCTACTTTCTACTTTTTCTACATCAGTTTCTTTAAGGTTTTGTAGATTAACTGGCTGTCTAGGCTTAACTTCTTGAATCTCATTACCAAAATGTATGTTACGCCTGTTTGTATTTTTGCTCTGCATTATTTCTACAGGGTATAGTCCTACTTTTGGCATAGTGCTAAAATCAACGACTTCAGAAGCATCGGAGCCTTTTTTCTTTGGTCCATAATCTTCAGAGAAAACTAATTTTGCTTTATTTTTACCAGCGGGGACAAATTCTACTGGTACTTCGGTGTTTTGAAATATGCCACCAATCTTGTTTACAGAATCCCTAGACATAAAAACAGTCTTGTTACTAGTAGGTTGTAAGCCTGACACCTCTGTATCATCACTTTCCGCACGGTTTCGTGTAGTGGTAGCATCAGTGTGGTGTTGGTAGACAGAACCACGCGAAGTTGTAAAAGTGGAGAGTGTAGGTTTAACTTCTTCTTTAAACAGTGCTTCTATTTCTGCGTCTGTTAAAGCTAGTGGATTACGGACGTTTCCTGTTGATATTGCAGCAACATCAATATTTGGCAGACCTCTTCCCACTGCTCCATCGTTAGGTGATACAGCGCCTTCGGTACTCTCAGCTCTACGTCCGTCCCCTGTGCCTCTAGCCACGCTAGATCCACTACTTCCATCGCCTGTTCCAGTTCCTGTGTCGACAGTGAGGAGCTTAGTTCCATCTTCTTCTCCTTCTTCTACGGGTGCGGGGGCAGGTAACCCCAACCTTTCTTCTGGACCTGTTAGTTGTAATGCTTCTTCTGGCGTTGCAACTATAGGCTGCTGTTCTATAGGCTGCTGTTCTTGAGAGATATCTACATTAGTTTTAGGGAGTGATGGACCTAGGGGGTTGGGAGGACCAATCTCACCTGTTTCATCGCTTATTTCTTTTGGTGGGGGTGTTTTCTTAGAGAATCTACCCGGAACTATGATGTCTATAATACCCTGAACAAGTCCACCTACACCGCCGCCATACGATGCGGCTTCTCCTGATCCTTCAAATGTACCACGTTCTGGATTGTAACCGACAAGTTTATTTTCGATTAAATTCTGTGCTGTATTTGCTGCTGCTTCCTGTAATGCTTCAAGACCACCTGCCGCAAATATACGTTTAAGCCTTGCTATACTATCCGTTTTATCAAGAGCTTTTGCTAGAGGACCAAGTCTTATAGGAATTAGTTCAGAAATACCAACACCTGCGCCTAATAAAGCTGATTTATTACGATCCTCTTGAGACGCACCTGCGGCTCTCGCCCGTTCACTAGCCTCTCCCGCACCTGCGCCCATAGCCAGACTACCCGCGATAGGCATACCAACTCCGGGTATGAAAGCACTAGCTGCTAGAGGAGCGAATGACCCTAGTGCTTCACCAAACTTACCTGCTTCTTCACCCGCCATCATATCTTCAACGCCAAGATCGGGTTGTAGTCCAGACCTCGCACCGTACCCCAGACTACGGATAAACTCTCGGACAGGTAACTCTTGTTCTTCTGGTAGTAGTGCCGCTGCACCTAGCCCCGCAGACTCCAAGAGGTTTACAGCACCGCGTCCCGTACCCTTACCAAACTCACCTAGTGTGTTGAGAATACCTGAACCTTCACCCGGGGTAGCTGACACACCGTACTCAGACTCGTACTCCTTTGCGAACTCTGTATCGTTTTGACGTATGATGGCGTCGATACGCTGTTGTTCGTCTACGGTAGGCTCGTCTCCAGATATTTTAAAACTAAATCTACGGCCTGTAAGATCACTTTCTTGGATTACATTGCCCATGTGCTTACCCCGTCTTAGTTACATCGTAGCTTCCAAATACGTTACCACTATCAGCCCCAACACTGGCAAGAGTAGCTAACCCCGATGCGGTTCTGATCTGGTTGTTTAGGTCAGCTATCTTACGTTGTAGGTCTTTGATTATGATTGATGATTTTGCATCAGGGGGATTATCACTTCCCATAAAGGGTAACATAGCCATGTCTAGCCGAGATTGTAATTGATCTCTTTCATCTGCGAGTGCGGCTGTTTGTAACCTTGCCCCTGCAATCCCTGCCCTTGCACTTGCTGAAGCCTTCGCTGCGTCTATTTTAGCGCCCAGACCTATGATAGCTAACTTACTCTTATTATACTCTTTTTGACCTGCTCTACGCGATTTTGTAAATGCTTTAAGTGATTTACCTACACCCTCGCCAATCGTAGCAGACGGCTGCATAAGTTGTCCACCTGCTTCTACTAGAGCCATAGCTTGGTCAAATTCTCTGTCTTTTTCTAGACCTTCTAGATATTTAGACATTGACAGGTTAGAGGCTCCTGCCTGTTTGTTTTGGTTTTCTTTTATCTTGTTAACAGCGTCCTGTATGGGATCTGTCTTTGCTTCAGCAGCCTCATTTGCTTGTACAGACACATCTGGTAGGGGTTCTCTGTCTTGAGGCTGATTATCTTGTCCTTCAGCTTTTTCGCCTGATAAGTATTTATATAGAGAACCAACATCACTTGATATTTGATTTGCTATAAGCGAGCCTCTATCCTTTATATCACCACCGATCTGTGTGACTGCTTCTCCAATAGGTAAGTCCTTACCAGCCTCAAAGAGACTGCCTACACCTTTTAGTGCGGACGCTCCTGAATCCACCATGAATTCACCTAGATTTTTGTCCGTAAATGGAAGTGGGATTGCGTTAATCCCATATGGTTCTCGTTCAGGTATGTTAACACCTTCTACAAGTGTCGGCTGCATTTGATCTCGCAGTGTTCGTAAAGCGCCTTCTCGTAAGGCCGCTGCAGCGTCTGGTCCAAGTCCTTCTGTATTGTTCTCTGTTAGATCTGTCAGAGACGCTTGTGTCTTCGCTGCTTCATCTGCTGCGGCTTCTGTTGCCAGTCGATCAGAAATAGCTTGAATAGTCTCTGGACTTTCTTCTTGATACCTAGCAATGGCTCGTGCATCACCGCCTAAATAATCACTGTATATCTCACTGGGTGGTGTGTAAGTATCACTGTTAACAAAATCTATTGCTCGTCTATTTACGTCAATGGCAGCTTGTCGGGCTGGGTCTCTGGACGTAGGAGTGGAGTTATAGTAGCGATCATTTATACCCCTTAGTATGTCATCTCTTACTTCTTGAGTACGAGGGTCGCTTTGGTATATCTCTCCCTCATTAAACGCGTCTAACATATCTACAGGAGTGCTAACATTAACCATACCCCTGCCACCGTAAAAAACGTTATTTGGCCCAAACGGTTCAAGCTGTTTACTGGAATAGCCGACCTCTGGCCTATAAGAATCTCTCGGTCCTTCTGCTAGAAATTTCTTTACAGCTTCGTCTCTTGCATTTCCACCTAGCTTAACATCTCCTGTCGATAAACTTGGTATCATTGATGTAAACGGAGGCATGTTTGGTGGTGATGCCAAGTTCTTTTCTGGTGACGGTAGTGAACCTAATGTAACTTCTGGATCTGCGGTCTGCACGTTTACAAGCGAGGAGGCGAGATCGCTCTGCCCCATTTGTGGACCTTCACCAAATGGTCCTACGTTTGTCCCAGCAAAGGTACGAGGAAACTGATAATTTCCTGTAAGAGGGATTGAAGGAGTGCCTTCTGCAAATATAGGATCGTCAAACCTAGTTGGTATTCTTGTATCGGTATCACCAAGATACTTACGTAAGGCTTGTTGCGTAGCAATTTGCCCTGCTGTCTCTCTTTCTTTATCCCCTTCTGCTATCTTCTGCATGTTAAATTTACCCTTTAGAGGGCTATATCTAGCAAAATCCATAATCTTTTCGCGCGTTGTACGAGGCTTTTCTAGCTCTTCTAAACCTGTGCGTTCAGGATCTTTAGCAACTTCCATCATCTGTCTGGCAATGTATAGCAACTCTCTAGGATTATCCTTATATTGCTCATACACTTCTGGATATAACCTTTTAAGCTCTGCCACAGCTTGCTTATTCAGTTCTTCTAAGGCGTCTTTAGGTTTACCTGCGGTTTGCATCTTTGCTACGCCGCCCGTTGCCATTTGCATAACACCCGTGTTTTGTGTGTTATCCGTCTTTGCGTTCATAGCGCTGGCTAGTTGTGCTATACCACCTTGTGGCACTCCTGCAGCGTTGACTACTTCTTGAGCGACAGTCTTTGTATCATCAGCCGCTTCTCTTCGTGTTTGCTCGTCGTTTATCCGCTTTCTACGCTGTAATTCCGTAAGCACAAGAAATTGATCGTATATACCAGAGGGCATTTGTATTTCTTTGACAAGCTGCGGTTCTGAAAAAAGCTCTCTTAACTCTTTTTGCTGTTCTCCAAGATTTTTCATTACATCATCCCACGATAGAGACCTAACCCTGCTATACCTGCACCTAGTGCTTGCTGCATTGGGTTATAGTTTTGAAAGTTAGATATTTCTTTATTTGGTGCTATTGGTACACCCTGTAGTATGTTGGACAAGAACCCTAACTGATCTTTGTTAAAGTTTTGTTGTGTTAAGAAGTCTTGGTAGTTCATATCCAGACCCGCTTGTTGTTCGCCAAGCTGTGCTTTACCTATACCTTCAAGTAGTTGTGCGCCTTGAATATCACCAGCTCTACGAGAACCACCCATTGTAGCTAATTGTCCAAGACCTGTCATACCAACTTGTCTATCTGCATCAAATCCTGCTCTAGCATCTCTGAATGCAGCCTCTCTACCCGCAGCATCTATGTCGCCTAACTGTTGTTGTAAGCCCTCTTGAGCAAGATAATCAGCTACACCCTGTCTAGAACCACCAAACGCCCCTGCATTTACAGCTTGAGCATTTCTAGCCGCGCCCATACGATTAAAGTCTCTTATTGCAGCGTCCTTCTGCCTACCAACAACATTCTCCATGTAAGGATTCATATACTGATCTGCGACTGCGCCTGTAAACTGCCCGCGTCGTGATATATCTCTCATACCACCGATTGCTTCATCTAGCTCGGGCAACCCTCTGTTCGCAACGTCCCTGACCATATTTCTAGAGTCAACTATGTCTTGAAAATCGCCAGACTGGGCTATCCTTTGGCCTTGAAAAGGTTGATACTGATTAAGAGATTCAGCTTCTGTACGCTTTAATAGGTTATCTACATACGGACGTGCATACTCTGGTAACTCAGTAATGTTTGTCTGCGTACTGGACTGCGCTTGTTTATTACCCTTGCCCATCAGTCTATCTCCATCTTATAAGCAATATAGTCTGGCTTCCATCCATACTTTCTGAGCCAACGACCCCAACCTTTTCTACCGTAACCTTCTAAATATTTGCAGCTATGGATTTTAGCGTAGTGAGTTATTCTTTCCTGTGCCATAGACAACCATTCTTTCATTCTTGTACCACCTATCCAATCCATAGCCATAGCGTTGCCTTGTGGATACTCAATAAGCCTAGTTGTTATGGCTGCTACAACTTCGTCATCAGCAGTATCTATGACAACCCATAACACTAACTCGTCTTTTAATATGCAGTCTAATACATCGTTTACTTCATACTTACCTTTTGCTGTACTGACTGACTTTTTTAGCACTTTTGCTACGTTAGGCCATATACCTTTGGCATAATCCTTTGGTATTGGAGAAAATATCAGACCTGTCTGTACATCTTTCATGATAAAGCAGTTCTCATAATCTTTTCAGCGTCTATTTGTTTTGGTTGTTCAGGAGAGCCAGTAGCCTTTTTACGGATTTCTTTGCGAAAATTATCCAATTTCTCTGCCCCTGCGTCGGGGTCGCCATTACCAATTAAGGACATAGTAGGGGAATCTACCACATACTCTTTTGAACTCAATAATAAGTCTTGCTTGCCGTCTATAGTTGCAGGGATTGAATCACTCATACCATCGCCGCCACCTCTTACCTGACCGTCAGCTTTACCGCCGATGTTGTCGTATTCACCGTCACGCACGTCTGTAATTAAATCTTTTAGTGCTTCTTCGCCGTATTCGTTTACAAACATAGCGAGTGCTATGGACGCTTGTTGTTCGGGTATGTTTCCTTTTAAGGCGTTTACAGCGTTTACGATGATGTCTTTTTCGTTAACGTCAGGCATACCCATCTGCTCTTCTGGCATGTCTGGCATATCCCCACCCTTGGCAAAAGTAGCTATACCACCTTTAGAC
>Ga0115011_10003457_pt1 | contig 10763 bp, 11 predicted proteins | sample TroAtlMetagenome_2_FD_88705 | JGI IMG/M metagenome (GOLD analysis project Ga0115011, IMG submission 88705) | Marine eukaryotic phytoplankton communities from Atlantic Ocean - Tropical Atlantic ANT8 Metagenome | ecosystem: Environmental > Aquatic > Marine > Oceanic | place: Tropical Atlantic... | reverse complement strand
CCCCTCACTCCTGTTAAGGGATTCTCTTCCTTAAGTTGTCCAAGGTTGTCCTTAAAATCATCCTGACTCATCGTGTTTCCCTGTGACGCCATTAATAATATCCCTACCAAGAATTCCCGCTAGTCAGAATTACAATAAATTAAGGAGAAAATAAGGAGTTAATATGATCTAAAAATAAAAAAGCCATACAAATCAATGGCATTAGACTTTAGTCTAGATATAAACCACGAAAAAAAACCCACATTTCCTACACTTTTGTAGGAAATGTCGTACAAAGCTTGTCGTCATTATGACCAATTGCGAATTTTGTGGCGTCTGTCATTCGAAACGAGAATCTCGTTCAAGAGAAGAATTGCACAAATTTACATCAACATGAGAAAGTCATGGCTCACTTTAGTATTGAGCTTAGTTAGTTTGCACGTAAAATTAAGCGCTCATGAAAAGAGGAGCGAAGACTCCTCTTTTGTGGAAAGGCTTAGTCGTTATTTATTGTGGATAAATGCTCAGCTAAACCGGGTATGAAGTCAGCACCATGAATGACTTCTATGCTTGAGTTACTGAAATCATCGCCTATGGGCTCTATCCTGCCTCCCAAACAAGCGCCCAAAAAGGCTTCAGTAACGGCAAAAAATGAAAGGTTATTTTCCGGCTTATTAAAACCATGTCCCTCATCAGGGTAGAGTACATAAGTGACTGGAATATCGCGCTCTTTCATTGCATCTACAATTTGGTCAGATTCTGTTTGTTTCACCCTTGGGTCGTTTGCACCTTGCCCTATAAGCAAGGGTTTGATGATTTTGTCTACATGAGTGATGGGGGAACGTGACTTTAACAGGGCTAAACCTTCTTCAGTGTTAGGATCGCCAATGGTCTGGTAAAATATTTGGCGAAAACTCTCCCAGTAAGGGGGAATAGAATTAAGTAAGGTCTCTAAGTTGGACGGGCCAACAATATCTACTCCGCATTTAAAGGCGTCAGGCGTAAATGTCAGGCCGGTCAATGTGGCATAGCCACCATAACTTCCTCCCATAATAGCCACTTCATCTGTTGTTGTTATACCGCGGGAAACCGCCCAATTTTTTGCATCGATTAAGTCATCATGCATTGCGCCGGCCCATTCTTTATTCCCAGCATTTAAAAAGTCTTTACCGAACCCTGTCGAGCCGCGAAAGTTAACTTGTAAAACGCTATAGCCACGATTGGTTAACCATTGGGGCATAGCACCAAAACCAAATTCATCCCGAGCCCAAGGACCCCCATGGACCAGTAATACCATTGGAGAAGCATGTTCAGCTATACCGTCTTGATTTGGGTCAGAAGTCAAAGGCAACGACAAATAGCTCACTAAGTCTAAGTTGTCCCGAGAAGGGATAACGACGCCGTGCATAGTTGATAATGGAAGAGTGTCGATTTCTGGTTGAGTGATAAATAAATCGTTTAATGTGCCCTCTATGGTGTTAAATACTTTGTAGACGGGTGACTGGTTGCTGTTATCGGTAAATACGGTCCAGAGGGAGTTATCTAATGTTTGTGCCAACACTTGGGAACCACCACTAAGTTGGCTGTTTAATTGACTGATCTTTTTGGTAAACGTATCGTCAATAGCGTACCAGACAGGACTAATGTAATTTAACGCATACGCTAGAGGTCGATGGTCCCGAGGAGAAAATAACACATTAGACACATCTACTTTTTCGTCGCTGGCGATAACTTCAACCGTATCTTGCCCTATTGGGAGATACACAAGAGCTGCGGTATTACGCTCTCGGGTATCGAGCATATATATGCCGCGATTTTCATTATCAAAGCCAAGAATAGTGGTGGTTTGTACATCTGAAAATGGAATACTAAACCACAGGTTCCATTTGTTATTCGATCTGCTAAACACTTGATTTGAGCCATCTGCAGCGGACTTTACCGCAAGGCGTATCGTCAAGTCATTGTCTAGTTCGTAATACCCATAGCCATCATTCTGCTCAAGTAACGTACGCTCACCTGTTGCCACATTTACGCTGTAGATATCATGCCACTTAGGATCGCGATCGTTCATTCCTACTATGACTACACCCGGATGATGTTCGCTTTGTTTCATCTGGGCGGCTTGTACCCCATCATAGGGCGTTAAATCTGCTATCTCGCCACTATCAATATCAATTCGATAGAGATGCCAGTTTTCATCACCATTTTTGTCTTGAGTGAAAAAAATCTGTCGACTGTCTAATGACCAAAAATGAGTGGGAATTCCGCGCCCTGTATCTTGGGTCATCGGCTTGGCGTTAGCGATATCCCCGAGTTCGGCCACCCAAAGATTCATTACGCCTTCGACCGGCGCTCTGAAACTCATTTTATTACCATCTGGGCTAATTCTGCCCTGATAGCGACTTGGGTTTCCAAGCAAAACTTGCCGTGAAATTAGTGAAGGTGAAACTGCTTTGAGTTCAGTTGAGAGTACTTTTGCGCTTTTGGACTGTAATGTCTGATTTGTACAAGCGACTATCGAAATTAGGCCGCTAATAATTATTGCACCGTATAATAGCTTTTTCATGGAGTTCCCTTAAATTTGGTATTTAAAAGTGGCCCAATACCGCTTACAACACTCTTGGTCCTTGTGTATTTGCATTATAAATATAGCTTAAAAATCACCCTACAGAATCAGCTTATTGGTTATCCCTTGCTTGCTTCACATGCAGCTGAAAGAGATCCTCATTTCGAATGATGATTGCCAAGGCGTTTTCAAGCGCACTAAAGCAAAGTATTTTTGTTGCTTTGATTGATCACGGAAAAAGACTTCACTAGAATACTGTATAAATAACCAGTATCTTTTTTAGAAGTGTATGCTTAAATTTATCCCTATCACTGCACAAGCGGGCATTGTAGGCTTCGAATCGCCAGCAGCAGAATATACAGAGCTAGGCCTAAGTCTAGACTCCCTCCTTATCGATAAACCGGCTGCTACTTTCATTGGCTACGCACAAGGCAAGTCGATGATGGACGATGGCATTCACGATGGCGACCTGCTGATTGTCTCAAGGGCTGAAGACATTTCAGACATGTGCATTATTGTGGCGACCTTAAACGGCGAGTTCGTGTGTAAGCGTGTAGACAAACGCCACGGCTGCCTGCGCTCTTCATCCTCATTGTACAAACCCTACTTTTTAAAAGAAGGCGATGAGTTTTCAATAGAGGGGGTGGTAACGCGCTCTATTAGGCTTCACAAAAAGCTTTCCCACCGACTAGGAGGTGAGTAGTGTTTGCGCTGGTAGATGTCACGTCCATGTATGCATCAGTAGAGAAAATCTACAACCCTAACCTGCGAAACAAACCCGTTATGGTTTTGAGCAATAATGATGGCTGTGTGGTCGCGGCCTGCCCTATTGCCAAAAGGTTAGGGTTTAAAAAGTTCGTTCCCTACTTTCAGGTCAAAGAGGAAGCCAAAAAAGCTGGGGTTGTTGTGTGCTCGTCTAACTATGAGTTGTACGCAGACGTGTCTTCAAAAATGTTTTCTGTGATGGCGCAATTCTGTGATGAATTGCACGAATACAGTATTGATGAAGCTTTCATGCGCTTTTCGCCACGCCTAAATGATAGCGAATGGCTGGCCCTTGGCTATGAGATAAGAAAAACCATTTGGCGCGAGGTAAAGCTTCCCGTGGGTGTTGGATTTGGTCCCACTCCAACCCTTGCTAAAGCCGCTAATCACGCTGCAAAAAAGCTAGACGGTTTTCGAGGTTCAGCGGTTATTAATACGCCACAGGAAAAGCAGGCATTATTATCCCGAATGGCAGTGGCAGATGTATGGGGTATTGGTGGGCGTTTGGAAAAACGATTGATGGCCATGGGCATTAATAATGCCTACACACTGTCACAACAATCCCCCGCTAAAATGCGTAAGTATTTCTCTATCGTACTAGAGAACACCGTTAGAGAACTTCAAGGTGAATTACGACTGGCATGGGATGAAATAAGACCTGCAAAAAAAGAAATTTACAGCACCCGTAGTTTTGGAAATAGAGTGACCACACAAGATGAATTAAGAGCAGCGTTAGCAACCCACGCTGAAATAGCCACTAAAAAGCTCCGCGCTCAACACTCCCTCGCTCACAGCGCCACCTTCTTTGCGGCAAATTCGCCTCATGACGATGGCAGGTATGTAAAGCAATCGGCGCTTTCTAACTTTGCTGTGCCTACCAATGATACGCGGCATATTATTCACGCAGCATCTGAAGCGCTCAATAAACTGTTTATTCCAGGAGTGCGGTATTACAAAGTGGGAGTGGGTCTGTTGGACATTCGCGACGAGACAAATCGCCAAGACGATTTGTTTTCGCCCAGTACGGATAACGCAGCATTAATGGCTGTACTTGATAGTACCAATGCAAGGTACGGCAGAAACACGATGCATTTTGGCGCTAGGGGCTTTCAACAAAAATTTGCCATGAAAAGGGACTTTTTAACGAAAAGAGCCACTACACGCTGGGAAGAAATACCAAGAATTAAATGTTGAGATGTCAGATAGCTTGCGTTGCCTACAAGTAACTTAAAACTTTTGAGCAAAATACGCCATGATTTCAGCTTTGGTCATTTCTTTCGTTTTATTAGAAAAGCAATAATAGTGTGGGCGTTGATCGCTGAAGTACTGCATATCCATTTCTAACCCATCTAGTGCTTGAAATATACCGACAGGAATATTGTACTCGCCGGTCTCATTGAGCCTATAAAACAGATGGGAACCACAGTTGCCACAAAAACCGCGAGAAGCCCATTCTGACGACTGATGAATGCTTACGTTATCACCAGCAGAAGTTGTATCTTCGAATTTGACCTGCGTACCGCATTGTAATGCGAACAGCGCCGAACCGCCCCACTGCCTGCAAGACTCACAATGGCAAACAGTGAATTTAGGATTAATGTTCTCTGCAACAACGTTAATAGCCCCACACAGGCAAGTTCCTTGCGCGCTTAGCATCAGCGTACTTCCTTGTTGATAAAACGACGTAAAATTCTAACCTAATTTACTCAATTTTTTGTGACTATTTATGCAGGCTTTCGCCTAAACATTACCTCTCCTTTCACGTGAGATAGACTTAGCTCTCCCACCACATCATAGCTATCATCATTAAAAAAGGGCTTATGTTTCGCGATAGTAACAAACACGGCCACCCCTTCACTTTTAGCATCTTCTTCCACCACACTGTCGATAGCACCCAATAGTGTATGACCTAGCCCATGGTGCTGATAATCAGGGTGAACGGCAATAAAACTTAACATATGAAAGTTAACCGCAGGGACTAGTGCGCGAACTTTTTCTTCTTTTTCTAGCATTTGCTTTGTGCCAAAAAGGCCAGCGGTAAGTAGCATACGCAAACGCCAATGCCAGTAACGCCCAGAACCAAATGCAGCGTCTGGCGCGGTAAGGCAAGCAACCGCGAGTAGTCGCTCGCCATCGAACAACCCAACAATAGGCTGTTCTGCTACCCAAAAAGCGTTTAACTCTTCTCTGATAGCAGAACGCAACCGGCTCTCATAACCTTCTTTTTCAGCTTGAAATATGTCGGTAAAAAGTGGGTCATCTACGTACGCATTAAATAATATAGAGGCAGCAACCTTCAAATCATCCACGCCAAGGTAAATTGCTTTAATAGCCTCAAGGGAAGACACAAGTGGCTGCAATGCTTCATTAGCATTAGGTTCGTTGGCTATGGGATTATCACCCCCTTGTGTATTCATCACTTTGCTGTCGGTTAGCGTGTCGTTTGTCATGGGTGCTGCCCTCATTAATCTACGAATTTATAGTCACAGAAAGCAAAAAGTGACCAATTAATGGTCACTTTACGGTAAAAACACCCAGATGTTAAATTAATGTTACCATCAATTCATTAGGTGGTAAGCGCTATCACCCCAACCTACTAGGCCACTATCTTTAAATACTATTGGGGTACATTCATCTTTCGTTGTTATACCATCACCCATGGTTCTTTGTGTACGATAAAACAAAACGCGATAGGTACCGTCTTGCTTTTCATAAAGCTCGTTGAAATCAGCCACACCCATTTTTCTTAATACGCTTTCATAGCTCATTCCTGTTTCAAGGTTCGAGATATGTTTGCGGTTATTGTATTCTCGGTCTTCTACATCAGTACCGTAATGGCTATCACTTCCCCCACCTACCGATACCACGCAACCGGTAAGTAAAAATGATGATGCTAATGCGAGTGGTAAGATAATCGATTTCATGTGATTTCCTCTAATTTTTATCGTTTATAGTCTTGTTATATGCAATAGGGTAATCAAGAATGAGACCAACTATTTAAGGCATTGTTTTTAATGAATTTATTTTAAATCAGTGATGATTAAAATCATAAAGCATGGTTTATTACATTAATTAATGGTCAGTTTGACACAAATTATTGGTTAAAAACCCTAGCGAAATCAAGCTGAAATGGATAAGCTGAACGTCTTGTAATTTATTGGCCAACGAAATGTCACTGCAAAATAATAATCTGCAGAAATTAATGATTGTATGTCAGCAAATGGTGCAAAAAGGGACGTCGCCTTCTGTTGCACTACTTAGAGCAAAAGCGCCTTTTAAAGCATCGGTAACAGAGGCTATTGAAGCTATTAAACATTTCAATGCTGCCAATGGTGCATCTGATCCCGCATCTATTAACGGGAAGGACGTAGAAACAATTGTCTCGCTTTCAAAGCGGGTTGCGGTGCTTGAACAGCAAATGACGATGCTACAGCAGCGGCTAGAGGCATCTATCAAGTAAGCCCTTGTTAATAGAGCATAATCTCTTATTACAGCAAAACCACTTAATGGATATATGACGCTGCTCGCCTTCAGTGCCACCTACTTCAGCACCACCTATATTGGCAACGACACGCCGTGTTTATTCTAAACGGCATGACACAGGAACTTATTCAGGTCGTAGCGTGGCGATAAATTCCGGTAGGCTTGGCGAAATAACTTTTTTAGGTGGTCTTCCAACTTGTTCTAGTACCACTTCTCCAGTGCTATTTAACACACTTAAAACAAAATCATCTTCATCGGTTAATGCAAAAAAGAGTGTGGGCTCTTGTTTTAGCCTCTTTTTCATTAACAGGTGACCAATTAAATTTTGTTGAAGCCGCTCAAAGTCTTCTTCATTCCAAACTTGCAATAGCTCGCAAGACCCATGCTCAGCTACTACCGGTAAATTATTACTGAAAAATTGAGTAAAGAACTGACAAAAATCTGCGTCCAGCGTAATGTCCAATGCCTCTTCGACATTTTTAAAACTTAGCGCTGAATGCTGACTATCACTTTGGCGCTTAGGCTCCCACGGTACCAATTCTCCTTCATCTCCCTGCTTTAAGTAGCAAGGTGAGGGCCATTGACTATCATAAGGTGTGGTCAGCAGACTACCACTGCCCGAGTAGCGAGAAGTGAATGCACCGATAAGTTGGGTTAATTCGTTACTAATTGTTAAGGCCATTATGGGGTTACACCAATATTTTTGAGGTACACTATAGGTATAAGGTGCCAAGTTCAAGTAAGACGGCACATCTAAAATGGTTAAAATATATAGGTAAATATGACTTCGAAGGTAAACGATAGAATTTCTATTTCTGCCCCCAAAGATCTTTCACTGGGGAAGCAGGTTGAATATGAATTTCATTACAACCCCGACCTACTTCAGGGCGTGCCCCGTAGCTTAAGCCGAGATACGTTATCGTTGAATGCTGATGCCCTGCCCTTTACCGGTATTGATACATGGACTGGGTATGAGCTGTCTTGGCTTAACAAAAAGGGAAAGCCTAACGTAGCCTTGCTTGAATGTTATGTACCTATCACCTCTGCAAATCTCATAGAGTCGAAATCATTCAAGTTGTATTTAAACAGCTTCAATCAAACCGCTTTTGAAAGCCCTGAAGATGTGCGCGCCACATTGGCATCAGACCTATCAAAGTGCGCGGGTGAACCCGTGGTGGTTAACTTAACACTTCCCAATCAATTCAATACACTCACATTCAAAGAATTTGAAGGTGTACTGCTTGATGAACTTGATATCGCTGTTGAAACTTACGAGCCTGACACTTCGCTATTAAAAGTAACGGGCGATAAAAAAGCTGAAACCTTGGTTTCCCATTTGCTTAAATCGAATTGCCTTATTACCAGTCAGCCTGACTGGGCAAGCGTGCAAATTCGTTATGAAGGGAACGGCTTAGATCATGAAGGCTTATTAAAATATTTGATTAGCTTCAGACAACACAATGAGTTTCATGAACAGTGTGTAGAGCGTATTTATTGTGACATCATGCAACACTGCCAACCTGAGAAGTTGACAGTATGCGCACGTTACACTAGGCGAGGAGGACTGGACATTAATCCTTTCCGTTCAAATTTTGAAACGCCCTATGCAAATAAAAGGCAAGCTCGCCAGTAATTTAGCGCACAGATTTAATACAAATCACTAAATGTGCAGGATGACTTCACCTAAGGTTGAGTAAACAACGATTATGGACGCCAAACAGCTTCAAACTTACAAGCAACACAATACGCTACTTTCACAATTTATCGTTCGCTTGTCCGCCTTTTATGAAGGTTTTTCCGACAAAATTGATAGTGAACTACAAATATTGAGAGGGCATTTGTCTGGTACGCCAAACTTTACTCTTGCCACGGTGAGCATCAATAAGCTTAATAGCGCGCTTCAACACCAAGAACTGACATTAAAAAAATACAGTATTGAAACCGTCGCATTGCTAGAGAGTGCAACTAAGCGCCTTCAAAAAGCAGTGTTTGAAGACGAAGCTCTTAAAAAGCGAGCTACACAGCAATTGATAACCCTGAACCAGCCGGTTGGGGATATTTTTAGTATTTACAAGCTGTTCCAGCAAGCTATTGAGTTGCATCATGCAGCATTGGCGAGTAGCGCAGCAAGTGAGCCTGCGGTTGAAAATAGTAAAGGTGAAGCACCTGCACTGGAAAATAGTAAAGAAAGCAATAAAGACAATACGGTAAACCCGCTTTATAAGTCTATTTTAGAGGAACTAAACCAACTTATTGCCAGCTACGCCCAACGCCAACCTGATGATAGTCAATTGGTTGATATACAGAAAAAACTAACGGAAGGCATGTCAGAAGACCAACTGCTTAAAAGCTGTGTTGTTATTCTTCGAATGATAGTGCAAGACGCCATGGCTGAAGCCAGCTTAACCGGCAAAGTTATTCAAAGCTTGCATAACTCCTTAGGCAAAATGGGCGGAGACATTCAGCTTAGCATGGACAATAGCCGCACTCAGTTTGAGCAGCGACAAGTTGGTAATGCTCAATTGCAATCACATATCGAAAGTATTGAAGAGGCGGTATCACATAGCGACTCTTTGGAATCACTTAAAGAGCACACCCAATTCTGTGTTCAAAATATTGCCAGTACATTGAATGAACAAGCGCAGCTAGACTCTCAAGGTCAAGAGTCTTTAATGGGGTTACTTGGCTCAATGCAGAGCAGAATTGAGCAGCTTCAAAAACAGACGCAAACCTATAAAAAGAAGCTAGCTGAACAAATGATGCTCAGCCAAACCGACCCGCTTACCCGCTTACCCAATCGCCAAGCTTACAATGAAAAGTTATCAAAGGCGGTTCAGTTTTGGCAAGATAACGGTGATGACTTAGCGGTGGCCGTCATCGACATAGATCACTTTAAGTCAATCAACGACCGGTTCGGTCATGCTGCCGGTGATAAAACACTACAAGTGGTAGGAAAGAATCTTAAGCAGCAGCTAACAAAGAACACCTTTATGGCGCGTTGGGGCGGTGAAGAATTTGTTTTGCTTCTGCCAGGTATGGATAAGCAAAAAGTCACCAGTTTGCTTGAAACCATGAGAACTAAACTCGCCTCTTTACCGTTTAAGTTTAAGCAAGAAAAAGTCACCATAACGGCATCATTTGGCGCTTCATTTTTCAAAAAAGGGGACACACCAGACGCCGTTTTTGAACGGGCTGATAACTTGCTATACCAAGCCAAAAATAGCGGTCGAAATCGCGTTATCACTGACAGAGACGAATAAGTATGAAGAAAGTGCAGTTAAATCCTGTTGGTTGGATGAGTCAGTTGTCGCAAATTGAAGTGGCTCAATTGCAAGATACAACAAATAGCGCACTTTACGGCATGTTTCGAAACTGTTGTTTAGCAGTACTCAATAGTGGTGTCGATGAAGATGATTATGAGGTGCTATTTGCGCCTTACGAAAATTTTGATATCAAGTTGGTTCGAAGAGAGCGTGGCGTCAAAATTGAATTGGTAAATCCACCCGAAGTGGCTTTTGTTGATGGCACCTTGGTTACAGGTGTGCATGAGCATATTTTTGCAGTGCTTCGCGACCTGCTTTTTATGGGTAATAAGTATGCTTTTACCCACAAAAGTGCGCCTGTCGATAGTGTGAGCATTACCGACATGGTGTTTGACATGTTACGTCATGCTAAGGCACTTGAAGGAAACGATAGCCTTAATACTGTGGTGTGCTGGGGCGGGCATTCTATTAATCTAACTGAGTATAAATATACAAAAGAAGTGGGGTACCAGTTAGGGCTTAGAGAAATGAACATTTGCACAGGCTGTGGACCAGGTGCAATGAAGGGCCCCATGAAAGGAGCCACCATTGGGCATGCTAAACAACGATATAAGGCAGGCCGTTACATTGGTATTTCTGAGCCTAGCATTATTGCAGCAGAGCCACCCAATGCGATTGTTAATGAACTCGTCATCATGCCAGATATT
>Ga0115011_10003454_pt1 | contig 10767 bp, 6 predicted proteins | sample TroAtlMetagenome_2_FD_88705 | JGI IMG/M metagenome (GOLD analysis project Ga0115011, IMG submission 88705) | Marine eukaryotic phytoplankton communities from Atlantic Ocean - Tropical Atlantic ANT8 Metagenome | ecosystem: Environmental > Aquatic > Marine > Oceanic | place: Tropical Atlantic... | reverse complement strand
TTTTCTTGTCTCTGATGTCGCCGCTGTTATCCAGGATTTAGGTGAAGAAAAAGCAACCATTGTGGGCCACGATTGGGGAGGCATTGTTTCCTGGCAGTTCGCTTTTGCGCTTCCACAAATGGTCGAGAATTTGGTCATCTTAAATCTTCCGCACCCAAATGGTTTAGCGCGAGAACTTGCAAACAATGCTGAGCAGCAACAAAATAGTGGGTATGCGCGAACTTTTATAGCTGGCTCTTCTAGCGATCCCGATATTTTATTTGGCGGCCCCATGACCGCGCAAACTTTAGCCTTTTGGGTAGCGGATCAAGATGCTAGACAGAAGTATGTCGGTGCCTTTGAAAAATCCAGCTTTGATGGAATGCTCGCCTACTACAAACAGAATTATCCACGCACGTCGGGCGACACCCCAGAGCCACCCCCAGCGCCACAATTAAATGTTCCCCTACTAGTCTTTCATGGCTTACAAGACACGGCATTACATTCTGACGGCTTAAACAACACATGGGATTGGAACGACATGGACACCACTATTGTTTCAGCACCTACCGCCAGTCACTTTGTCCAACAAGATGCCGCTGAACTAGTAACAACAACGCTAAAATGGTGGTTAATGGCAAGGGAATAGCCTAATCCTATTTTTTAATAACCGTAGCCCAACTATTCAGCGTAGGCAAAAAAAATATATTTAAATTAGTTAACCCGTAACTTAGATTGAGGAATAGTAATGAAGAGAAATTTACTTTGTATATTGAGTTTATTCGTAGGCTCCCAAACATTTGCAGCAGACCCCGCAGCTACTCGAGGAAAAATTGAGCAAGCCCTCGGTGGAAGTGTTCGCGACGCGGCAGAAGTTGCTCGCGACGCTAATAGAAAACCTGGAGAAGTACTGGAGTTTTTTGGCCTTGAAGATGACATGAAAGTTTTAGAAATCTCCCCTGCTACTGGGTACTGGTCAAAGTTTTTAGGGCCTACTCTGTGTGGAAACGGAGGCGAATTAGTGTTCTCTGTTGGCGTAAGCGATAATTTCAAGAATGATGTAATGCCACTAGATGGACTCGAGTGCACCTCAGCAATAAATGATGACATTACTTTGAGAAATCTTCCCGGATTTTCATTTGATGACAGCCAATTTGATATGGTTCTCACATTCTGGAATCTACACAATCCTTCGGTGGAAGGTAGAAAAAATCTTAATGAGGCAGTCTTTAGGGCGTTAAAACCGGGTGGCATCTATGGAGCAGTAGATCATACGCGTCGACACCTTGAGCCTACATCACGCGAGGCAGAAAATGGCCGCCGATTAGACCCGGTTCTGATAATTAAGGAGATGATCGACGTAGGGTTTGAGTTCGTTGACTTTAGCCCAATGCATTACCATCCCGAGGATGACTTATCTAAAGAGGTGGGCACACCGGGAGTCAGAGGTAGTACCGACCGTTTCACAATGAAATTCCGAAAACCATAAATGAAACATTTAAAAAGGGAGACGCGCGCTCCCTTTTTAATTAAATCACTGCCAAAGAAAAATTTACTATGACGTCAATAATTTATCCCACGACCAACCTAAAACAAGTAGAGCAACTTAATATAGTTAAAGGCGAAGGCATATATGTCTATGATGATGCCGGGAACCAATATTTGGAAGGACTCGCGGGACTTTGGTGTGCATCTTTGGGATATGGAAACGAAGAGCTTATCGATGCGATTACGACTCAACTTAAGACCCTGTCCTACTCGCATATGTTTGGAGGGCGCACCCATAAAATAGTTATGCAGCTCGCCGAAAAATTAAGCTCTATGATTCCGATTGAAAACCCTAGGATATTTTTTGCAAATTCTGGGAGTGAAGCAAACGACTCGCATATCAAAATGTTGCGATATTATTTTAACGTCACAGGGGAGCCCAAAAAGAAAAAAATAATTGCACTAGAGAATGCGTACCATGGGATAACGGTTGCAGCTGCGGCTCTCACTGGATTGCCAGCGAATCACACACATTTTGACTTACCCGTCGAGCACCTTGGCATTCTTAGAGCTGATTCACCTCATTATTATCGAGGAAGAAAAGACAATGAGAGTGAGCGTGAGTTTTGTGATCGTATTATTCAAAACTTAGAAAACCTAATTTTAAGAGAGGGGCCGGAAACTATAGCAGCATTTGTTGCGGAGCCTATTGGAGGAGCTGGGGGAGTGGTTGTAGCTCCAGAAAATTATTTCCCAGAGGTAGAAAATCTCCTTACCAAATACGATATTATGATGTGGAGCGATGAGGTTATTTGCGGTTTTGGTAGAACTGGAAAAGATTTTGGCTGCAATACCATGAGATTTAAACCCCAACTACTCACAATAGCCAAACAATTATCTTCTGCCTACCTGCCAATAAGCGCGAGTGTTATACCCGAATACATGTACGAAGCCATGGTAGAGCCCAGCGCCAAAGTGGGAGTATTTGGTCATGGTTATACCTACACCGGTCACCCAGCGGCCTGCGCTGCTGCTTTAAAAACTCTAGAAATTTATAAGCGAGACAATCTGTTCGATCACGCTTCGAAGATGGGCGTTTATTTGCAACAAAGGCTAGAAGAGTTTGCTACTCATGCCCTGGTAGGAGAAGTTAGGGGCCGAGGGCTGTTAGGTGCGATTGAACTAGTAGCAAATAAAAAGACAGGGCAAGGATTTGATGACGCTTCTGTCGGCGCTTATGCAAAGCAGGCCTGCCAAGATCATGGATTATTAATCCGAGCGGTTGGAGGAAACTCTATCGCCTTTTGCCCTCCACTAATCATTAATACCGAGCAAATAGATGAAATGATAGATAAATTTAGTAAAGCGCTACAGCAAACTCTTGATTATTGTTTTGCTGAAGACCTAATTGTTAATTAGAACCCCAAAAAAGAGTAACGCCATGCCCGCCAAACATAAAACAACCATTATTTTCTTTGCTCTCTCGATTCTAACAAGCTGTGGCCAAGACAATTCCGAGTCTTCTTCAAATAAAAATCAAATTGTTGATTTAGTGTTAACCAACGGTAAGGTATTAGTCGTTGATAATGCGTTTTCTATTCATGACACATTAGTAGTCAATGAGGGGCGAATTATAACAACTGGTGCAGCGGGCTTAGCCGCAGAATATTTGGCCGAGGAAGTCATAGATCTAGGTGGCAAAGTTGTGATGCCGGGTTTCAATGACTCGCATACACATATACGTGGCCGGCCTCAACGCTATATTGAACTGGGCGACGTTACCTCGATAGTAGAAATTCAGGATCTAATTCGCGACAAAATTTCAGAAATAGGAGAAGGCGAATGGATCACCGGTTATGGCTGGTCGGAAGATGAGCTCGATGAAGGAAGAAGGCCTCTGCGCAGTGATTTAGATTTAGCGGCGCCAAAAAACCCAGTAATTCTTACAAGAGCCGGTGGGCACAGTGCGGTTGCAAACAGTCTTGGCCTCGATCTTGCTGACGTTACCCTAGAGACGCCTCAACCCGATGGGGGAGTTATAGAAAGAGGAGACGATGGAGAACTTAACGGCGTAATTCGAGAACGCCAAGAGATAGTTAGCAGGCTCGTTCCAGAATCAACTTACGATGAAATAATCACTAGCCTTGAAATAAATTTAAACGACTTACTCCGCTTAGGGATAACCTCCATTACTGATGCGTCTAAACCTCCTAGTCAATTCGCTATGTGGGAAGAGCTATATGCGAATGCAAAACTTCCACTACCCCGTTCCCAAGTGCAATTCCAATGGTTCGACGTTGATGGGATTAACGAAGTAAAAGCCCGCGTCGGCGACGGGACAGAATTTTTAAAAGTTGGGCCAATAAAGGTTTTTGCCGATGGCGGATTTACTGGCCCAGCAGCATACACGCTCGAGCCATATAGAAACCAAGGTGAATACCGTGGTTACCTAAATATGCCAGAACAGGAATTAGTTGAACATCTTAACGAGATACATGATGCGGGTTGGCAAATGGGCATTCATGCAATTGGCGATGCCGCGATTGTTTTAGTTGTAAATACGCTCGCCGACGCTCTTGAGCGCAACCCCAGGGAAGACCATCGCCATTATCTAAACCATTTCTCGATGAGGCCGCCAGAACTAACAATGGAACTTATGGCGGAGCACCAAATTCATATCACCCAGCAACCAAATTTCACTTACACTCTGGAAGGCCGATACTCTGAAAATCTTGATGGGTGGAGGCTACAGCATAACAATCCATTAAGGTCCCCCATGGATCATGGGATAACGGTCGCAATCTCAAGCGATATCTTACCGATCGGACCTATGGTCGGAATTTATGCTGCAGTATCTCGCAAAGGCATGACCGGCAACGTTTATGGGCCAGATGAAGCAATTACTCGAGAGGAAGCGATAAGGGCTTATACCGCATCAGGCGCCTTTTTAAATTTCGAAGAAAATCTGAAGGGATCGCTAGAACCTGGGAAATTTGCTGACATGATTGTCCTTTCTGAAGATATTCTGACCGTCGATGAAGAAAGAATAATGGATATAGTCATTGAACAAACTTATGTGAATGGTGAGTTAGTTTACAGTCACGAGTAAAATACAAAACATTGATTTTCAAAAACTTGGACCTCAGAGAAAATTGAACCGACCTATAAGCCTTATATTTTTTTATCTGCTAGTTACAACAACTCATAGTGCAGAAAACCCTGACCTTACACTTGAAACAAAAGATGGCTTGGCGATTCATATTCATAGTCAAGTAAGTCCAATTCAAATAAACCAAATGCATAGCTGGCACGTAGAAATTAAGAGCGCTGACTCTCTTCCAGTAACCAATGCTTCAGTGTCTATCCAAGGGGGGATGCCCGAGCACGACCATGGATTACCTACGCAACCAAGAGTTATTGAAGAAATAAAACCAGGAACTTATCTACTTCAAGGCGTGAGATTTCATATGCCAGGAAAATGGCGAATTACCATTTCTATAGAAACTGAATCTAAACAGACTATCGAAAATCTGGAATTCATTTTGTGAAAAAAATTGTAATTATCTTTTTTGCAAGCGGCATCATTGCTTATGCACTACAAGAATTCCCAATACTAGGAGGGCCTCAAACGTGGTCGTTGTCCCAGATCAATCTCTTAAAATCACTCTCTTTAAGCACACTTCCAGACCTTCCGCTCGACCCAAGTAATCAAGTAGCCGAAGATGACAACGCAGCTGAATTTGGACACGCACTTTTTTTCGATGTTCGTTTAAGCGGCAACAATAACGTCGCTTGCGCGACCTGCCATCAACCAGACAAAATGTTCACAGACGGGCTAACATTAGCTATAGGAAGTACGATCGGCACACGTCATACGCCAAGCCTCGTTGGTGTAGCACATAGCCCATGGTTTTACTGGGACGGAAGAAAAGACAGCCAATGGGCACAAGCGCTGTCTCCCCTAGAAGCTTCTCACGAACATAACACTAATAGGTTCGATGTGGCCCGCTTGATTAACAATGACGAATACTATGCCGAAAAATACACATCAATTTTTGGCAGCCTTCCAAGAATTCTTAAAAAAACTAATGGAACTGCTCCGCTCGAAAATACAGAATCAAAAATCGCGTGGAAAAATCTAAATCAAAATCAACAAATTCAGGTAACTACAGTTTTTGTAAATGTAGGAAAAGCACTCGCCGCTTATCAGCGCAAACTGTTGCCCGGGCGAAGTCGCATTGATGACTACATTGATCAGATTGCTCAAACGGGCACGCCAACGGAAGAATATTTATCTTCAGAAGAAATAGCCGGCCTAGCACTCTTTATAGGCAAAGCTCAGTGCATAACATGTCATAACGGTCCGCTACTAACTAATCATGAATTTCATAATACTGGAGTTCTAACGATTAGCGGTCAGCTTCCTTCAATGGGGCGGTATGATGGTATTCGCTTGGCCCGTGTCGACCCCTTTAATTGCCTAGGCGGGTTTAGTGATGCCGACGATGAAGAATGCGTGGAATTAAGTTTTGCTCGGGACACTAACGACCTTGTAGGAGCACAAAAAACTCCAACTTTAAGGAATATCAAAGAAACTGCCCCGTATATGCACGGCGGACAACTTAAAAATTTGCTAGAAGTTATGGATCACTACAATAGGGCTCCAGTTTCACTTCTAAGTCACAATGAATCAAAACCGCTGGACTTAAGGCCATTTCAGCTGCGTCAGCTAGAAGCACTTATGAGCTCATTTAGTGCGCCCCTAGCCACGGAAGAGAAATGGCTTAACCCACCCTAATTAAATTATTCTGGTAACGCAAAAACCCAAACCACACCACCTTGTGGCACAAAAGTACGCGTTCCTCGTTGCTGATCTATTCGAGCGGTCATTCCGGCCGCATCGACACCCCAACCAGACTGCACTGCCACATATTGCTTACCATTTACCGAATAAGTAGAGGGAACACCTATGATCCCCGAATTAGTCCGGAATCGCCAAACCTCTTCGCCGGTGGTCGCATCATGAGCACGAAAAAAACGATCACTGGTACCCCCACTAAAAATCAGGTTACCACCAGTAGTCAAAATACCGCCCCAATTATGAGACTGGAACTCAACAGACCATACTTCCTCCCCGCTATTCATGTCCCAGGCTTGAATCTCACCGATATTGCCTTCCGGATCACGCAAAGTGAACTCCGTTCGGGCCCCGGTATATGAACTACCAGGCATATAAGTAACTTCTCGACCCTCAATAACTCCACAATGATTTTCATTTACGGGGATATAAACTAACCCTGTACCTGGATTGTAAGCAGCTGGGGGCCAATCTTTCCCCCCCCACAACGAAGGACAAAAATCCACGGACTCACCGGTTGCGGGTGTGTGATTTGGATCATATGAAGGACGACCTGTTTCAGGATCTATACCACTAAAAGCGTTCTGATACACATATGGCTCCGCATCGACGAAGCCAATACGATCAGCATGCCTTTCCAAGGTCCACAAATAACCATTGCGACCTGGATGGACTAACGCATTAAACTCTCGCCCTGCTCTCTCCACAGGCATCAAAATTGGTGTTGATACTTCATCCCAATCCCAAGAACCATTCCAATGATATTGGTGATGAGCACGGATTTCTCCATTATTCACATCGAGAGCAATAACAGAATTCGTGTAAAGATTGTCACCCGGCCTCTGATCACCTATCCAAGGCCCAGGGTTACCCGTACCAAAATACGCCAACCCAAGTTCGTCGTCATAGTGTCCTGGAATCCATACAGCTGCCCCACCCGTACGCCAAGATTCGCCAGGCCAAGATTCATTTCCAGGCTCACCTGGTCCGGGAACAGTATAAGTTCTCCATGCCTCATCACCTGTCTCAGCATCTAGAGCAACAACGAAGCCTCTGATACCCAACTCGCCACCTGAAGTGCCAACCATGATCTTACCTTCGATAGCTAAGGGGGCCATAGTTATGTAATAGCCAAATGAATTGTCCTGAACCGCCTTATCCCAGACCTTTTCACCGGTTGCAGCATCAAGAGCTACTACGCGCGCATCTAAGGTAGCCATGTAGACCTTATCACCATAAAGAGCGACACCGCGGTTTGTTCGATGAAACGCTATATAGTTTTCTGGGAGATTATGCTGATATCGCCAAAGTAAGTCGCCCGTGTCGGCTTCAATCGCATAAAGTAAATTCCCTGGTGTGGTAATAAACATAACCCCATCATTTACAATCGGCGGAGATTCATGACCACCCAATACTCCTGTCGAAAAAGTCCACACTGGTTCTAGTTCATCTATATTATTCTCATTAATTTCATCGAGACCGCTGTAACCCCAACCATCTAAAGTACCGCGGTAGGATAACCAATTACTTTCCTCAGGGTTTATTAGACGATCATCAGTGATGGAATTGTAGTTTTCTATTGTTGTCTGCCCTATTACTGCTACTGATAACAAGCAAGATATTAGACTTGTCGTAAAAATACTGATTTGTCTTCTCTGGTGCATAAAAATTCCTCTTATCCCATACTGATTTAACAAACTATCTTCAATAAACTAAACTTAAATTACGATTGTTTTAAAATTTAAGATCTACTGACCACTCCACAGATTTATAACCTGAACGCGACTAGGCGTCCAGATACTCCAGTACCACTAACAGCAACGACGATATATTGAGTACCATTAGCCATATAAGTCATTGGCGACCCAGTTTGCGGGGCAGGCATTCTGACCGCGCCGATTTCTATGCCTGTAGATTTATCGTAAGCTCTCAACATTGCACGTCTACTTCCATCATTGTCAGTCGTCAATTCTGCCTCTCCAGCGATTACCATCGTCTTGGTCACTAATGTGCCAACTGATGCCCCTTGTCCTGTTCTAGAAATATCAAGATCGGACAACGCTGGATGATTCGCTATTCTATCTGGTGTTTGACCATGTGGTACCTGCCAAGCAATATCGCCCTGCCTTAAATCGATAGCCGTGAGTCTGCCATAAGGTGGCTTAAGTAACGGCAGCCGGTCAACTAGTAGATTTCTCGGGGGTGCACCTCGCGATGAAACTGGTCGCTCGCGCTGCGCCGCTGTGAATTCCGTACGTCCTCCTCCCGCAGAAGAGCCGGCTCCTCCAGATGTTCTTGGTCCGGATAAAGCATTCCCCTGTATGTACGCCATATCTGACTGACCTGAGTAAGGTGGCACTACCGCCAAGCTAGTCACGGAACTATTTGAGACGACATACAAGATATTCGTCTCCGGATCGTAAGAACCACCGGGCCAATTTGTTCCGCCTCCTGTCGCTGGAGCCATCAAAGTGCCAAGTGGCCCATCTATATTACTAACCACCGGCGGTGTAAATATTGGACCCATTTTATGCCAGCTCGCCAACTCAACCGCTTTCGCTCTAAGCTCCGGGGTAAAGTCGATAAGGTCGGCTTCTGATACGCCTTGCCTATCATAAGCTGGCGGTTTAGTTGGGTAAGGCTGTGTTGGAGAATACCATTCTCCTGGGACATCGCCGATTTCAACGGGACGCTCTTCGATTGGCCAAATAGGCTCTCCCGTCAATCGGTCGAATACATAAAGGTAGGCCTGCTTCGTTGGTTGAGCTACAATCTTTCGCAATCGACCATCAATGACAACATCTGCCAGAATCGGCGCACAAGGAATATCGTGATCCCAAATCCCGTGGTGCACTAACTGGTAGTGCCACTTCCTTTCACCTGTATTTAGGTCCACCGCTACCAAAGATTCAGAAAACAAATTGTCGCCAGGGCGATAGGCACCATAATAATCACCGGTAGCTGCCTCAACCGGCAGGTAAACGGTTTCTAATTCTAAATCCACAGAAATCTGAGCCCAGACACCAGTATTTCCGGTATATAAACTAGACTCATTTAACCATGATTCATTCCCATACTCGCCAGGCAAGGGGATAGTATGGAAAATCCATAACCTCTCACCCGTATGCACATTAAACCCTCGCACATACCCCTTTACATTTTCTCGGCTTCTGGGGTTACCTCCGGTACGGTGCGCTGCACCAATAATAACAACATCGTTTGCTACTATAGGTGTTGAATGCAGTCCAATTTCGCCTGTAATAAGATCTATCTGTTGATCGGCATTCTGTTTTAGATCGACGATTCCGTCTTCGCCAAAAGAAGTCACTTGAGAACCTGTTGATGCATCTAAGGCGATCATTTGATAACCAGGGGTCACATAAATAATGCGCTCTTCGTTTGTACTTTCATTTGCCCAATAAGCTAGACCACGGCCCGAAAGTTGGCGCGGCGCATATTGACCTCGTTCGCCTTCATCAAGACTGAACATCCAGAGAATTTCGCCGGTTTCAGCATCCAGTGATACCACTGCCCTTCTGGAACCGGCAGTGGTATAGATTTTTCCATTAACCATTAGCGGGGTTGACTGAAACCTATATTCAGGGCTCGGCCCAAAACTCGCTGCGTCAAAGGTCCATGCGACTTCCAATTCTGTAAAATTAGAAGCATCGATTTGGTCAAGCGCAGAATAACGAGTATGGCCAAGGTCCCCACCGTAACTCGGCCACTCCCCGTCTGGAGCACCTAGCTGCGCAGTTACTTCTATTGAAACAAGGGTCAATAATAATAAAACAAATAACCGATTTTTAATCATAGATTTCCTAGTCTTCAGCGCAATTTTATGAGCTCAAACACTTGAAGCGACCACATGAGTCTAGCATATTCTTTTAATCGGAAGAGTTAATCTTTACGATTCTTGAAAGAGACATCTTATTGAATTTGAAGTAATATCTATAGTCTTGTACCGTAAAATAGAGCTTAATAAAGAGCCGCACTTAGATGCAAATACAAGCAAAAATGAAATTCCTTCTACTTTTTACCCTGCTAGCCCTCGGTGCGAGCACTTATGCACAGCAAATAGACCTGTCAAATCAGAATTGGTCTTCAGAAGTGATCCGGGAGCGGGGGCAAGCCATTATTCCGCTTTATGATGGCTGGTATCCTAACGAAGATGGGACAAAAACGATCTGCTTTGGTTACTTTAATATGAATACCAAGCAGTCTTTTAATATCCCGATAGGAGAGAATAACTATCTGGAAACTGACTATCCGGGCCTAGATTTAAGTGCGGCAAATATACCCACTCATTTCGACCCTCTCCCTCCAGCCTATCGGCATATCTTTTGTGCATTTTCTGTAACTGTTCCCGAGGGTTTTAACACAAGTCATCGAATTACCTGGCATATTTCAAGCAACAGGTTTGAATTAAGCACGCCGGGGAA
>Ga0115011_10003450_pt1 | contig 10772 bp, 13 predicted proteins | sample TroAtlMetagenome_2_FD_88705 | JGI IMG/M metagenome (GOLD analysis project Ga0115011, IMG submission 88705) | Marine eukaryotic phytoplankton communities from Atlantic Ocean - Tropical Atlantic ANT8 Metagenome | ecosystem: Environmental > Aquatic > Marine > Oceanic | place: Tropical Atlantic... | reverse complement strand
TGAAGACATTTCTGATACTCTTCCTTTAATCCAATTAATCATATTTTTTCTCCTTAATGTTTATTGTTAATATAAACCTAGGCATTGAGTTAGTATTTAGGGAACTTGTGGGTATTATTTTGCCAATTTAAAAGCGGCTGATTGCATCTTCAAGAATTGACTTTTATCACCGTTTACCATACGTTCAATTTTTGCCTGATTAGACTTATTAACTTTATCATATACACCAATGATTGCTGACGCTGTCATTAGGTCAACTCTCATTTGGCCGTTACTAAACTTGATCGGTCTGTTTTGTTTTTTCTTAACGATCTGTCTTAGCATATCAATATTGTTTTCGACTAAATCTGATTCTCTGTCGAATTCGTTAATTTGTGATAATATGCTTTCTTTGATAGAAGATTTTTTTAAAGCTTCTAATCTTTTTTCTCTTCTTAATCTTAATCTCTCTGCATGAGTTTTGTATGCCTTTGTTCTTGCATCAATGAACATCTTGCTGTCTTTCTTTTTCTTTTTGACAACTACAACTGAACTATCATCGCCTGTTCCAGCGACAGCTGCACCTGTAGAATTTGTTGGTGCGTCTTCTATTTTAAGACCAGTATATGGGTTTACTTCATTGTACATTTTTTCTTCTTTAACATTTAATTGTTTCATCTGTCTAGGTGTAAGATTGTAATATTTTTTAGGGTCAACATCAAATCTACCTGATGGGTCCAAAGTTGGGTCTGTTATGAATTGACCTTTATAGTCAAATCCCAACTTATTATTTTTTTTCATAATTTTTACTTTTTCTACTAAAAAACTTTTAAACACTTTTTAAATCCTCTAGAGAAACATAAATTTTCTCTTTTGTTTTTTCATGTATAACTGCAAAAATATCAACACCCAAAACTGTATCAATAGGTGCCTCATCTTCGAAGGCAATAACTTTATCACCTGCCTTAGCAGTTAATTCTTCTTCTTCTTTATTTAGGATATCTTGTTTGAGAACATACTCACCTTTAGGTAGTATTTCGCCGAATCCGACAACTTCCTCTGATATTTCGCCATCTAATTCTACGTTATTTTCCTTTAAATACTTAACAAATTCTTTTTCAAATACATCTGCGTTTTGTACTTCTTCTTTAAATGTATCTTTTAATAAGAATAATGCGGCCGCATATGTACCAACTTTTGTACGTAGGCCTGGAACTTTAGCAAATATTTTTTTGATATTGAATACTAATTTGTGTAGTATTGTGTATGAATTTTTTAATTGTGAAGTGGTTAGATCAACAGCGACTTCATCTGAATTTTTCTTTTTAATTCTATTACCATCTTTATCGATGATACCATACTTATAAGCATCCACTTTTTCAAATGGTGTTGTAAGTAACTTTAGAAATCTATATGTTACAAATAAGTCTATCGCTCTACCCATTAAATCTTCCTTAATTCTTCTAGAACATATTCGTCATGTTCTATTTCGTTTAATTCATTCTCTTGTATCATATTTAGATATAATAAGAATGATTTAAGTATATACCAGTGAGATTTTTCTACTTTGTATAGTAAAAGTGTTACACTAGCATCAGCACCAAATACATTTTTTAATACTATGAAGTGATTTAATAATAGACGTTCTTTTAGAACGTTAGTGTCCACATACTTTTTGAAAAGGCGTTTGATATACTTGAATCGCTTAAGGTCATCGTTAAACTCCAACTCCCCCTCGCATTGTGGGTTGTTGTAGTGCTTGATAGCAAACATAATAACATTTTCCGAGTTAATCTTCTCGTACATAATGTTAGTATTTATGCAATCTTAGCAGTAATCTTACAAGTGTTATCCTCTTGCATTTCATAAGTAAAATTCATTTTTAGTCCGCCTTCTACGTTATGAGATATACCATCATCGTTTAGAAACTCATCAAATGGTGTGTTTTCATCTTTTCCGAATCTTCCACCAAATAGACTTAATGGTAATGAGAAATTTCCCTTGTTGCCTTCCATTACGGGTGTAGCACCAAACTGTAAACCAACTCTCATAAGTTTTTGTCTTATGTGATTGATTGCTTGTTCTGGTAATTCATGTGTCATTCTAGCTAAAGAACCAACGTAAGCATTTAATGCTCTAACAACGTTTGGATTCTGTAAAGCTGCAGGGTTGATATCTGTTCCGTCAACCGCTGGACTTTGAATTGTAGTGTTTACTGCACCAGTACCTTCTTCTATGTATTTTTTAAATGACTTCATTTATTTTCCTCTAATAATACAAGGGGCGCATAGCGCCCCAAGTAAATATTAAATATTAGTCGTCTGATACCTCAGCAACACCAGTATCTGCAGCTGCAGCGTGAGAAGCAAGAACTACCCAAGCAGCACCAGTCCACATACATGTAAGTGTGTCACCAGCAGTTGCAAAGTCAGCATTTACAAATCCTAATGGAGTCGCAGGTGTCATTTCAGTTGAACCACCGTCAGTATCGTGAACGATGATTTTGATTTGACCAACTACTGTTCCGTTAGCAAGTGTAGTTGCGTTTGTACCAGCAGTTTGTAAAAGTGTCAAAGCTGTTGATACAGATATCGCAGTTTGCGTACCGTCAGAAATATCTTCTACTGAATTTGAAAATCCAATGAAAGATGGTAAGTTGTTTATGAAGTTAGTTACACTAACTTTTTTGTTAATCGGTGTTCCACTTGGGTCATCGATTACGTGAAGTAAATCAGCACCAGCTATACCTGTTGAAAGGTCAGTTAACGCCGTTATCTTTTTATCTGCCATTATAGGCCTCCTTTATATTAACCCCGTATGTATTTGGGGAATGTTACTTGTAGCATTTACTACAATCACTTAATGGCAGCTGCCTCTTTTGCCTTTTGGATTGCGACTTCTTCGTCAGTAGGGGCAGGGCCTCCTAATGTACCGTTGTCAATCGCATCCGAACCAGTCTTAATTGGCTCTACGCTACCTTCATTATTAATTTCTTGTAGAAACATTTGACATTGTTGTTTTGCACCTTGTAGGGCATTCAACATAGCAATTGCTTCAATTTTCTTTTTTTCGAGATCATTGATTTGTTGAGTAATGTTTTTTACATCACCCTCCAATTTTTCAAGTCTCTCTTTTATCTTATCAGTTTCAATCGACATGATAAATTCACTCCTTTTATATAATTATATATGTTACTTATAATCTATTTAGTACCTGTTTGTCAATACTTATTATGCAGTTACAGTAATACTACCTGCCGCTGTACCAATCGCACTAGAGTTAGTGATTGTAGCGTTAGTAGTTGAAGTTGCAACATCTTTAATAGTACCAGAGTTTAACGCTAATGCGTTAGTTCCAATTGTTAGTACGTCATCTACCTTTGTCGCTGCGTTTGCAGCTCCGATTGCAAGTGAGAATACTAGTTCGTTAGTACCAGTTCCACTAGCATATGCTAATGCGTGTGGACCTCTACCAGAACCAGTACCTTGGTTTCCGTTAGTTACTGATAAAGTAGGTGTACCACCTGTTGTTACAACTGCTACTGGTTCGTTAAATCTTACTCTTGCAGATAACGTAAATCCGTCTGATCTATCAGCCGTAGTTGTAATCCATTCGATTTGTGTAATATCAGCTGCACCTAGTGCCGCAGATAATCCACCGATAGCGACTAAAACTTCAGCGTCGGCCGATGTGTTATCGTTACCTGTCATTGCACTACCAGCTTCTCTTACCCAACCTTTAGTATTAGCAAAAACTTCTTTCTTTTCTGCTGTGGTTAAATTCTTTGGTTTGGACTCGTCTGAGTCCGAAGCGCCCCATAAACTCATATTTTTTCTCCTTAATATTCGGACCAAATGTCGTCCAATTTTTTACTTTCTATTATTTATAACTATTTAAACCCTAATTTCTTTAATTCTCTAATAGTATTATTAGTGTTTGTGTGTAGTATTCCTTGCCCACCTGCACTTTCCCACTCTTTTATGTTCTTCTCATAGTCATCAATCAATAGATTGTTACCCTTTGCAAAGTCTCTTTTTTGACTTCTAACGACTAAATGTATCTTTCCTCTAGGTACTTTAGTGTTTTTAGACAACCATTTCATCTTACCTATTCTAGAATTTTTATCTTTACCTGCATATGCAGATAAGACATGTGGGTCGTATCTAGATATAAATCTATATAATTGTTTCCCACCAGGCATCCACTCTAGGTTTGCCCAAAAGTTTTTAGTCTGATTAAGTTTCGTCCAACGTTCAGCAGAATTCATTGTAACAAATGAACCTCCAACTGCTTTGTCAGCACCTCTTAAAAAATCACACAGAACCTGGTCCATATCACAGTAGATTGTAGGTAAATCTTTTTGCTCAGATATACCTTGCAACTCAATCAGGTGTTTCATTGAACTACACCTTAGGGTTTACTTCAACTTTAGTAACTGGTTTACCTGTTTCTGTTTTAGAAGAGCTAATTGGCTTCTTGTTTGGATTACTTCTATTTGGACCTGATGCATTTCCCATTTTAGGCGCAGCTTGATCTCTTGCTACAGTTTTTACACCTTGATTAGATGTAGGGGTATTAGCACCAAATTGTTCAAATGGATTATTGTTTTTAAGTTTATCGTATCCATTATTCCAAACTTGACTTAAAGCTTCTCTCATTGACAGATTTTTCTTTGCAATAGTTTCAACAACTTCGTTAGCAACTTCTTCTTTGTTAACTGCTTTTGATATTGCTTTTCTTCTTTTGTGTAAGAATTTATCTGAACTATCTACATCGCCATCGTTGTCAATGTCTTTGTCTTTTCTGTCTTTAAACTTTTTCTTAACAGCTTTAGGTTGAACTTTGTCCATACCTTCACCATCGTCTGATTTGTCGTTAGTGTTATCTTCTTTTGCATAGTCTTCAGTTTTGAATTCTTTACCATTTACTGAAAAGAATTTTTTACCGTTGTCTCTTGCAGCCATTAATGCTTTTGTAAACTTGTTACCTTCTTTAGCAACAGTTTCGCCGAAAATCTTTTTGATCTTATCTTCGAGACTTTCGGGCATTGTTTCCAAGTATTTTTTCATTTTATTACCTTCCTTTTAATGCGTTCAATAAGTCTCGATAAGATTTCTCAATCTTTTGCTGAAACGCTAGTTTTTCTGCAGGTCTTCTAAAACCTGCGTGTTTTAAAACAGCCGCTCTTGCGATTGTATCTTTTACTTTCACTTTTTTACCATCTTCAAATGTTACATCAAATCGACCTTTTAAGTCAACTGATTTTCTTAGTTGCATTATAATATTTTTGTTTGCACCTTCTTCATCATCTTGGTCCATGTCGTATTTTGATTTACGACCTTCGTCTGTAACTTTACCAAGTTCTTTTTTCTTAAGGTCTTTAGCAACTAAACCTATTCTGTTAAATGCAAAGTTCTTTTTAGAAAATTCTGGTTCATCAAATTTTGCTTCATCTAATTCATTCTTTAACATTTTTTTAGCTAATTTTTTATTCTTACCTTTTAAAGCAGCTTTCTTTTGAGCATCATAAAACTTATTCATATCTTTTGCTCTTTGTAATCTTTTTTGTTTATCAGTTGCTTCAGTTTTTTCTTCACCATCCTCGTCATCTTTTTTACCTTTAATTCTGTTTCTTAAATCTGATTTGTAATCTGCAGGCATTACTCTTTCTACTGACTCTATATCTTCAGGTTTCTTTAATGCTTTTCTCATTTGCATTTTAACTTTACCTGCTGATTCTGAATCTACGTAGATTGGTTTTGGTAAGAAAGAAAGTTTTACTGCAAACTTGGCTTCATCTAATTCTACACCTTCATCTACACTTTCTGTTCTTTTCCATTTGACACCTGGTTTTAAAACATCTTTAGTAACTTCTATACTTTTAACAGCCTTTTGTCCATATCCTTTAAAATTTTTTCTTAATTGGTCAGCTTTATCGTCTGCTGATTTTTGATCTTTATAAGGTATTGCAAATCTTTTTTTGTTTTGTGGGTCTGTATATCTTACAACAAAAACTTTATTTTCTTCTATTTCTTTATGTTTTTTCTGACTGGTAATCTTATCGCCAATTTTATTACCTACAGCAGTACCAACAGCCGCGGCCGCTGTTCTACCAATTGCCATTAAAGCAGGATTTTCTTCTAATTGTTCACCCATATTTAAATGTTTTTGTAAGTCTTTAAAATTTCTACCTTCAAAACCTAAATGTTCTTTCGCATAACTCATCAAGTCTTTTTCTGAACCTGAGAAAGTTACTTCATACTCAGCACCCATAGGTCCACCTGGTGTAACTCTTGAAACTTTGATATTCTTTTTCTTTGCAGCTTTTTTTAGATTAGGAATTGATATACCTGATATGTCAGATACCATAGTTGCTTCTTCTAATTCATATTTTGTTTCAGCTTCTATATCAATTTCTTCTTTTTTTGATTTATCTTTATCATCTAGATATGCAGCTATTGCCATATCTTGTTTCTTTTCGTCTGACTTTCCCTTAAATTGTGGGGCGTCTGATTTTTTGAAATCTTTGACATATGCATCTGCACCGTCAGAAGGTTTTAACTTCTCGTATATTTCTCTATATGCATCTGCAAAATTTGATCTATTTTGTGCCATTTTTATATCCTATTCTTGTATTTATAAGTATTATAATCTAAATTGAACCACTTTGTCCTAAGTCTGTATTATTATCTGTACTACTACCAACTGGCTCCATCATCGTGAATACAGAACCCAATGCAACTCCGAATGAGTCTGTTCCACCAGCAGTTAAACCTGTCTCAGCTCTACCTGTATTGTTAGTTTTTGCAAGGTCAAAATCACCATCTGAACCAGGTAAAGCTGTAATTGTAGAATCTGAGAAACCTGAACTAGCACCACCTGCGTCTGCAAAAGATAAAGCACCAGAACCATCTGTTTTTAAAACTTGATCTGCATCACCATCTGCTGATGGTAAAGTAAATGTAACACTACTTGAAACTGTTGCAGGCGCTTCTAAAGCAACGTATTCTCCACCACTTGCATCTTGAAATCTTAACTCTGCTCTTGCCAACATATCAATTTGTGTATTAACTTGAGGTGATGTTAATGTTTTATTAGTCATTGTTTGCGATGCTGTTAATAATGCAATCGCACTTGTATTTGATAAATCTGTTGATGCAATTGCTATGTTAGCAGAACCATTAAATGATTGACCAGCGATTGTTCTTGCTGTTTCTAATACTGTTGCTGTCGCAGCGTTACCTGTGGTATCTTGATTAAGTGTACCAATTACAAAGTCTAATGTATTATCGCTATCATCGTAAGTAACTGCAACACCTGTTTCTGTATTAGAAGATACCATTGCTCCAACAGTATCAGCAATTGTTTCTGCTAGTGTTACTCCACCAATTGTAATTGCATCTGCTTCTAAAGTACCATCGATATCTGCATCGCCTGATACATCAAGCGAACCTGCATCTAGTTCACCTGTTAATGTAATATTTCTGAATGATGCTACATCTTTGTTTGCATCTGCTGTTACAACTTTACTTGCAACAACTGTACCTACTGAAGCACCTGTATCAGAATAGTTAAGTTCTGCTGTAGTTGCTGTAACATCATCAAGTATGTTTAACTCTTCTGGTGTAGATGTAATTTGTGTTGTACTTGCAACTGCTAATACGGGTAATGTACCTGAAACGTTTGGTAAGTTAATTGTTCTATCACCATCTGGGTCAACTACTCCTAATGTAGTTTCATGTGCGTTTGCTGTTGCACCTTCAAATGTTAATGATAAACCTGTGTTTAAAAATAAACTTGTACTATCAAGTGTCGCTAGCAAAGTAGATGAACCTGCCTTCATTGCAAATAATTCTAATTTACCATCCTCTGTTCCGTTTGATACATCTGTAGCTCTTGTTCTTATTTTACCATAAGTAACTGCTTCATCAGCATCGTTTTCGCCTTTGAATACTAATGCACCTAAAATGTCTTCATCAGCTGGACTTGCAGAGTTTCTTTTAATAACAATATCTGGTCCCTCGCCTGAGCCATCGTCTGTACCATTAACAGTTAAAACTGAAGAAATACCTGTGTTTGTAAATACACCAGAAGAACCTGTGATTTGTGCAGCTTGTAAATTTGCTTTAGTGTGTGATATATTACCTGTGGAACTAGCTGTTGCCGTTGTTGTTCCAACTACAAACTGATCTGCTGATTCATCCCACATAACAACAGCATTATCACCAGTAGAACCTCTTTCAATAATGATACCACTATCATTAGCATTTGAAGAAGCGCCACTATTTAATTCTAGTAAGTTATCGTCTATTGTTGTGTTTGTTGAGTTTACAGTAGTTGTAGAACCATTTACAGTAAAATCACCTGTAATTATTAAATTTTGAGAAAGTGTAACATTACCAGAAGAGTCAATAGCAATAGCATCTGTATCACTTGTATGTCCAATGTTTGCACCATTGATTACAATGTTGTCAACAGTTAATGCTGTTAATGTTCCTAGTGAAGTAATATTTGTTTGAGCTGCAGTTGTTAAAGTTATGTCTGCAACATAAGTTTTAATTCTAGATGCAAGCATAGATTTTTCAGTTCCACCTGCGCCATCATCTACAATAAACAAGTCAGCATCAACCAGAGCTGCGTTCATTTCAGTTGCGCCATCAATTTCTAATGCACCTATATCTACTTTACCAGCAGTTGATATTGTTGCAAGTTTACTATCTGCGATTGCAGCTGAGGCATTAATATCTGCGTTTACAATAACTCCACTACCAATAGCAGCCGTTCCACTAGAAATTGTTATATCACCAGATATACCTGCTTGTATATAAGTTGCAACTCTTGACATTGCAGTTTTTCTGTTTGTTCCACCTGCACCATCATCTACTATTAATAAATCTGCATCTGCAAGAGCAGCGCCAATATCTGTACCACCATCTATATCAAGTGTTGTAATATCACCAGAGTATCCACCAATATATGTTTTTAATTGGGATGCTGTAATTCTTTTTTCTGTTCCACCATCTGAAATTGCAAGTACGTCACCATCAACGATAGTAATACTTGTACCATCAGTCATTCCGTCAATATTAAAGACTGCTTCTACTGTACCAAATTCTAACGCACTAGCACCAGAATTTACTTTTAATACTTGACCTGCTGATCCAATAGATAAAGACGCACCTAATCCACCATGCGTTAATGCTACAAACTCGCCTGATTGAAACTCAGCAAGACCTGTTGCATTATTACTGCCATCGAATACTGTTCTTATTGGGGTTTTAGCTGCCATATCTTTATTTATCCTTAAAACTCAAATAATTGAGTTGCGTTAGTTGATGATAAACTACTCCCATTTGATTTTGTAAAAGTGTCTTTATATACTAAACTTCTAGCACTATTTGCTTTAAAAGTTAATCTTTTTGCAGGTGTAGTTAATCCACCTGATGCTGTAAATAAAGGAACCATCCTAATAGGTGCTCCCTCTTCATTTGCAATTGCTAATTTATTATCATCTTTATCTGTAATTTCTCCAGCAGAATTTGCTTTGATTTTTGCATTTCCTAAAAATATTGTACTACCTGATAAGTGTAATTCTGCCCACTTATTAGATGATGAACCTAAATCTCTAGCATCATCTGAGTCTGGTACAATGTCTTGAGCAACTGCTGATAAATCAACAGAACCCCCACCACTACTAGAAACAGCGGTAATTGTTCCACCGATATTTACGTATAATTGATTATTGGATGTATTTAAACCTATTTCACCAGACTCTAAATCTGAAGTACTTGGTACACCTGCTTTTCTTTTTATCTTAATCTTTAATGCCATTAATTACCATCCACTTGATCTGTAAATTCTAGTTTACCCGATGTTGAGTTATATACTAAAAATTTTCCATTACCAAGTGATGATGTATCAATGTCGTCCAAGTCAAGAAGGTTAACAGCACCACCACCGCCAATAGTTGACATTTGGTGTGTTACCAGTTTTCTGAAGTGATTAAATTGTTCTTTTAATTGTGTTAATTCGTTTGTATCTTTAGCTTCAGGCATATACTGAGTCATTTTTGAAGCCAATTCTTTTTGATTTAAAGTTTGTTCAAAGTGGTCTAGTTTGTCAAAGAAAGTTTTTAATATATCAATTCTTTGTGAGTTATCTTGTTCAGAAATTTCTACTTTCTTTTCAACAGGTACCTCTTTAATATAATGTTTCTCTATTATTTTAGTTTGAGGAATTGTTTCACCTGATCTAGGCCATCTTTCATCAGCAGTAGGAAATCTTTCCTCTTTCTGCATTTCTTTATCTGCAGGTTGTTCTTTTTTTCTAGATACTCTAGGTGCTTCAGAAATCATAGTAAAGAAGTCAGCCAAAGACGCACTTGTATTAATTCTAGGTGCGAACCTTTTCTCTTTTTCTTCTTTAATTGCTTTTGATCTAGCCTTTTCGGTAGATATAAGCTGCATGAAATTCGTTAACTCTTGCATCTTAACCTTTCAATAAATTGACCTGGTGTATCTTTTTTATATTTTTTAGTGAGTTTATCACTAGGATATTCTAAAGCTTCTGATTTTGCAGCTAAGTCCTTATCTACACCACCCCAAGTTCTTTTTTCTTTAGCTATAAAAGAATTAACTCTGGCCATCGCCCATTGTTGTGGTGTTGTATCTTCTCTATGACTTGTACGCCATGAAGCTATACCTCTATTATAAACTTGTTTTAATATTGAATATACAATACCAGAATTATCTGCTTTTTCAATTAAACCTTCAATCTTTTCATTAAGATCATTA